>JAABUL010004399.1_pt1 | contig 18953 bp, 1 predicted proteins | sample 5559151 | NCBI WGS metagenome assembly JAABUL01 (sample SAMN10711876, study PRJNA513368) | rock metagenome | isolation source: Antarctica rocks | place: Antarctica: Victoria Land, Pudding Butte sud | reverse complement strand
CGTTATTTGTAGTATATTCGAGACTAAAAAACAATAAAAACAAAATCTATCTAGTCTAAAATTATAATACTATTTTTTTTTTCTATTTGCAAGCTTCGACAAAGTAATATTGAATTTTTTAATTAATTTCAAATATTTGTCGAATACAAGCTTCGATTAATATCGAATATATATCAAATATTGTTCGATAATTAAAATTAAAATTTTCGATATATATCGATCAAAAGAATAAGTTTATTAAATAGAAAAAAATAATTAAAAATTTTAAAACAAAATATACAAAAAACAATAATATATTGAACAAAAAATATATATGTTGCAAATATTATTCTAGTTAATCTTCGACTATCTTCGATTAATATCGAATATATTTATTAAATACAATTTGATACTTAAAATCAAATATCAAACAATTATCAAACAACAAAAATCGAGTTTTAAACAATTTGTCGAGCAACAACAAGATCAAAAAAAATAAAAAAATTAATTAATTTTAAGAAAATATTAAATATAAAAAAATTAAAAAAAATACAAAAGATTACTAACTCTAACTCTAAAGAAAAAGTTCGAATTATATAACACAAAAATCGAAAAATCGATAGCAAAATAGAGATCGATTGCGTTTAAAAAAGTTTAAAAAACTAATTATATCTAAGAAAATTTAGAGAATCGATTAATTATATAATCTAAGAAAAAGTTGACAACAACAAAAGAGAATAACAATATTGAAAAATCGAAATTTGTTAAATTTTAATTATATTCAAATACGTTTGTCTAAATCTACAATATAAAAAGAGAGATTAATATAAAAGTATTTTAATAGCAATTTATATACAATTGTGTATATATTTAGAAATGCTAAGTTAATTCTAATTCGAAGAATTTTTAGAAAAAACAATTATAGAATATCTAGCAAAAATACTATAGAAGCAACAACAAGAATTGCAAGTATATATTAACTAACTTTCGACAATAGTAATATATCGATAGTATATTTTCGAAATTCTTGTTAACTAACGCAGAAAACAAAGCAATATCTCGAATAAATTTAATTTTAAAATATTATTTAATTTCGATTGCAAATATATAGCAAATAACTTTCAATAATAATATTATATTAACAATATATTTTTAAAATTAATTCTAAATATAACAATAGGAATTGTAAATATATATTAAACAACGTTTTAATAGCAGTAATAGAAAAGCGCAAAAAATATATAGACGCAAACTATTCTATTTATTAGATTTTTAATTAGAAAATATCTTAAATATTTAGTAAGATTTTGTTGTATTTAAATATTTGTAATAGAAGTTAACAACAAAGTTAAAATAATTGTTAGCTATAAAATAGTTTAGTTATTTAGATCTATTGTTGTAATTTGTATAGCTTATAAAGAGAATTTAATACTATAGTATTTTGCGTCTATAATTAGTAACAATTAAATTTATATTTATATTATTATTATTTTTGCATATATTGTATTGTAATATCTCGATATCTTTAATATAGTATTCGAAATTATTGTTGTTAATATTGTTAACAATATTAACAAATAGCAAAAACTTAATTTGCTAATCTAATAAAAACTTGCTTTTATTAAGATACAAAAATTATAAATAGAATACTAAATAAATTTTTATTTACTTAAGTAGTTTTAGTTTGTAAATTTAATTGTTAATTGCTCAAATAATTTTATAGAAATCTATAATTTTATACTTTAGAAACTTATATAATTAAATTGTTTTAATATTTTAAATATCGAATATAATTTAATTATCGATTTTAAACTTCGAAATTGTAATATATTTGCAATTAGTAAACTTTATTTGTTTAATTTAAGTTTAAACAAGTTTTTAACAAAAAAAGTTTTGCAAAATCTTAATTTTATTAACTAATATTTTTTATATTGTAACAAACTTCGAGTATACTATTATTAAAAAAAAACTTCGAATAATTTTAAATCTAATTGTAATAGATAATTTCTAGTAGTAAAAAATAATAATAAATTAGTAGACTTGCTAATATAACTATTTGCAACAAATTTAACAATAGCAAAATAATTAATTTAATTATTCTAATTGTACTATATATATATTCGAAGATATTGTTTAAAAGCAATATTAATATCTTTAATTTAATTATTAATTTTTAAATAAAATACAATTAATAATTTAGATTTAATTTTTAATTTTTTGTAGAAACATTATTAGAAATAAACAATAAATTAAGTATTTTTGTCGAAAACAATAGTAGCTAAAAAATTCTTAATATATTAGACAAAATTAATAAAAATCTAAACAATAATTTTAACTTTTAAAAAATTTATAAATATAAATTTCTTATTCTTAAATAGTTTATTAATTATTACTAAAATATATTGAAAAATCTTTTCTTTATAATAATATAGCAACAAAAAGATAATAAAGTTGCAAAATATATTTTGTTAATAATAATCTAAAATAGATAAAAAATTTAGTAAATTATATTTATATTTGCAATATAATTTAATATATTTGCAAATAGAACAACTTTTAATATATTTTTTAATATTTAAATACAATATAAATTAATAGTAGTAATATTGTATTTTCTTAAATATAATTGTTCGATTTAAATATTTAGTATTTAACAATTTATACTAAAATCTAATTGCTTTAACTTAAAGAGTATTATTTTTATTTCAAAAAATATATATTTTATCTTAAACAACTAAATATTTAATTTTAATTATTAAATATTTAATTATTGTATAGTTTTCAAGTTTTAGTTTAATTGTTTTGCAAAAAATAACTAAAAAAATTTATTTATTAGCTTTTTTAATCTAAATAATCTATTTTATTTTTTTATTATACAAATATATTTTTGATATTTGTTAAACAAAAACTTCAAAATTAAATTCTATTTTAGACTTTTTTTTTTGTTAAATTAATTACGACAACAGACAAAGACTAAATTATAAAAAAGATTGCAAATATAGATAACTAAGTTGTAAATAAAACAAATATATCTAAAAAAAAGACAAAATTAACAATTAAAAATAAAGAAATTGTAGACTAAGAAATTGTAAATACAACAATAACAAACTAAAAAACTAAAAAAAAAAATTTAGTAAAAAAAAATTTATTTTGTTAAAGTAATACAAATATTGTAAACAATAGAAATATAAAAAAATTTATATTTTTATTAGCTATTAGCAAAATTTGAATAAATTTTTTGCAAACTTTTGCAATTCTTTTGTTAACAATTAGTTTAAACTTAATAAAGTCTCGAAACAAATGAATTAAATTTGTTGCTAAATTGTAAATAATATTTAATAATAGCAAAATTAATACAACAACTTTAATTATATTCGATCTTAAATTATATTATTTAAGAATTGTTTATTTTTAAAACTAATTGCAAGAATTGTTTTTGTTTGAAAACAAATTTTGTAATTGTCTAATTAAATTGTTTAATTTTATATCTAGTATATCTAATTAATAGATAATCTTAAAATTAAATTTAAACAACAACTCGACTTAGTAAGCTTAACAACAAATAAGTTATTTAATAGTGATAAAATATTTTAGATTGCAATAGTTAATAATAATTTTAATAAACTGTTTAACAAATATATTAATATATTTTAAATATTACTTCTTAAAAATACAAATAATAGTTAACAATTTTTTGTTGTAAATCTTGTAATTGTACTTTGCAAGCAATATAATCTTAAATATATAAATTATTAAATAAAATAATCTATTCGAATCTATCTATAAAAGCACAACAATAATTACAAAATTAAAAATATTATTTTTGATTTAGATCTTCAAATTGAAATTGAAATAATATAGAATAAACTAATTAATAAAAACTTTTTTAAAAAATTTAAATACAAGATTTTTAAAATTGTTAAATTGTTATAGAAAATTGAAATTTTTGTTCTCGAATTTATTAAATACTAACAAAGATTTAATTAAATTCGAATAGTTATAAATAAATTGTCAATAGAAATTAACAAAATCTAAAAAGATTTGTATATTGCGCACACAAATAAAAGCTTTTTATTCAAGAATATATTTAATTTTCTTAAAATCTATTTAAATCTCTTCGATAGTAATAATTAGATTTAGATATTTAACTTGTTTAACAAAAAGAATATACTTGTTAATATTTAGATAAAAATCTGTGTTATAAAGTTTAGCAAAAACTTTGTTTATATAATTTTTATATTTTTTCTTAATATTACTATAGACTATAATATTATTTATATAGATTATACAAAAATTGTTTAGATAGAAACTAAAAGTCTTATTAATAAAAAACTAAAATATAATTAAAATATTATAAAATTTAAAAGATATTATAATATATTTAAATAGATTGTAACAAATAATAAAGATTGTTTTATATTTATTATCAAAATATATTCGAATTTTGTTAAAAACAACAATAATATCGAATTTGCTATAGTATTTAATTTTGTATAATTGTTATAAAATTTCCCTAATTAACAATAAAGTATTGCAATTCTTAATTGTTAGAATATTAAAATTTCTATAGTTTACGCAAACGCGCAAATCTTTATTAGACTTCTTAACTATAAGAATAAAAACAATATACTATAAAATACTATTACAAATTTGATTTTTGTTTTTTATATTATTTAGATAGACTTTAATAAAAAAAAAATTTAACAAAATATATTGTAAACTTTTTTAATCAAAAAAGTTGTTTTTGAAACAAAATTAATAATATAATTAATATTTTTATTAAATAATAACTTGTTAACTTCTTGCAAGTTAAAGAGCTTAATCTATTATCTAAACTTTAAATATATTTACTTTTTAAATTACTTTATACTCAAAAAAAATTGTTTAAATTTGATATAGAACTTGTTATAATTATTAAAAATAATAGTTGCAATATCTATAGTAATATTATTATTTGCAATATAAACTAAATATTTGTTGTTTTTCTTTAATTAATTTAGTATAGCAAAATACTTAAACAATATTACAACTATCTTGTAGTCTTTTTTAATAATAGACTTTAAAAATATAGAAATATTTATTTAATTAATATCGATTTTATTAAAAAAATTCGAAAACAAATATTCTAATTGTTTGTGTTAATTGTTAAAGATCTCTAACAACTATTAATTTAACAAATAGTATTTTATAGAACAATCGAAGTTAAATTTAAAAGACTATATATTATTTTTGATTTATATATTATATTTCTTAATTTAAAGTATATCAAAAATAATTGCAAATTGTTTTAATTCAATTATTAAATACTATAAAATATTAATATATTTGCTAGAATTAACAATAATTTAAACAATATAAATAATATTAGAAGCAAATTTGTTATTAATTAGATACAATTTAATAGAATTTTAAAGCAATATAATAGAAAGTTTATAAAACTTAACAAACTTTCTATTAACAAAAATTCTATTAAAAACTTTAATATTAATAAATAATATTATTTTGATATAGTATTTATTAAAAAACAAATAGACTTAATTTGAACAAATTTTAATATAAAAATCTAGTTGCTAATTGTTAAACAATTTGCTATTAATAGTACTAGAACTAAACTTAATTTTAACAATCAAAATTCTATCTTATAAATTAAATATAATTTTAAGCTTTTTTTTTTTTATAAATATTAGTTTTTGTTTCGAATTGCAACTTTTGTTAAAAATATTTAGTTTTTTAATTTGCTAAAGTTATCTAAATTGTTATTTGAAATATTAGAGAAACTATTTTTTCTAAATATTATTAATTTAAAGTTGCTAATATTATAAATTTTAAACTTAATAAAAGTTTTATTTTTAATTTTATTTAATTTGTTTTTGCAAGAGATATTTTTATAATATAATCTATATTTTAATTTAAGATATTTTTAACAAAAATTAAAAAACTTAATTTTATTTTTAAAAATTTAAAATTATATTTCTATATTTTGTTCTTAGTTGCAAGTAGAAATATATATATTGAAATTACTATTGTTGCAAATATTTATATTAATATATTTAGAAAACTTAGAGATACTAATATAATTATTTTGTTTATTAATATTATTAACAACTTGTATATAAATAAAAGTTCGAATAATTGTCGAACAAAATTTCTTTATTTATTAAAATTTCAAATCAATTTTACAAATTAATCTAATAAATTAATTTAAAGTAATATAATTTGTTAAAATAATATAGCAACTTTAAAATCTATAATTTAAATTTTTGTTAAATTAATATATTTTATCGATTTCTAATATAGAAATTTCGACTATTGTAGATATAAAGCAATTAATATATTAATTAAAGATTTCAATATTCTTTATAACAAATTCGAGCAATATAATTTTAACAAAGTTATATTGTATTTTCTCTAAATTGTTTTATTAAGTATTTAGATTTTTAAATAAATTATCTATTGTTAAATAAAAATTAACAAATTTATTAAATAAACAATACTTAATTTTTCTAAAAATATTGTTAATAATTTTAATAACAACAAAACTAAATTTAACTTTTTTAAAAACAAAATATTAAAAAATATTGCTAAACTTAGAAATTAGTACAATAATTTATTATTTAAATTTTTCGAAATTTTTAGTAAAAACAAAGAAATCGAAAAAATATCTATTGTTTTTTATATCTTATAATTCTAATTTAAAATTACAAATAAGATAGATATTGTTAAATCGATTTTTTGCTTATAAATTAAATTTATAAGAATAGTTATATTTGCTATTGTTGTTGAAATTATAAATTATATAAGTAGATTTAATAAATATAGTTTTTTTATTTTAAGAAAAAGAAAGCTTTTATTTTAGTTAATATATAGTAAGTTTAAACAAATTGTATTAAACTAAAGTATTGTTATATTTGTATCAAAAACAATATATTGTTTTGTTGCAAATACTTATTGTTAATTTTGTTTAATTTAAATAAGTTTTTAAAAAATTAATTTAAATTTTTAGCTTATAGATAGAGTCGAAATTAATTTTCTTATTAATTCGAAATTTAGCAATAATAGTACTATTTTAATAAAATAGTCGAAACTATTTTTTTACGTTACTTTTAACTACTTTTTAAAGAAATTTAAATATTTTTTGTTAATTTTTATTAAAATTGTTAAGTTAATTAATTAGAGTACAATATTAATTTAATTTGTTTTTGCTTTTTTTCTTAATATATTTGTTACAAAATTGCGCAAAATTGCTATTTAACAACTAATATATCAAAAATCGAATTAATATATTTAACAAATCTATATTGTTAAACAAATTTAATTTAGTTAGTTTGTTAATTATAATTTTGTAAAAATTAAATTAAATAAATAACAAGAATTTAAATATATTGTTTTTAAATAAATTAAAATACTCTTTAAACTTCAAATTCTTTTTAAGATTATTTTAATTTAATAAAGTATCTACAAAATAATAATTATAACAAAAAACAATATTAATATCTAATTAATCTTTATTTATTAAGAATTTTTTAAATAATTTGCAATTTTTGCTAGAATTAAATTAAATTTTACTTTTTAAAATTGTTTTTTTGTTAATTATATTGCAAATATAGATAAGATACAAATATAGAAATTTAAAATTAAATATATTTAATATTATATAAATATTAAAGAACTTATACTATTTGCAAAACAAGATTTTTAATATTAAAAATAGATATTGCTTAAAGTATTGCTTTGTTATATAACAAATCTTCTAATATACAAAAACAAAAATATTGCTTAAAAACAACAATAAAATTGTATTGTAATTGTTGTTTTAACAAATTTGTTAATTTTATTCTAGCAAATTTATTAATTTTATTTTAACAAATTTACTAAATTAAAATTAAAACAATTTGTTGTCTTTTTATTTTAATAGATTTATTAACTTTATTTTAGCAAATTTATTAAATTATAATTAGAACAATTTGTTGTCTATTTATTTTAGCAAACTTATAAAAGAGTTAACAAAATTAAATATTATTAAGTTATATATTAATTAAAAGATATTTATTGTTGCAATTTATTGTTGCAATTTAATTATATTTTGCAAAATATTTATTTTAATAATTTTATATCTAGAACTTGTTTTACAAAACAAAAAAAGTAGTAAATATAAATATTTTTAAAATACAATTTGCAAAACTGTATATAAAAAGATAGCTAATATTATATTATTATTAGAGTTTTAATAGTTAATATATAGTTAATTGATAAAAATACTAACTATACAAAACTAACTATATATAAAAAATAAGTATAAATACTATAAATATTAAAATACTAGATATTATTTATAGTATATTTAAAATTAAAAATCGAAAATTCGAAAAATAATTAAAAAACAAAATTTGTTTAGTCTAGAATTGTAATATTTATTAACAATATATTTAAAAATTGTTTGATATTTATTTATTAAAAAATCGAACTTAAAAATTGTATCTAATTTAACAACAAATTTTTTTAGATTATATAATTTTAAGAAAAACTATATTTTTAAAATCTTTGTTTACTATATTAATACTAATAATTTTGTTAAAAATTAATAATAATTTTTATAATTTTATTTAATTTGTAACAATATTTACAACAAAATAGAGACAAATATTTGCAACAAATTTAACAAAAATATTTTTTTAATTATTATTAAAAGCAATAATTATAATAATATTAATAAAAACAATATAATTTAGTATCTTTTAATATAATTAAAGTACAATTGTTGCAATTAATTTAATTTAATTTTAAATAAATAATTTTAATTTAATTTCAAATAATCTAATTTAATTATTAATTAATTTAAGTTTTAATATAAACTTGCTCTTTTTACTAATAACAAAATACTTAATAGTTGTTGTTTTCTTTTTATATTTTTTACTTTCTTTAATATATTAGCTATGTTTTCTACAATCTCGAGTCTCGAAATAATAGCAAAAAAAATATATATTATATAAAAATCTATATATTGCGCAATCTAGTTAACTTGTTTAATATATTATTATAATTTAAACAATATAAAATAAAAATATTATTATTTATTGTTAAAATAAATATTTAAATAGTAAAAAAAAATATAAATTAAAAGTCTTTTTATAGTTTTAATAACGCAAATTTTGTTAACTTAATTTAACTATTATATTATTAATTTTTTTATTTTTTAATATTCTTTAGTTTATATATTTGCAAATCGAATTTTATTAATTTTAAAATTAAAATTATATATAGTATTATACTTTATTGCCAACTCGACTAAATTAGCTACAATGAAACCTCGATTGCAATCTAGTAGTACTACGATGAAGAGCTAGTTATACAATTATAAACTCACGATTATATTATAATAATGCTACGATAATGCTACGATAATGCTACAATAATGTTACGATATAACTTGTTTTTTAAATATCAAATTGATAAGATAATCGTTGTGCGACGATATTGCAATCGTGGTAGCTTGATGTCGACATCATATTATAGCGATAGTAAGTTAATAGCAACATCAATTCACTACGATAAAGAAAGAATAATATTAAATATCGTTGTGCAACAATAGTCGCAATAGTAAGTTGATTAAATAGCGAATTTGATAATTATTATCGAATTCGTGATTTCATCGTAATCTTATCGTAATTTTATCGTTGTTTTATCGTTGTCTTATTGTTGTCTCGCGATAATCTTATCGTTGTTTCGCGATTGTTAAATAGTAGTATCACAAGCAAAATATCGTATAGATATAGTAATATTAAAGTACTATCGTCGCTATGTGAAAGTCTTCCTTATACCACAATATTATAGTCGTTATCGTCTATAGATATACCACTTCTTAATTACACTTTAACAAATATTTCTTACTCTTCTCTTGCTAGTCTAACTTATTAAGAGCAAGCAAAAGATAAAGAAGATTGTAATAAAGAGCTAACAATTCGTAGATAGTTTGCGCATTAATCTTTTTAAACATTAAAAACTTCAAAACGAGATTTATTACTAACATTATGTATTCTCTCTTTTGATTTATCGTTTTCTTTATTGCTTTCAACACTTAAACAACAAAAAAATCGTAGATTTTGCGTTAATAAAAGTGAGAAAAGTATTAAGTAATGCGATTCTTAATGTTGTCAACTCTTATAGTATCTTTAATGTTGTACACATGTTGTCAATTATCTTTGCGAAAGACTTTCTTAATTTACAATACAATAAAAAGTAATTAAAACTTATAAAATAATATAAAATAATCTACGATATTATTTAATACGCTTTATGTCGAAGTTTAAGATTCTTAAGTTATATTCTTTATTATATGTTAACAAAAGTTATTGTAAAAATAAGTATTAAAAATTAAACTTATCTAATTTCAAATGCTATTTTATTCGTAAATAATTGTTTAGCACAAATTTAAAAAAAGAAAGTATCGCAAGTTAATAAAAAAAATCTTTTTACATATTGTGTAATCGTAGTTTTTTTATATTTATTTTGCGTTTGTTATTAAGCAAAAAGTTTTTTACAAAGTTTAAGCAATTGCTTTCGATAATTTTTAACGTCTTTAATAAAGCAAAATATGCAAAATTTTAAATCTTTGCGAACTTAAGTTTTATCGATTGCGTTATTATATTTTTAACAAAAAGATATTTTATAAAATTAAAAGAAGTTGCGTTGTTAATTATTGCTTTAAACAATTTATAATTTTTTTGTTAATACTAATTTTAATAAACGATTAAGTTAAAATCAATATATGTTTTATTTCTCTCGCTAAAACATTAACATTTATAATAGTGAAATAAACTCGAACAAGATTTATAAGATAAAAATCAACATAAATATTAAAAAGAGAAAGAAAATTTTAAAATTTGTTCTCTTTAATCTTGCGATCTTGTTTTTTTTAACGCTTTTTTTAATGTTAACGTGAATAAAATAAATAGAAAATCTAATTTTGATTTTGCTTTAAATTTCGAATTGACAATCACAAAAAGAACTTTAGTTAGCGCATTTATCTTTTTCTTATTCTTTTTATTGTTGTTGTAAAAGTCTTTTTTTTATTGATTTTAATTGCATCGTTTTTTATTTGCGCTTCTTTCTCTTTTTTTAAGAAGTTATGAATAACTTTTTTAAACATATCAAAAAGATCTTTTTTAGACGCATTAGAATAATCTTTCTTAGACGATTCTTATTTTGATAAGATAACGCATTTTATTAGATCTTAATAGATTTTTTTAACATTCAAAATTATCGCATGTAAGTTATTTGAATCAATATAACGTTAATTGTCGATTAAGGTATTAAAGCGAGCAATAATGCTCAACATCTTAATAATAGTTCGAAGTGAAAAAATATTATCGCTTATTACTTTTTTTACAAATTGCAAATAATTAAGTCGAAACTAGCTTATTGTAGTATAAATACGCAATATAAGCGAGATCAAAATTAATGTTCAATTAGATTTCAACAATAATTATAAATAAATATAGTAAATAAAACTTTAAATTCGAAATTATTTTAAAAAATATTAAAAGTTCTAAAAGATTTTAAGATATATAGAGTTGCTCTTTTTGTTAAGTATAATTATTATTAGAAAGCTTTGCAATATTTGTTTTAAATTGCATTATTTACAATAAGACGCGTTGTATACTTTGTTATGTATAAGATTTAAAATTGAACAAAGTTTAGCAATAGCGAGTAATTGAAGCTTAATATCTTTGTTGCGCAAATAAATTCGTCGATACTTTTCTACAAATTGTTTTGTATACTTTCTTTGTTTTATTATTTTTTTATAATATTTATCTTTATTTATTATATTAAACTTCAAATTGTCTCTATTTAATTTGAAACAAAAGTAGAATCGACATTTTATAATAACGTTGTATCGAACAAATTTATTATTATTAACTTGTTAAGATATATTTTTAATTAATTTAATAGCAAAGACATATATAAAGATAAATTTCTTGTTAATCTTTAAATCTATTATGTTGCGATCTAGTTATTTAATAAACTTAAAAAAGACTTTTACAATAATTTTTAACTTTGTCTTATAAAATTCTAAAGTAAAAGTAAATACGTTAATTATTTTTTGTTGTTTCTTATAGATTAAGTATACTAAAATTAAATAAAAAGCTTTTAATATACAATATATATTTCGATGTATATCGAAGTTGTTAATAAATAAAAGATACAATAAAGATATATGCGAAATTATAAAAAATTGTTCAATATATTAACAATTAAAGCATGCTATTTTTAGTTTAATTCGAATAAAATGTAGATAACGCAATAATTTAATTGTAAATAATGCATTAATTACTTATCGAATAAAGTAATTTTTTTTATATATAACTTTAGTTTGTTATTTTTGTCGTAATTATAATTAAGAAAACATTCGACGTAATTGTTAATTTAATTTACGTCAATTTCTAGAAATATATTCTTAAAAATAAATAACTTATTTTCGATATAATTTAAGTCAAGATTTTGTAGCATTAGATGTTAATTATTTATTATAGCTTGTACAATAACTACAATATTATTTATTACATTTGTATTATTGCGATAATCTTAATTTATAAAAATTATTTTACTTATAATATATAAATTTAATTTAAAAGAACTTATAGTAACACATACAATATCTTCGAATATAAAAAAATTATTCTTTTAACTATAGTAGACATTCTTAGATATTAATCGAATAAATAAATTTTATATTTAAGAATGTTAGAACTTCGTAAATTCGTCGATATATATAATTATTTCAAAGTGCATTTTTTCGCAAAGCTTAATCGCAAAAAGTATATTGCATATTAAATCAATAAAATTATACTAATATTGTCAAAAAATACAATAAATAATTTGTTGTTACATTTAACTTTTTTATTAAACGACAAATAAAAATTGCTTTTTAATAGTGATTAATAAAGTTTTTTTTATTAATTGCAATAATAATATTTGTTAACGTACTTAACGCTTTTTAGTATTTAACTTCAATAATAATAAATATATAAAATTAGTGTTTTTCTTATTTAAGAAAGACTTTTTTTATCTTAATAAAAATAAAATTACTTCTCTTAGTTTTATATATTTTGTTTGTAAATCTTTATATTTCTCGAAGTAGAAACTCAATATTATATGTAATAACGACGATATTATATTTTTTCTCTCTTGTTGTTTTACGATCTTATAGAAAGATGTTTTAAAAAATAATTAAAATTAACAATTAAATAAGAAGAATTTATATAAGCGCGATGCAAATGTAAATAATAAAATAGCGAAAAAAAAAATTTATATAACAAACTTGTTGTTATTTTTGCTTTTGCTCTTAATATTAATGCAATATTTTCGAAAAATAAAAGATTAAAAGTCTTAAAAAATGTTGTAATTGTTATTGTTTTACAATATAAAACAAATTAATTTTGATTTTATTATTAAAGAGATGTTTACAATAAAAAGATTGTTGTTAATCGCAAACAATTTATTTAATTGCGCAAAATCGTTCGCACTAATATAATTTAACGTAAGTTTATTTGTATTAATATTTTTGTTATATTTACGTTTGTTATTATTTGTTTAAACGTTAACATCGTTCTTTACATATAATAATATTTTACTTTAATTGAAAAAATCTTTTTTTGTCTTAATATTATAATTATTAAAGTTGTCTTTTAAGTTATAGTTGATGTAATTTTGATAAAAATCTTTTTTAATTTTGTTATTATAGTTTACTTTAAACACACAATTAATATTTTTTTAACTTTTTTGCTAATTGTTAAGCATAGATATGCTATCTTTTGATTTCTTTTTGTTTGCATTTCGAATTTGACAAACAAGTAAAAATAATTAAGACGCAAGTCTTTTGGCGATAATTGCAAGAAAAAATTTATCTTTTTTATTAAACTTGTTATTAACTTCTTAATTAACAATATTTAAAAGATTAATTTTGCGAGATTTGATTATTATTAAAAGGTAATAAATAATTGAAACTATTTTTAGAATAACAAAAAAATCAAATTGCGATCGCAACGTTCTTAGAAGATACGTACGTTTTATTTTCTTAATATATTTATTAAAACAAACGATAAAAGACTTTTACAATTAGTCAAAGAGATATATAATTATGCTAAATAATTGAAAATAAATTAATCTATATTAACTTCTAGAATACATTGTAGTTTATAATTGTTTTTTTGATATATTTTGCTATCTTTTAAAACAACTTTTAAAGCATCAAATTTAATATATTGTGTAATCTAACTTTAGAATCTTGTTTATTGCGATAACGTTTTTTACATTTAGAATCTTTTTTAATTGTTGCAATTCAAAGATTCTAAAAACTCTTTTTTTGTTTAAACGAATCTTATTGTTTAACTAGAGATTTGTATAGTTTTATAAACGTTTAAGAAAATAAAAGAAAAAAAGTGCAAAAAACAATAATTACGATAGCTAAACGTTTAAGTTTATGCATTGCTAAATTAAAGAATGTTGTCGTAGTATTTTGTTTTATGTTTTTTAATTTTGAAATTTTATTACTTTATCTTTGATTTAAGTTCTGCAATTTTTGTTTGTTTCTTTATAGTTTCGTAATCTTTATTATTAGTTGCATCGTCTTTTTCTTTAACATAAATTATGCAATTGTAAAAAACTTTCTTAATTTTATCGTAAAAGTTAAAGAACGCGTATAAGATATATAATGCGTGATATTTGCTTAAAAGAATATAAGAGATTAAGATAAAGTCTAGAAATCTAGTAGCAATAAAGTCTAATAATAAAGATAAAAATAATACAATTAAAAAAGTAAAAAAGTAAGAATTATATTTTAGCGATTTATAAATTTATCTCTTTATTGTTCGTTAAAATTAACGTCAAATTATACAACAAAATAGTTACGAGATAAATGTTTAATAAATTGAGTTGCTAAGTACTAAAAGAAATCTATTATGTCTTAATCTTTTTGTTTGTAAATGTCTTTTATAAGTTGCTTATTTAAGATTGTTTATTAAAAAAATTTCTTACTCGTTTATTCTAGCTAGCGAATAGATAGCGAGAAATAACGATATCGAATTGATAACGCAATTATAAATTATTAACTTCAACTTATTATAATCAAGAAAGTTGTATAAAAAATTGAAGTTTTAGAAAGAGAATCGTTGTAAAAAGGAAGTCGTTATAAAAAGAGAGTCGTTGTGAAAAGAGAGCTACTAATGAAAGAGAATTGTTGATAAAACGAGAATTAAAATGTGAAAGAGAGGAAGCTATTAATAAAAGAGAGAGAATTGCTAGTGAAAAGAAGATTAAATTGTTAATAAAAGAGAAGAAAATAAAAGCTAAATTGTTAATGAAAGAGAGAAATTGCTAGTTGAAAGAAGGTCGAATTGCATTGATGCGAGAACGTCTTTTGTAAACTATAATATAATTAGTAACATTATAGTTATAAAAGACTTTCTTAAACTTATTTATCGAACAAAGAGAATATTTTCTCTTTGACGCAAAAGAAGAACTTTAAGAAACTTCTTTAATAAGAGAGATTTTAATTTAAGAAATGTCGAGATAATTAAATCGTTTGCTTTTAGTAATTCGTTGTTGTATCAAATTTATTTTTTTATCTTTATAATATTTTTCTTTTGATTGTCTCTAATTAAGTCTTAATTAAGATAAATAGCTATTTTCGACATAGCTTTTTCTATGTTTTTTATAATTTGAACATTGTTATAAGTTCTTAGATTAAAGTACTCTCTTAAAATAACGTAAAAATAGAGATTATTTAATCGCAATTATTAATCAATTTCTTAATTCGCATTTAACTTGCTTAATAGATTTTCGAAGAAATAATAATTTCGACTATTTTTTTAAAAATTGTATTTTTTTTGCTTAATTTAAACGTTGTAAGCATAATTATAGTCTTCTTTATATCTTTATTAAATCTTTGCTAAAATTTGTTTTGTTAACTTTGATTTATTTAAAAATGTATTATTATTATATTAATTTATAGTATAATCTTAAGAATTGCGTAAAGATAAAGCATAATTGTTAACGTTATATATTAAATTACTTTTTTCTCTTTGTTTTGAATTATTTATTAATATATTAACGTGTATTTAACAACAAATTTGTAAAAGTTTTTTATAATTAAGAAAGTTTTAATATGTAAAGTATATTTACTTGCGAACAAATATTATTTAGCAACGTTCGCATTTTTGATATTTTTATTGTCGCAAATATTAAAAACTTCTTTAAGATATATAATTTATTACTTTTTAATGTTTTTTATTATTTTTGTAAATATTTTGAATTAATTAATATTAAGTTTATGTTAATAACTTTAAAATTAATTTCTTTTTGGTTAAGAGTTAATCGCTTAAGTTAGACACAAACGAAATTAAATTAACGTTAAGTACTAAATAATTATTCGAGTTTTTTTTTTTAAGTTAAACAAGACGATTGCGAAATTAATTTTTAATATTTATGTAAATATTTATTTTTAAAGTTGTTATGTTGCAACTTATTTAAAAGAATTGCAAACAAAAAAGATTTTTCTTAATAATAATTAACGAATTGAAGAAAATTCTTAATGTATGCGTGCGTCGAAACATAACGTTTAAATAAACTTGTTATAAATATAAACTTTTGATGTTTGCGTTCAAACTATTTTTAATAATAAAATTAATTATAATGCGATCAATAATGCACAATCTCTTTGCAAGATAATTTTAAGAAAAAAGATAAAAATTAATGTTTTTAATTACTTCTTAATAAGTTAAGATTTCAAATAATTATCAATTTGCAACTTAATAAAATTTGATAAAAATTATGTATTTTTTCATGTTATCAATCTTGTAAAATAGCGAAATTCTAGTTAAAAAAATGTGAAAGACTATTTTAAGTTATATAATAACGATATTAATGTTCGTAATTTAACTCTTTACTATATGTGTTTTGTTTATAACGAAAATACAAAAGTAACTTTTAAGATTTTTTAATTAAGTCGAATCTAATTGTTGTTAATTAACTTTAACAAATTTCATGCTTTTGTATTACTTTTTTTGTGCTTTAAGTTTATTACGTTTGTTTAAAATATTAAATGTTGTTATAACAATTACTTTAGTATTCTTTTTATTATTAATAAATATTTTATGATGTTTCGTAAAAAAAAATTCTTGTGTTAAACGCTTAGAAGCTTCGATTCTATTATAAGTTCTATTATTATTGTAATAAAGCAATAAATTAAATTGCTTAAAAAATATACGATCGAAAACTCGTATTTACTAAGTAATTAAATAAACAAATAAAACGAAAAAAGTAGATTAAAAAACGTTACGTTTATTAAAAGAAGTAGTTGTTCGAATGTTAAATATCTATATTTCAATTAATATACAAGTTGCTTATAAAAGATTTTCGCAATTAAAAAAAATATAGATGCGATCTTATTTAATTGTAAAAGTCTTTTATTATTAAAAAATAAAACATAAAAAACGATTATAAGTTTAAAAGACTTCTTTAGTTGTATTATAAAAAGTATATTTATCGTTATAAAGTACGTAACAATTTTAAACGTCTTGTTTAAACTTATGTAATTCGTCAAAATGCAATTTTGATACCTCGCATTTTGTTTTATTTGCAAAAGAAAATAAATTGCAATAAATTGTTACGTTTTCAAATTAAAGTTAAAGCTTATTTTGTTAATTTAATATATTGTATACTTTTTTTTTATTTGATTTCGATGTCTTTGTACGTCTCTTGTTTTTTTTTCGCTAATAAAGAGTGTTATTAAGATAGTTTTTTATGCAATCAAAAAAGACAATAGTCTCTCAATTAAACTTCTTGTATATAACGATATCTTTATTTATAGATGCGATAATAATCGCGAATTATATACAACTTTTTTTTATTATTATTTGATCAAAATTGTATTTAAGATTGATCTTGAATTTGTAAACTACATTTTTCGCTTTTGTAATTTGATCAATTAAATAGCATTTCTAATATTGGAATTTTAAATTAATTTTCGTGAAATTTTTCGAAACTAATTTTATTAACATTCGCTTCGCATTGTTAAGAGTCGCTTAATAATAAATAGTAATAAAGATTGTTTTTTGTTTATTTTTAACAAAGAATAAAATAGTTAATTCGTCGAATTTCGTTATTATGTAGTTAATTTTATTAATTTTCTCTTCGTAAATCTTAATTATAATCTTATTGTTGTTCTCTAAATTGGCGAGAGTCTTTAAGTCTTCGTAAGAAGACTTCTCGCAATTTATAGAGAAAGATTGTTAGGAACAAGAATTGATGAAAAATTGTTAAAAACGAGAATTAATAAAAGATTGTTAAAAACGAGAATTGAGAGAAGATTGTTAAGAACGAGAATTGATAAAAGACTATTAAAAAGAGAGATCGATAAAAGACTATTAAAAGATTAATAAACAAGACGAATAAACGTCGTTGTCTAATTCTTCTAATATAATAAAGATGTTTAAAGAGGCGTTTGTAATAAATTGCTAGTCTTTTTTAGTTAACTCTAGTGCTTTAGAGGCCTTTTCTTTGTGCGTTTGACAAAATAAAGCTTTTTCGCTAATTATATATTGAATTAGATTTTAAGTGATATTATCTATAGTAATTTTATTATATCTACGATTGTAGAATATATTGTCAATATTATAAATGTTATATTGTTTTATATTGTAAAACAATAAAGCTTTATAATTTGTCGCATTTTATTCTCTCTTTTAAGAATATTTTATCGAAAAAATAATTAAATTTTTGCGTTTATTTTGTGCGACTCAATTAGCTATCGTTCTTAATAACACTATTCGAAATCGCTAATTAAGCTTTGTTGCTTATTTGACTTGCTTTATTATAAGAAAGTTATTTTTGTAAACTTGAAAGAATAATTAAAAGCAATAAAACGCAAAGAAAATCGTTATTTCGTCGAAGTTTGTAAAGTCGCATTGTATTTATAA
>JAABUL010004394.1_pt1 | contig 18981 bp, 9 predicted proteins | sample 5559151 | NCBI WGS metagenome assembly JAABUL01 (sample SAMN10711876, study PRJNA513368) | rock metagenome | isolation source: Antarctica rocks | place: Antarctica: Victoria Land, Pudding Butte sud | reverse complement strand
AGAAAACATCGCTATCTATATAGATATAAGAGATCCGTATACTCGCTAGGTCGCTTAGATCGCTAGCTACGCGTCCCTATCGTTCTAGCGACCTCCTTACCGGGTCGATACCTCTTGGCTAATAGTCGACCCGTCGACCTGTATTACTAATCCGTGCCAAGCCTCTACTCGGTAAAACCTACGATTGTAATATAGTAGTATTTATACGCGGATCCAGCCTTATAAGGGCTATATCGGATGACTATAAAGCCCCCTAAAACGCCCTAATACTTAGGCTCATTTATCCTACTTTCCGCCCTCCAAATAAAGAGATACTAGCCGCTAGGACGCCTTAGGATAGGGCTCCTCTTAGCTCCTAGCCGTTTTAGTATCCTATCCTTTATTTACTCCGCCCCTAATCCTCCGCCTATAAGAACCGTGGTATCCTACTACTATTTAGTATAGTCCTACGTCGCTAATAGCTTTAAAGCCACGTGTTATTAGCTAATACATCCGTATTTTACGTCGCTAGCGTCGTGTCTATTATAGCTATTATTAAAGACTTTATATCTTAGCGTATTACTTAGCCTAGGGGGCTACTAGCTAGATTAGGCCTAGTGCATTAGTACTTAGATAGGCTTTCTACCTCTCTAGTAAACTATCTTCTTACTACCTTATAAACGTGCCTTATAAGTAGTAGTAATATTACAGAAGATCTTGTTCTAAGTTACTAAGCATTATACTATATATTAATAAGAACGCTAGCCCTCTAGAGGTATTAGCCTTACGGTACTAGTCCTATTAACCTATTAATCTTCCGCTTACTACTATATCCCTAATCTATTTAGTACTTATTTAGGACGCCTATTAAAGATTTATAGTATCTAATACCTTATATATTATTAAAGCCTTCTACTAACAACGTCCTTAATACCTACGTACCCTTACTTATTAGCTAAATAGTTAAGGGATTTCTATAATTTTACTAAGTAAAAGGCTAGGCTTTTCCCGCTAAGATATTATTATTTTAATAAGGTAACTACCTCTTACCTTTTACTTACCTCCTTACTAGGCCTACCCGCCTAGCTAATAAGCTAGCTATAGATTAGGTAGTCCTAGACTAAGTAATCTATTAGGTATATTAGATTAATTCCTTTGTTAAGAGTAGTAACTTAATAGTAAGAGATCTCTTAGTAAACTCTTATTACACCTTAAGATACCTTATAATTAAACTACTTATAACTAGTAGACTATCCTCCTAACAAAGATAATAGAACCCTAGAATTATCTATTAGATAGTAAACTAGGGTAGTATCTTCGCCTACTACCGTAGTAAGGTATCTACTAGAGTAGGTTATTAATAAATACCGCTTTAATATTAATATCTAAACCTAGCGAATTAATCTTAAGTAGGTATATATTATACCGGCGGACTTTAAACCTATACCTACTATATTTATTACTAAAGGCTCTAACAGCTCTAATATTAGTACGCTAGTATCTAATATAGCTACTACCTCCTTCTTAGAGGCCTAGTAGCGCGAGATAGCTACTATTATTATATAGGCTATAAATATCTTTAGCTAGACGCAGGCTATAGCTAGCTAAGTAAATGGTTAGCTATTAGTAGCTACTACTACTACTATAGTAATATAATAAGGTCCTAGACTAGCTACCTTCTAGCTAAGAGATATTAGCTACTTTGATCTAGATCTATAAGCTATACCGGTTAAGGTAAAAGATAATTATAACGTCTATTATAATATATTTAGCTTCACTAACCGCTTACAGGTAAAGGCTTCTACTATTAACCTATCTATCCTAAGGTAAAATATTGATAGATATTTAATTTAATACCGCTAATAAGTAGTATACTAACTAGCTTAACGATTTAGGACGTTCTAGTTTATGAAATAACCTTGACAGCGTTAACTAGTAATATTAGAGTCTTAAGGCAAGATTCTATAACTCCCCTAATAGATTATTATCTTTACTTAAGGTAGTTCGCTATACTATAAAAGATACTAGAAATCGTTAAGATCCCGCGGACTACGTTAATACTATTATTCTTAATAGTAAAAACGCTAGTATCGCTTCAATAGATATAGCCTAAGTCTTACTTACATACGAATATATAGATAGCGAATTAAGATAAGATCTACCTTATCTATCTAAGACGTCTACTATTAGTAGTCTACTTACTAAGCTACGCTATTAGAAAGATATTTAGTTTAATATTTACAGGAAGCCTAAGTTAAGGCCCTTGATTCAAGGTAAATAGTAATAGCCTTAGGCTAGTAAATAAGGTTAGTATACTTCTAATTTTAATCTTAATCTTAATTATTAACCTTTTAATTTAAATCCAAATCCGTATTAGCGTAACTAAGGATCTAGTAGATACGGTAGGGCCTTAAAGCCTTACGGTAGTCTATTAAATCCTTATAGTAGTAAACTATATAGTAATCCCGCTTCTAACTCTTAGAACCATAGTAATAATAAACTATAGTAGTAAAACGTATAAGTATAAATCCTCCCTAGTAGGCGTTAACAGCTATAGATTACCAGTGAAAATGTAAACACGTCTCCTAGGACCTTGATATCGCTGAAGGCTTTATAGGATAGTAGGTAAAATTATAATAATCCCTACTATAGGCCTTTTTAGGTAAATCCTAGCTAACGTCCTTATAATAATCAGGCCTACTAGGTAAGTACTAAAGATAGAATAGAGGAGGATAATAAGGCCCTTAATAAGTAAGGATAATATAATATATATAAGGAGGGATACTATTAAGGTATCTATTAGTTCTAAGTAAACTAACTGGCTAACTAGGCTACGGAAGGCTCTACTAAGGATCTTAGTAGAAGTAATAAGGAAGATACTATTAAAAGTTATTTTATTAATCTAAGAGTAAAAGTAGTTAAGTATACTTACCACTTATATAATTCTAGCTTTAAATTAAATAATACCTTATATTATTATATACGCTCTAGCTATTTACCTCGCGTAGGTAAATCCCGTAAGGCTATTAATAATACTAATAGTAAAACTATTATATAATTTAACTTTATAGACGTTATTATTAAAGGCTATAACTTTTAAGGCTACCGCTATATTACTATCCCTTTTATTTTCGTAGTGAACGGCGTTAAGTATAACGTCTATATTAATACTAGGGCCTAAGTAAGCCTAATTAATCGAAGCTTCTTACTTACCTCGTGTTTAAAGGCCTTAATAGAGTAAAAGCCTACTCCTATAACTATAAAAGGTATTAATAATAAGAAGTATAACGCTAACAAGTTTATTAAGGTACTAATATACTTTAAAGGCTTTAATAGCTCCGGTAAAGCTAAGACTACTATTATAAGTTATAAGTTTTATATTATTAATAAGCTTTTAATAAAGGCTCTTATTACGGTTAATATCCTAAAGCCTAAGTAAATAGTTATTAACTTTAGTAATAATATTATAAAATTAGGGTCTTATTAGAATATTAAGGTACTAATTACTATTATAACGCGTAGTACTTATATTAATACCTTAGTATTTACTAAGGTACGTACTATAATACTATCACGTACGAATTTCGCCGTACTTATTACTAGTACCCGCCGTTATTTATTATAACTATCTTAGGATTATAATTTTATCTTTAAGCCTAAAGTATTAGACACGCTATTACCTTATACTTATATCGTTAATACTAGTATATCTTATATATTTATTAGAAATAATACCGATTTACCTATTATACTTACTTATTATTAGGCACTTAGGAAAGTCGCTAAATATAAGCTTACCGGTTACTTCCTAGTGAACCCGGAAAACGAGATATTAGCAAGTAAACCGCCTGCTAAAACCTCCTATCAGGCCTGATTCAGCGTACGTAATCTACTTACTACTGCAGTAGCCTTTACTACTACCGTAACTCTTCTATAGGTAAGTAGTAACAAGGCCCTTAATACGCCTACTAAGATAGCTTACCCCACGGGTGTTATTATCTACGGAAGCCTGTTATAATTGATAGCCTCGACTACGGCGGTAGCCTTAATTACTACTATAGTAGACGAATTTCTTAACCTTTAGAAAGATACTGGTAATGTGATAGGTATACCTGAAGAATAGTATATAGAGATCCTATTACTTAATAATTAGGAAGATCTATATAAATTAGGATAGGTACGTGTATATCCGCTTAGTTAATAAGATAAAGATATTATTAATTAGGAGTTTAACAAGCTCTATTTATAAAATAGGCTAAAATAGATAATAATATCTATACTATTTTTATTTCCTTATTTTATAGTCTGGAAAAATGTATTAGACTTAGGCCTTAAGGGTAGAGTTATTATAGATATCTATACCTTAAATAAAATTACTATACTAGACGCCTACCTAATACTACTATAATCGGAAATACTTACCTTGCTATAAGATACTCTATATATCTCTACTATTAATACTATAAGCTTTTTCTATTAATAGTAGGTTAAATAAGACTATAGATATCGCCTTACTATTACCTTATATAAGGGGTAGGAGATATTTAAGGTCCCCGTTATAAGCTTTTATAACTTACCGGCTTACGTCTAGCGTATAATTAATACTATACTACGAGACTTCCGCCACTTCTATAAAGTGTATATAAACGATATCGTAATCTTTTCTACTTTATTAGAAAAGTATATCTAATACCTCCGCTAGGTATTCGGTACTCTTAATAAGAGTAATATTTACTTATTACTTAAGAAGTCCTTCTTAGGATATCCTTTAGTCCGTCTACTTAGGTAAAGGGTAGATACCCTTAATCTATTTACCGCGGTTAAAAAGCTGGCGGTAATTACTATACTAGTATTTCTAGATACCCTTACTACGTTAGAGAAAAACTTAGGGATAATAGGTTATAACCGGTAGTATATAGCCTTTTATACTACTATTATAAAGCCTCTACTACAGCGGAAGACTTTACTTAGAAAGTTAATAGTTAACGTTAAGGGTAACGTATATAAAAAAGTAGCGGGTAGACTATATATAATAGTACCTATACCGAAAGAATTAAATACCTTTAATTAGCTATAGAAAGTATTTACCTTGCTAGGCATTCTTTACTATTTTAATAAATGGCGGCAACTATTTATAGATCTAGATACGAGTAAGGAATTCGGCTATAAAGCTATTATATATTATACTAAAAAAGATTAATAAGGCCCTACTTTAATATTAGCGTTATCTGCGGAAGACTTTCCTAAGTAAAAGGCTTAGTAATTAATCTTATTCCTAAGCCATTTACTTACTAACGCTAAGACTAGGTACTAGCTAACTAAACTTAAGGTAGCCGGCCTTATCTAGGTTATTAAAAAGATACGCTGTATAATTAAAGCTACCCGCAGGCTAATTATAATTATATATATCAATTACTTAGTAATAATCTTAATCGTTAGGTAAATAAGCCTAAACATAGTCTTAATTAAAAAGCTTAATCTCTAACTTGTTAAGGCGTTAGAGTATCTATAACGGTTTCATCTTAATATACGTTATAAACCTAGTAAAGTAAATATTATACTAGATGCCTTATTAAAGCTAGTAAGTCGCGAATACTATCTTAATTAATATTTAGAAGGCGAGCTAGATACCTTATCTATAAGATGCTTCCTAATTAGCCTAGTAGAAATAAGTTAAGCCTTCTATAAATGCCTTATTAATAGGTATTAAGAGCCTTAATAGATCCGAGTTATAGAAATAGTTAAGGAGAATAAGGACCTTAATAAGAACGTAGTAAGGCTAGTATACGAAATCATTAATAGAATTTTATATTTTAAGGATAATGAATTCGGCCTACGCCTTTATATACTATCTATTATGGAAGTAGAAGTATTTAAGCTTACGTATAATGAAATAGGGTATCCGGGCTATACTTATATATATAAGAGATTAACGGAAGGTTTATATATCTATAATATATCTAAGAAGCTATATAAGTTTATTTAATAATATCCTTATTACTAGCTAAACTAGACGCTATAATATTAGCTATATAGTTTATTATAACTAATCCTAATACCTACTCGCCCGTTTTATATAATTACTATTGATTTTATCCTAGTACTCCCTGTAACTACTAAAGGCTTCGATAGTATTATATTAGTTATATTTAAGATATCTAAGGTAGTTACCCTTATTCCTAGTAAAGTAACGTAGGTAGTTAAGGACTAAGTAATTAAGCTACTTATTAAACTTATTAAAATTAACTAGGATTTACTATAAATAATAATATCGGATAGGGATAGAAATTTCGTCGGCGAAATATAATAATAAATCTTCTATTACCTAAAGGTTAATTTACTCTACTTAACAGCCTAATACCCTTAGACTAACGATTAGTTAGAGCGGTTAAATTAAATAGCTAAAATCGCCCTATAGTATTATATTACTATTATCAAGTATAAGAATTAATAGCTATCCGTCCTCCTAAGGATAATAGCTACCTTAAATAATTCTACTAAGTATAGCTTTATAAATAAGATACTTATAGAAGTCTTATATAGTTTTAGGATATAAGAAGCCTTAAACCTACTAAAGCCTTCCGATAATAAGGTAAATAATATATAAGTAAACGTTATAATAAGGGCCTTATTATAATAGGCTACGCCGTCGCTATTACTACCTATTATATAGCCTTTACTAGTACCTCCTACTACTACTAAAGCTCGTAGGGTACTGGTAGTAATAACTAAGTATCGCCCCTCTCTTATTAATATAAAAGACGCTATTATATTTACCTTACTACGAATAAAAGACTACTATAATTTTAGGTATATAATAAAATTCTTTAATATTAAAGACTTAGTTAATATACGTCTATATTAGAGGTACTAAGTACCTAGTATTATATTAAAGAAGATTAGCTAATAGCTTATAAGACTATTTAAGGTCCTTAAATAAATTAGCTACCTTATATATAGGCTATAACTACCCGACGTTATATATATATATAACGTTATCTTAATTATATATCTCGAACTAGCTACTAACCTAGTAGATAATCTCTATCACTGACGCCGTTTACCTACCCCTCCGGTTATCATAGACAGCGAAACTAAGTATGAAGTAAAGAAGCTACTAAGGAAGAGGCGGATCCGCAAGGGACGTAGCTAATCTACTTAATATCTTATCAGATAGCTTAGGTATAGGCCGGAGGATAATATATAGATACCGGAGCATTATCTACCTAATACGGCGGACTTAGTAAGGTAGTATAAGGAGGTAAATAGGCCTGCTATCGGAATTATATATACCTTATGAAGGAACTTATTATCATTAGCGAATTTTACTTAGAACGCGACATAATTTAAGCGTTTCTAATTTGTCTACTTTTGCTTACATGTTCAGGGTAGCTATATACCTGTATATACCTATATGCTATCGGGGTGATAGTATTATTTATTTGTCGGCAACTATTATAGCTATTGCTAAAGACTTTATATCTTAGCGTATTACTTAGCCTAGGGGTCTATTAGCTAGATTAGGCCTAGTGCATTAGTACTTAGGTAGGCTTTCTACCTCTTTAGTAAACTATCTTGTTACTACCTTATAAACGTGCCTTACAATATCCTACTCTTAAATAGTACCCTACGTTATAACAAATAGCCCTCTATTAATAGCTTTTCTTATCAGCTTTTATTAGAGGGCCTTAAGATATATCCGCCTAAGGGCTTTAAGTATATAGGTAGAGGACGTAAGAATTATAAAGAGGTTAGTATACTCGTTTATTCCGAGGTAATACGTATTAAAAAGACCTTTATAAAAAGGTAGGTTACTCTAAATACTATTAGTCTCCCCCTAGCGTCCTATATATAATATTAGATATATATATTAACTAGGTTCCAATAATGCAGCCTATTAGGGATAGATATAAGATAGATATATCAGGATATACGTAGCTAGTACGTAGACGTTATAGTGTCTATAGAGTGGCCCATTAGGCCTTTATTTATTTATAGACGCGTCTGTAGACCGTATTAACTAGAGTTGTTGATCACGCGTACCCAAATAGAGTATACGGGCAATTAGAATTGCGACAGACTGCTCAGCGGACTACCATGGATATGTTTCAGACGCCCGAAGGCTGTTTATGATGCAAAATGTAGGGGTGGCTGTCTTCCTCAAGTTGTTGTTTTTCCGGGCCTACTACCAGTAGAGTGGCACCGATTGGGGTGATATCTTGCAACATACTGCAGATGATTGGAGCGACTATAACCTTGTTTGAGTATGATGTCTTGATGCGATACTGAATGTGTCCTACAATAACGTGTAAGATTGACCATATCGCACTGCTGTATATCTGGTTTAGATCAATGAAACAGATTGAACGTTACAACAATATATATCCAAAGAAAATCCACAGAGTACTAATATACTTAATCGCTTTTCTAAAGATCATTAATATTCAAAACACTCTTAAGCCACAAACCTATGACTTAGCCTGTCTGGTCGGCCCTCACCTGGTAAAAGTCGCGCAACCACAGCTGAATCTTGGGATAATTCATGGCCGCCTCAATGGCACATTGCTCGGTGCCATCCGGCAAGACATGTTTCAATTTCGCACCTTTCTTAGCCAAGAGTTGCACTGCGTCAGCCCGCCCCATGGTGGCCGCGCACGCAAGTGGAAAGCTCCATTTTTCGCTCCAGCGATCGATCTCAGCGCCAGCATTCAAAAGTATGTTGAGCTGTTCCACGCCACCCTGGGATGCTGCAGTGTAAAGAGCGTAATAGCGTACTCCATCGTTGCGCAGAGCATCCCGCTTTTGGGTGTCGTCCAACTGTGCGAGAAGCCACGTCAACATATTGCTACTTTCGCTGTAGATAGCCCGCTCGATCAGGGAAGCCAACTGTGAGATTGGAAGCTCGGCAGGGGAGGCTCGGGCTTTGACAACATCTTGAAGGCCTTCATCGTCGGAGCAAAAGTGCAAGGGTGTCGATTCATCCAGATCAGAGTCCGTGAAACTCAGACCAAGCTCCAAGAGGCCCGGTATGACTAGACTTCGGCGTTTCAAACAAGCGTGATGAAGAGCAGACCAACCATAAAGGTCTTTTGCCCCAAAATCGGCCCCTCTTTCCTTTAGCAAATCAAGTGCTTCAAGATGGCCTCCTCGCGCCGCCTTCATGACTGGTGTAGTGCAATTTCGTGCTCTAGCATTTATGTCGGCGCCATCATCGAGCAGCTTTCGTATCATGTCTACCTGTCCAGTCTTTGCACAGCTATGAAGAGGCATGTCTAGACTAGTTTCATGAGGAGAAATTTTGTTGTCGTTGGGTTGTGAACTTTTAATTCCATCCTGCTTGGCCGTCGTATGCTCCAAAAGCCGCTGGGCAGCTTGTGTTTGGTTGGCATCAAGAGCCACGAGCTGTGGCGTGAAATTTCTAGTGTCCATAGCACTCGCATCAGCACCGTGAGCAAGCAGAATCTCAATGGCATTGATGTTGCCAGCCTCCGCAGCAGCATGGAGGGCCGTCCATCGCCGTTCAGTGCATTTCAAATGAACGTCTGCGCCTTTTGACAGTAGCAGGGGAAGCGTGTCCAGGTGCGAGGCAAGGTCGCCCGAGGTCAAATACAGCGCAGTAAATCCGCCGACACCAACAATACTGTTCACATCATGCACAAGACCCGCACCGAACAGCCAGCTCAAAACACTAGCCCTTCCATTGAATACAGCGTAGTGAAAGTAGTCCATGTTTTCAAACACAATGGCCTTTGGACCGATATTAAGCGAGACATCGAACGTCTTCTGCCAGTTGATATTCAGTTCAGGCATGGCAAAAAGCGTGGCTAGTACGTCGTCATTCCCCGCCCCACAGGCAGCCTTGAGGGCGTTGTACCTCTCAGTAACAGCACATCTGGCTCCTCTCTCATACAGCAATCGTATTACTTCGAACCGTCGTTGAGAACAAGCGTACATAAGTGGGGTTTTGCCATTCGATGACAAGCAGTCTGCCTTAATACCCATGGTGAGAAGCTCTTCAAGGACCTCGACATCGCCAGCCGAGGCTGCAATATGTGCGGGTGCAAGCCCATCTGGTCTTTGCGTTTCCAGATTCTTGGAAGACGAAAGGATGGTCCTCATTAGGGTTTTATTGGGAATGAACCCACTGCACATCCATTCAACGGGTGTGTTCAATGGATGGTTTCCAAAGCCGGGGAGCATATCTCTTCTGTCAACGTCGTTATCGTACTTGAGCACCTGTTCAACGAGACGTTGATTTGTAGTTCTCACGGCCAAGCTGAGAAGGCTAGCCCCAGAACAATGCACATTGTCCGGGGGGCCAAGTGTCTCTGCGTCTCTTCTCGTATGCGCAAGTATGAACATTGTCATGCCCACTTGTACTCTGACACCTTCAAATTCAGGGTATCCCTGAGCTGCCTCTTCACCATCATCCGATCGCTCTTGCTGATAGCAGCTCTTAAAGAAGCCAGATGCGTCCAACTCAAGTTCCGACCAATTCATGATGAATCTCTGAAATGGTGAATGTCCCTCCGCATTACATTGAGTCATGCTACACTCACGTTTGATAAGAGCAAGATATACAAACTCTAGATAGACGTTTGGATAGATGTCTGGCAGAATCGCAGCTAGCACGTGCAAAGCGTTGTTTCCTGCCTTATCACAATAATTGATATCCGTCGTACGGTCCAGAAGATAATTAAAGCAATTCATCATGTTACCGTTGCCGCCCGGCCCCAAACATCGAATCTGGTGAAACAACGGAGTGTCCCCCGTCTCGTGATGGGCGGCATTTAGATCTGCGCCCCTGGCATGTAAGAGCTTGACCAACTCGGACGATTCTTTGACAGCTTCAATTGCATCGAAGACAGGTGTTTTACCATGACTGTTCCAGTCGTTTGGTGATAGACCCTTGTCTAAAAAGAATCTGACAGCAGGCAGGGAGCCCGACCACGCTGCCTGGTGGAGACAGGTAATCTCACTTTGCGCACGATCCTGGGGCGTCGCGTCCTCGAATTGTTCCAAAATATACTTGATCGTCGGTAATGATCCCGTAGATGCTGCGCAATGTAGTATAGTATGGCCTTCCTTAGTACGAGTGTAAAGGCTAGGACCCTCAGGAATAGCGGAATCCAGAATGGTCTCTAGCATTATGGTGGTACTATGAGTGGCTGCGTTGTGCAGAGCTGTGAGCCCATCTTTAGTCGACACCCTGACATCGGCGCCATGCTGTAGTAGGATTTTAGCGCAATCAATGCTCATTTCCTCAGATGCAATCATTAATGCTGTCTGCCCACATGCATCAATTTTGTCGATTTCGATACCTAGTCGGATAAGCAGTTTCACTATCTCCGGATGATTATTGTGGCAGGCTACATGTAGAGCGGTAGAGTTCGCTTCGTCCACCTGGTTGATTCCCATTCCATCGTTTGCTTGGGCTATGATAGGCGCAAGCTTCTCCATTACTTGTAGCCGTCCAAATCCAGCTGCATTGAAGAATAGCGGCGTTATCTCAATTCCGGAGAGAACTCTTTGTGGTGCCTTTAAGGTAGTATCATCAAAAATACAATCCCAACCTAAATTAGCATCTATTGCGAGTTTTCGAAAGTGGTTGATTTGACTCTCTTCGATGTTGTGTTCTGTAAGCTTTTGGAATATTTCAAACCCTCCACCATCTTTTCTGGACAGAATGTCAAGGCTGTCTCGGTCACACAACGATCCTGAGTCAAGAAGAAGCCGAACAATGTCCCAATTAGGTCTGTCAATAAGCGCTTCTGAGAGTGCTGACGATTTCACAATATTCAAGGTTTCCCTATCCGGCTCATATCGAATCTCGATGTTACAGTCTGCACCTGCTTCAAGCAGGACTTTCACCGTTTGATATTGACATCGGCGGCCGAGCTCAAGTACCCATGGCTTTGCTGTATATGTGTATGGACCTACGATGGTGTTGGTGCCCGCAACAGCCGCCAACAAGGGTCGTCCGAAGAAAGTGCTTGCTTGATTGACATTACATCCTTTGGCAATTAGCAACGAAGCCATCGTGGGTAATGAGAGACATGAAGCCCAGTGTAAAGGCGATGAGTCAGCCATTCTCGATAAGAGCAGCCCCATTCTAGTATAATCCTGTGCAGGATACCTGTCAGCGACTGCCGTTGTTGAGTGTCGTGTAGTTGGCCATGGTGCGTATTGAACCAGTGACCTGGAAAACGAAAGCTCGCGAGACATGACTCAGGGCCCAAATACTTGTGAAGCAAGAAAGGAATATCCGAAGAAAACGTACTACTTCTCTCTCAACTGCATCAGGCTTTCCTATATCAAGAACCTCGGCCCGGATGGAAGCCGTCCACGACATCCATGCAAGATATTGGTTTGTGCGATCAGTGTTCAGAAATTCTTGTAGAAGCTCAAGCAAGGACGCATCGTCCTCTACAACTTGAGCATGTTCGTCCCACGCTTGAACACAGTATCGCAGAAATTTGTAGTCTTTCATGAACGACCTCAGCCTCTGGAGATCATGGACCTGGGCGATATCAAAGTCGTCGAAACATAGATACGTAAGGCATGTCTTCGCGAGCTCTAAGCTGTCTCTGCTTAGATCGGCTTTGTACGCGATGTACTGTGGGAACGCTTTGGTGTCTATGTGCTCCAGGTATTCTTTTACTGAGTAATGAGCTAGCTCCAGCGTGTCTGCCCCTGGTGTCCTCCTCACAAGACTTCCACACCAATGCAATATGGCCTCTGGATCGACGATTGCATCGCGGTCCAGCGTTCGGTCACGTATGGTCACGGATACAGCTTCCGATAACGCGGGAAGGGATAAGGGACACGAAGCCCACTGAGGATGTTCCACATGTTTAGTGATTCCCTCTTCGACAATTTCGCTTGAATTCTAAGAAAATTGAGAAGAGAAGATTTCCGCGACATGTTTCGAGACCCAAAATAACGGTATAGAATAGGAGACAATGAGGGGGGGAAAACCTACGAGTATCCAACGCAAAGTTCTTTGGACGATGATTTGATTTTCCTCATCGCTCGCGTTGACTCTTTCTAACACTCGCTCATATGTTGTCGGTAGGTCGGGTGGCAAAGTATCCAAAGCTTTACGACGCGATCTATCGTTGCTCAGCGCGCAAATATGGTCTATTTGGCAGGTAACCCAGCGAAACCTGTCCTTAGTTAGACTCTGCAGGGTTATTGATTTCTTTAGCACCCTGATAGGAGCTGGATTTGAAGCGCGAACAGGGCCTGAACATTGGGCCTGCGTGGTAGACAGTCTCCTAGGCAAGTAGAGTACGTCCGATGGTTGTACTGTACGGTACTCGCCTTCTAACTCTACCTTAGGACCTTTCGAAAGAAGAGAAAACTCACATTCCCTCGGCCTTGTTGACCAAACGTTCTCTGATTTCTTCCTGCAAGGCGGGATCTCGAATTCGTAAGGTCCTGTTCTTGGTTCGCCTTGCAATCTCCGAATCAACGTATAGGCGTATGTCATGACTGTTCGCCGCAATGGAAAGCTTGTCATAGTCGTCGAGTGCTCTTTGAATGTCTATCTCCTCCCGGCCGGTAAAGAGGGTTTTGATACAGTCATTAGGGAAGTCATTGAGACTATGTAGTAACTCAAGAACTGTTACACGATCGTTGGTGCATTCGTCCAAAGCATCGACACTGAATGGAGTTTCGGAGTCAGCAGCACTCTTTCCATTTTAGATTGATTGCAGGCCATTCCTTGAAGGTTGAGTACTCCTAGAGCATGGCTTGGGCTATATAGTATGGAATGAGAAGAAAATAGTCCAGAACGCACATGATGTAAGCATAGTCAAGTGTTCTGATCATGTCGAGCAAGCATTGCTTAAATTCTTCGACCTCAGGAGTTGTCGCAGGACCCTCGCTTGGGTAATGGTCCTGGTGAAAGGCTTGAGCAATCGCATAGCACTGTTCATCCTGGGCTGCGAGTTGACCGGCTAAAGAGGCTAGGATACTCCGAGGGTTCTGTGTAGCAGGATCTTTATAGTCACAAAAGTAGTACGCTACCGCCAAACCTTTCTCTTCTTGACCAACGCGTTTGGTAATTTCCTCGATTATTGTGGCAGTCAACACAGTCTTTCCTGCGCCGGGAATGCCTGTTACGAAGAGCTTACTCGAGCTGTCACTGTTCATCCAAGCCTGGAATTGTTTATCTTCGCAGATCCATAGGCCCGTACCCATTTGACGTACTCTCAAGGCTGCGGAGAGGTATCTCTGAGGGTCCGTACCTTGAGAAAATGATCTGAGAATTTTCCTTCGGGTTTCAGTCATTGAACTGGCAATCAGTCGGTTTCTAATTTCATTTATGCCGTTCGACATTTCCTTCTGTCGGGATAGACTTTGAAGCATAGCCACCAATGTGTCAGCGTTCAGAGCAAGTGCCAACGTCTGCTTATGCTTTCCAACTTCGTCAATGAGAGCTTTTGTTTTTGACTCCGACAAAGGCCAATGCAGTCGTCTCCTCACGGATTCCATCTTGGAATTGGTGGTTGACGGGTCGTCCTTGCTAAGCAAAGACCGTATACCATCCAGCGTGTTGTAGCATGCATGAATATGATCTATCTGCATCGACCGTTCCTGCATTGAAAGCTCGGAGACCTCGCTTTCAAAACGAGAGGCAACCAAATGGAGACTGCTCAGTACGCCGTAGAGATTGGTGATCTCCATTGATAGGGTAGCGATGTCTTTGTCAGCTCCTTTTGCGGCTTTGATATATTGGTAGAGGCGTCGAACCACTGTGTCAGCTGCTCCGATGAGACTGACGATACTTGCAGAGACCGACAATGGATCCATGATTGCGAAGTAGATTGGCTACCGCTAATTATTGGAAATGTCACAGCTCTCGATAGTCTGGGGTGGTTTTTGTAGCGATGGCGTTGATGGTATACAGCTGCAAAAATAGAGACTTCAAAGTGCTCCAACAAACCCACAACGCGCAGTGAAAAGTAGTGCGAGATACCCAGCATATCTTCGTCTCTACACCAAAGCGATAGCTAGTAGTAATGTTTTGTGTTATGAAAGAAAGAAAGAAAGAGGAGACGTCCATTGCGTTGTTGATGTCAAAGTGCTGACATTAGAAGCCGTCGATGAGGCTGAAGACTAGTGACCTAGTCGAACCTACATTTGGCCCCCAACGAGTCTCTGCTCGATTTACATCGAGGCAGGTGCAGAAATGCGTAGGCCATTTGCATTTCAACGCTATCTTCGTGAGGTCTAAAGCTTCATGGGCAAAAGCACATGTTGGCAATCGCCACTCGTCGAGACAAACAGATGGTGGTACTCTAAGTCTTTGGCGCTGATGCTAATTCTAACTTGTCCCTAATCATGGTACCAGCTCGTGCAGATCAAGTGACCCGCACTATCAACTCTATAGTCGTTTCTGTTACCATTGCCATGGTACGTCTAGCTGCCAGTCGCAGTCCTCTCAGGTATCCTTCACTAAGCTCCCATCATCCATCTTGCCCTCACGGTCGCCGCCCTCTTCTCTCCATGTCTCAACGAGCCCTTCTTTAGGATCCTCATCACATAATCCCCGCAGCCGTCTAACCTCTAGGACCTCTCGTCTTATCTGCCGCGTGCATTCCCCTCTGAGCGCTTCAGCTTCAGCCCCATATTTCAGCTCATCACTCAGCACACCCATTCCTAAGGCATCATCTCCTTTTCGCTTCTTGTCCTCCACCAGTCTTCGCCACCTCATTCTCAAGTCTTCAAACACACCTTTGCTTTCTCCACCCACGTTCTGCCCAAACCAAACCCCACACTGCTTGCCGATCCTGGGCAGAAATCTTGGGAAACCCCGGTCCTCGGAATATATCTCATTGTGGCCCTCAATCCACATCGGTACGATATCCGGGCAGACATCTGGCTCTAATATCAGTCTAGCGACACCCCACTTGAAATATCTCATGGTCTTCTGTGGATGTTGATGAACTCGACCTTCGGGAAAGATGTGGATCCAGGAGTACCGGCGCGTGGCGTACGCGGAGGGGCAAGGAAAGGTATCGATTCCGTTAGTGGTATACGTGTAGACATGGTTTGAAGATGAAAATGGGTCAGAAATGTCGGGGGAGCGTAGTGAGCGGTTCACTTTTGTCGGTGCATCTGCTGACGCGAAAGGGGGTTGAGAGAGGAGGCGAACAGCTTCACAGATTGTTGGTTGGAAAGGGCCGCCATAGGGAGAATGGTGAAGGCGGTGGGTAGGGAGCACTTGGCCCAAAGTGAAGAAAGAGGATAGGGCTCTATTATTCGGTCAAGAGTGGATGCTAGAGGCATCGTGGGATTCTGACTTATTCTTGAACACTATGTCATAGCTGCCAAGTGACCATCTATGGTTGCTAGGGTTGAAGTGATATCGTAGGGGGAGTATACCCCAAGTGAATGGATCATCAAGTCTGTGGCGTGCCGCATCAGCGACTGAGGATAGAAGTTCATCATGTTGAATACGTATTACGTACGTACATGGAGATGTGGTTTGAGACTGAGAAGAGAACGGTAAGATTCGAAAAGTCAACAGCCCTTATGTCGAGGCGGGCTCACCTGTGATAAGGCCTCGTTGCCTCGTACCAATGTCTGCCCTTTCATCCAGCAGTCTTAGAAAGCCTTCGTGACCATGGCCTTCTTGTGTGTTCAAGCCATGCATGAAGGCTCGCGTCAACGTTCCTATGATGCCAATGACAGTTGCTGAGCTTGCGCGCCATGGCAGGCTAGGTGGTGCAGGATCTTCGCTCATGAGGCTAAGTGGCAGCTTGTGACCATAACAGCACAGTCGAACACCAATGTATACCGAAAGATGCAACCCTGTCCAGCGAGGACTGCAAGCAGAATAAAGCTTGGCGGGTACGGCACGCTCCACCGTAGCGCGTAGTATGTGTGCAGGCGAATTACTTGTTCAGGTAAAGCGTGCCGCGTCCGGCTAGCCTACCGCGTGCGCCGCCCTCCACTTCCTGCTGCCCTCCCCTTGCGTTCTGACTGCTGTCACAACTAATGCTCTCTCCCCATCAGTGTGAAAACACCTCCGTATTCTACTCTTCTTATAGTCTTTGCAACGTTTCCTTCCTTACCGGACTTCGATCAGGCTCTCGCAGAGCGAGGCGGTGCTATAATCCACAATGGCATCTGACGCATTGAAGGCCTTTCGGCCTTTCCCTCTCCTCCTTCCCTCTGGCTTTGTCTTCAATTTCAGACTTCCTCTCGCAGCTCGCAATCGTTCCTCATCTGTCTCTATCTCATTCTCGACGTGGACCTTCCATTACTACAATGGGCGCCTTTGCATTTCATGACGCATATCCTGAGGCAGGTGATTTCTCGGTGGGTAAGAGTAACAGCGAACAGGCGGGTTTCGACATCGACTCGGACGCTTCTTATGCGGATCTGCTGAAGCTGAAGCAAGAGCTAAACAAGTTAGGCCTAGAGAAGGCACAACGAGACCTGGCAGATGCCACTGTTGCGGCTCAAGAAATGACGCAGCAAAGACATAAATATCGGATATGGAAGACAAGATGATGAGGATACCGATACTGATGGTGGAGAGGACGCTTTTCGGCAATTTGAGGATAACAATTCTTTGGAAAGCAACGAGACTGGGTATGGGAGCGAGCATTATACCGATGACGAAAACAGCGATAATAAGGATCAAGCGGATGACGAATGCGAATGTAAAGATGATTGGGTGTCGGTTGTTCTCGGATGTGAGACTCCTTTGATGAGGGTAGATTAGGACAGTGTTTGATTGAGACGACGAGGGACGAAGGCGGCGAGGAGCAGAAGACCCTGAGTTCACACATAGAAATTATTGTGAAGATGACGACAGGATAGAGGCTTATAATCGTTGAAGTAAAGGATGACGGCAGTCCAGGCCAAAACCAGGAGGACATGACGAAGACAGGAAAAGTTTCGTAAGTTCACGTATCGTCTCATGATGATACGTGCTTACGAAATTCGAGCATTATCAAAATGCTGGGCGCCATACCCCCAGGGTTGCCAGACAGCATGTATGACCACGGCACCGCTGTTACAATACGCTCGGAGACAACTGAACAGCCACCAAGTCCCCGCACCGCACAGGCAGGTTTTGAGGTAGTGGTGAAACAGGTCTCATCGATGTACGCTAGCTGATAACTTTCTCAGAATATACTTGAGGACTCCACGTATGGTGAAGAGTACGAGGCCCCCTTGACTCGCCTTTATTCGAGTACTCGCCTAGTGTTGGTTAGAGAGTCGGATATTGCCTTCCTAAGATCAAACAATTTGGCATACGAGCACGAAAATGGCTGTCGCTATCACTCCTACTGCGCAGGAAGTAGGTAGAGCCGACTAGAACCTCAGAATGCTGATAGAGACACAGGGTACATTTTACTAAATGATAAGGTCAATTACTGAACACTAGCCCACTTATGCCATGTGAAATAATGGGCGGCGCTCTTATTACAGAAAGAGCATGAAGGGTTAGTCTGAAACAAACGTATCTTCAAAAATGTTGCTGATAATCGTTGAAAAGTTCGGCGTATTAATCGATTCGTATAAGTCTAAAGAGAACGGCCTACTGAAAAAGACGATGACCGTCAGCTTTCAGAGCGTCTAGCATCACCTAGTCTCTTATTACCCGACTTACGATGTCAGAGAGCGCTTGCTTCAAACGCCGAGGGACGATCCTCGAAGAGCTGCTTAGTGAGCCAAATTTCAAATTTCCAGATCTGGACGCCGCCGATGATTGTACTTTGAACCAGCTGGAGACATCATCACACCACCCATGTTACTGTCCATCTACACGTGATGGTTCGTGGAATATTATCTCACGTTCGCCTGCCGGCGTCTGGGATTATAAACCTACAGCCACTGGTCTCCAACCCGCAGCAGCGCTTATGGTCGCTCTTCTATCTACAATTGGCGGCTATCCATCCATCCCACCGCCTCTACCTTACTCGCTACATGTATCAGATGCGCCCTCGTGGCCTCCGTACCCGCAACAGCAGTACCTCC
>JAABUL010004393.1_pt1 | contig 18984 bp, 22 predicted proteins | sample 5559151 | NCBI WGS metagenome assembly JAABUL01 (sample SAMN10711876, study PRJNA513368) | rock metagenome | isolation source: Antarctica rocks | place: Antarctica: Victoria Land, Pudding Butte sud | reverse complement strand
GCAGCGGGCGCTGGCCCTGCTGCGCGCCACCCAGCGCCAGAACCACAACGCCTACCGTTCCCATCGCAAACGCGTCCTCCGTCGTCTCCTCGATTCATCCTGACCACCTAACGTTGTAGTACTAAGCGCCCGATACGAGACGATGAGACAAACCCTCAGGGACCGTGGATTGTTGGGGTATGGCCGCGACGTTTGCCCTCACGAACTGTGGTTGGCGGGGGTCTGGGGGGAGGCATCTCCCCAGGCTCCCCCGGAGGGGGCGGGGGGGGGGGGAGAAAAGCTATGTCATATTGGACGGATAAGACGGTGATCGTCACCGGCGGGGCCGGGTTCCTTGGCTCCTATGTCGTGGAGAGCCTGTGCACGCGGGGCTGCGGCGTCATTGTGGTCCCGCGCCGCGCCGCGTGCGACCTGCGCGACCCGGCGGCCATCGCCGCGTTGCTCGATGCGACGAGGCCCGACACGATCATCCACCTCGCCGCCGTCGTCGGCGGTATCGGGGCCAACCGCGAGCGGCCGGGCGAATTCTTCTACGACAACCTGCTGATGGGCGTGCAGCTTATCGAGGCCGCGCGCGTCGCCGGCGTCGGCAAGTTCGTCACCGTCGGCACCGTCTGCGCCTATCCCAAGCACACGCCCGTGCCGTTCCGCGAGGACGACCTGTGGGCCGGCTACCCCGAGGAGACCAACGCGCCCTACGGCATCGCTAAGAAAGCGTTGCTGGTGCAGCAGCAGGCCTATCGCGACCAATATGGCTTCAATGGCATCTACCTGTTGCCGACCAACTTGTATGGCCCGCGCGACAACTTCGACCCGGCATCGTCGCACGTCATTCCCGCGCTGATCAAGAAGTGCGTCGAGGCGCGGCGCGACGGCGACCTCTTCATCGACGTGTGGGGAGACGGCAGCGCCTCGCGCGAGTTCCTCTACGCCGCCGACGCCGCCGAGGGCATCGTGCTGGCGGCCGAGCGCTACGACGGCGCCGCGCCGGTCAACCTGGGCGCCGACCGCGAGATCACCATCAAAACGCTGGTCGAGACCATCGCGCGGCTGACCGGCTTTACCGGTGAACTGCGCTGGGACACCAGCAAGCCCAACGGCCAGCCGCGCCGCAATTTGGATACGACGCGCGCGGCGCGCCTGTTTGGCTTCCGCGCGCGCACTGGGTTCGAGGACGGCCTGCGCCGCACCGTCGACTGGTACCTCGCCGCTCAACAAGCCGCGCAAGCTGCCTAACCGCGTCCTCATGTTGTAGCGCCGCCCGATCAGCTGATTGGGCGCACGGTTGTCGTGCCGACCGTCGATGCCAGGGTTGTGTAATTTTCGGTCAGAGGCGTAGGGCGTCTAGCCATACAGCCCTGTCCGATGAAAAGTATCCAACGCCATAGCAGTTGTAGGGGCGTATCGCTATCAGCCCTGTCTGATTAAAATAGGGCGCGCGGATAAGGGCGTAGGGGCGTATCGCTATACGCCCGGTGGTCGCAGCGGGCGAGACCTGGCGTTCGTCGGCGTTCGCCCTCCAATGGACATTGCTGAGGCAAAGGCCGGCCGTATAGCGATACGCCCCTACAACCGACCTGTCTGTTAAAGTGAGCGCTACATGATTTGCGTCGATGACCTATAGCTTGTCAGGCCGCTGGATGACGTCCACACGCGAATAGAGGCGTCCCGAACGTTCTACGTTCGGGACGCCTCTATTCGCGTGTGGGGGCTGCTTGTTGTATCAGCTCGTCGTCGATGGAGCCGTGGCCTACAGGCTGTTGCTGACGTTGTTGAGGGTGTTGGAGATGGCCGGCTGCAGGAACTTGAGGGCCACGATCACCAGGATGGCGATGAAGGCAAGGATGAGCGCGTACTCCACCATGCCCTGGCCCTCTTCGGCCCGCTCACGCAACTTGGCGATACCTGTCTGCGCCGCCACGATCATCTTTACTGCGAATTCGTTCACTGTCTTAGCTCCTTAGTTGTCGTCGCCGTCTCGCGGCGTTCGCGCTGTCGGTTCGTACGCATATCGGCTGTACAAGGACAAGAGTAAGGCCAGAGGACCATCGTCCACAACCACCTGAAAGGGGTCTATCACGCCACCAAACGGTTACTCTTAGCCCCACCAGACCGATCTCACAGCAGCTATACCCACCCGTTTTTGCCATTGCCCACCACCCGAACGGCGGGCTATCGTGAAGTCGGAGGAGGAGGTGTCATGAGCGCGGATGGTATGCTGGCCGGCGGGGCTCGCCCATTTAGCCCGGTGTGGGCTGTGGCGTGGGAACGCCTCGTCGCATGCGGCCACATGTTGAGCGCGAACAAGACGGAGCGTCGAATGGTGCTCTTGCAGTGGCTCGTGATGCCGCTGGTCTTGGCGGGATGCCTGTTGCCGATCCCCCGGCATGGTGAGCAGACGACGCATGTGTTCGCGGCGGCGTGCGTCATGCTTGCCCATCCGCTGCTCTATATGTTGGCTGGACGCTTGTCCTCGCTGCGCTCCGCGGCGCGTACCTTCGCGTTGACCGCGACCGATGTGACCGTGGCCACGCTTGTCTTCTATACCACGGCGGCGCGCCCCGGCTACGCCCAGGTGCTGCTGTACTGCGCCGTGGCGCTCGCGGCGACGCGTTATGCCCCGCGCCGCGCCTTTGGCATCGCCAGCCTCGTCGCGCTGCTACTGGTCTTCGCGGCGCTGCTCCCGCTGCACATGGCTCTCCCCACCGTGGCCAGTGAGATCCTGGGTCTATACGCGCTCACGGGGCTCGTCGGGTTGTTGAGTGAGGCTGAGAAGGCCGTAGGCGTCGCCGCAGCCGAGAACGCGTACCTGGCGCGGACGGTGTTGCAGCGCAACCGCGAACTGGCCGCGCTCAACCGGCTCTCGCACACGATGAATAGCGCGGCCGGCACGGAGGACATCCTGCGGATTGGGCTTGCCGGCATGGCCGAGGTACTGGAACTGCGGGCCCTGCGCGCTTATCTTATCGAGGAGGGCGGCGCGCCGGAGCTGCGCCTCGTCGCGCGGATGGGGGACGACGAGCCGACGCTCGGGGTGGCGTCGCGGGAGGAGGATGCGCACGCACCGGCTGACGATGCGACAAAAGCGGCGCGGTCCGCATGTACCGTCGTCGAGGGGCTATGCCTGCCCGCCGGCGCCCCCGTCCTCGCCTGGGAGCATGTGCGCGCGTCGGTGCCCTTGCTCGTGAGCGGTCGTCCCGTGGCGGTCATCCAGGCGCGGCTGTCGCGGCCGGCGCCGGCCACGACCGAGGCTATGCTGGAGACCTTGCAGATCTTCTGCGGCGAGGTCGCGCTCGCGCTCGAGAATGCCTTGCTGCGCGGCGAGGCGCACCGTTCGGCCGTCCTACGCGAGAAGAATCGTATTGCCCAGGAGCTGCACGACACGGTGCTGCAGATGCTCTTCAGCATTGGGCTGCGGCTGCAATGGAGCCTTGACAATCTTGTGGAGGACGATCAGGCGCCCAGCCCGTTGCGTGAGCCGCTGGAGGAAGCGCGTCATCTCTCGGCGTGTGCGGGCGAAGAGTTGCGCGGCGCCATCTTCACCCTATCGTCCGACATCGCCGAGATTGGGCTCGTGGCGGCGGTGCGGCGGCTCGTCGACGATCAGGCTATCAAGGCTGGCTGGTCCGCCAACCTAGTCACGACGGGAGAGCAGCCCGCACTCCCCGTGCTGATGCAGAACGCCGCCCACCGTGTCGTGCGCGAGGCGTTGATGAACGCCTACAAGCATGCCCAGGCGACCGAGGTGATGGTCAGCGTCCGCTTCACATGCGACATGTTGACCATTGTGGTACAGGATAACGGCGTGGGCGTCGCGGACGCGGCGCTGGCGAACTTCCGTCAGACGCCCGACCACTTTGGCCTGCGCACCGTCGCTGAGCAGATCGAGAGTCTCGGCGGCGCATTTTCTATCTCTAGCAACGACGACGAACAGGGCACGACGGTCCGGGCGACGGTACCAGTCGATAGTCGATAGTCGATAGTCGATAGTCGATAGTCGATAGTCGATAGTCGATAGTCGATAGTCGATAGTCGATAGTCGATAGTCGATAGTCGATAGTCGATAGTCGATAGTCGATAGTTAAATAGGAGCGACGATGCGCATTCAGGGCTACCGAGACTTGATAGTGTGGCAACGGGCAATGGACCTCGTCGAAACGGTGTATCGAGCGACCCGCGCCTGGCCGAAAGATGAGTTGTACGGTCTGACGAATCAAATGCGACGCGCAGTAGTCTCGATACCGGCGAATATCGCGGAAGGCCAGGGACGGATAGGCGCCAAGGAACTGGCGCATCACCTTTCGATCGCTAACGGATCGCTTTGTGAAGTGGAAACGTTTGTCTTGATCTCACGACGACTTGAATACAGCGATGAAAGGACGTGCCAGCAATTGATGGCGCAGACGACAGAGGTGGCAAAACTCCTTGGTGGTCTACTGCGGAGCCTTTAGCACCTTACTAACGACTAACGACTAACGACTAACGACTAACGACTAACGACTAACGACTAACGACTAACGACTAATGACTAACGACTAACGACTAACGACTAACGACTAACGACTAGGGGAATGAATGGACACACCACACATCCGGCTGGTGATCGTGGATGATCACTCGATTGTACGCGAAGGGCTATGCTCGATTTTGAACGCCGAGCCCGATTTCCAGGTTGTCGGCGAGGCGTCGAACGGCGAGGAGGCGCTGCGGGTCGTCGAGCGCGCGCGGCCCGACGTGGTCCTGCTCGACCTCAAGATGCCCGGCGCGCCCGGCGCCGATGTCTGCCGCGATATCACCCAGAAGCGGCCGGAGACGGCCGTGATCATCCTGACCGCGTTCCTCGACAGCGACATGATCTACCGCTGCATCCAGGCTGGAGCCAAGGGCTACGTGGTCAAGGACGTCGAGCGGGCCGACCTCAAGCGCAAGATCCGCGCGGCGGCCCGCGGCGAAGGCGTGCTCGACGAGAAGGCCGCCTCACCCGTGCTGGAGCGTCTGCGCAAGGGCACGGCCGCGCCGGTGCAGTTGACCGAGCGCGAGGTGACAATCTTGCGCCTCATCGCGGAGGGGCTCACCAACCGGGAGATCGGCGCGCAGCTGTACCTCAGCGAGGCCACCGTCAAGGACCAACTGCGCAAGATCATGGATAAGTTCGGCGTCGAGCACCGCATTTCGGCTGTGATCGCCGCGAGCAAACAAGGGTTGATTTAAGCCCCTGGCGGACGACCCTCTGGGATAGTGCCTGCATCGGCCTCGGCCTTGTAGCGACGGATAGCGTCGAGCGTGCCGTACCAGCGCGCGCCTCGTTTGACGGCCTCGATCCGTCCCTGCCGCGCGAGCCACCCCAGGTAGTCGACCGAGTAGCCCGACGGCCCGGCCAGGGCCGCGAGTGGCTGATAGGGGTCGACGGGCGCGGGCGTGGACGCGCACGCTTCCAGGTACAGGTCGAGCCCGGCCTCGACCGCTTGCCCGATCATGTTCGCAAGCGGGCTATAGTTGCCGGTGTTGGCCGTGTCGAGCGCCTGTATGTAGCGCACGCGCCAATCGCGCAGGAGCAGCGCCGGTGGATAACCCTCGCGCATGAGCATGAGATTGAGCAGAAGGCGACCGACCCGTCCATTGCCGTCGACGAATGGATGGACCGCCTCGAAGCGGTGATGGGCGATGGCCGCGCGTATGACCGGCTCGTACTCTCTGCCCTGGCCGTCGATCCACGCGACCCACTCGCGCATCAGCGACTCCACCTGGCCCGCGGGGGGTGGGGTCATGTTCGCGCCGCGAATGTATACGGGGCTCGTGCGGAACTCTCCTTTGGCTTCCAGGATCTTATCCATAACCATCCCGTGGAGCGTCAGGATGGTCTCGTGGGTAATAGGCGTCTGTTCATCGACGAGCATCGTCAGATAGCTGTAGGCGGCGGCGTGATTAGTGGCCTCCAGGTACTCGCGCAGCGGGTGCCCGTGGACGGTCAGTCCGTAATCGATGACCATCTGCGTCTCGCGCAAGCTCAACGTGTTGCCCTCGATGGCGTTCGAATGATAAGTGAGGAAGACGCGCAGGTCGTCGTTCAAGCGACGTACGGTCTCCTGGGGGAGGGGACGGTATTGATCGAGGTGTCCCTTCTTGCGCGTCAGCCGCGTGGCCAGGCGCGGGTCGAGGCGCGGCCTGCGAGTGGCGGATGTGCGCGGCATACGTCGTCCATTTCCCTATAATGACCACGGTCTGTGCTATTTATACCAGATCGTGGTGATTATCGCGGGGATCCTGGCCCTGGGCTCCAGTAGGCTTCGCGATCTACGTTTCCTATCGCCGGCGCGCGGGGGCGCGTCTCGAGATGGGGCTTGGCGACAAGGCGGAACCTTCGCCCTCATCGCGTGGGATTGCATTCGTCTGATTTCCTGATGCTGAGGATGTTTGGCGTCCGGTCACGGCCTTCGACGCAAACCAGGATTTAACGACCAAGTATTATAAGAAACATAGCCGCTAGTTAGTGTCTTACGAGTGATATTGATTGGGGTGTGTTTCAAGTGAGTTGAAGGGGCGTCTCCCCCTCTCCCGCGTCAGGGAGAGGGGGTTGGGGGGTGAGGGCCGCGCCCAACGTGAACGAAACACACCCTATTGATTGTAAGACGCGCGCAAGTTTGGTTTCGGCTTTGCCGAGTTAGGAATGGTCGACTATGAGCGAGAAAGACAAGGGGCACGTTCACCCGATGTTCGAGCCCGAGGATTTCCTGGTAGGCGAAGACAGCGAGGACGTCACGGACCAGTTCGAGATCGGACGCCCGCTCGCCGTACAAATGTCATTGCGCCTGTCGACGGATGAGGCGCGCCAGTTGGAGAGCGCCGCGCGAGACGCGGACACGTCTGTGTTGGACGTCATCCGTCGGGCGCTGCGGGAAACAGGCGTCATCGGCGATCCTGCCGAACGCCAAACGGCGGATAGCGCCGCCCTTAGCCGTCGCGTTGTTGGCGGTCCCCGCCCTCTATAAGGGTCCGTGAAAAGTCCTGGGACCGCCGGCTGCCAGTCGGCAAGCCAGTGCAGGTGAGCGCGTTGGTGATGGCGTCGGCCCCGGTCGCGGCCGTTTGCCGGCTGGCAGCCGGCGGTCCCAGGGACGACAGGCGCCGACTTTTCACAGACCCTCGCCCTCTATAGACATAATAGACATAACAGCGCGGTTCGCGGACTGGTAATCGGCACGGCCGTAGTGGTCGGCTTATGGGCTGGGCGGCGCGCCTGCTGGTCGGCCGATTGGCATGCGCGGCGGCGCCGTCGCCCACAGCAGGTCGATCTCGGCGGGTGTGAGCCCGTAGGCCGCGTTAACGAGGTCGGTTAGCGCGCGTTCCAGGGCCGCCGCCTCGGCGTAGCGGCGCCGCAGCGGCATGGCCTGCTCGGCGTAGCCGGACTTGAGGGCCTTCAGCGTTGCGGGCGTCAGCGCGCCCGCCGCTTTGGGGCGCCGCTTGCGCACCTCTTCAACAAAGGCGTCGGCCTCGTCGCCGCCCTCGCTCTCCCGCACGCCCAGTTCGACGAGGAAGCGGGCGATGTACGCGGTGGCCTCGACGAGGAAGTGCCCGCTGCCCATCGCTGGGTCGAGCACGTTGACCGCGAGCACCTGCGCCACCTTCGTGGCGCTCGCCCTTGTCGTTGAGCAGCGCGACCGTCCAGCCGTCCTCGGAGTCGTCGGGTCGCAGTTGGTATTCCAGCAAGTCCTTCTCGATCTGCGCCTCGTTGTCGCTGGGCGTGTAGGCGGCGTAGATGCGTCTGACCGCATCCAGCCCGGGCCGCGCGGCAGCGGCGAGCGCCTGCCAATCCTCCCGTCGCGGCAGCGTCACATTGAGGTAATGGTCGGAAAAGAGGCCGCTGTTGTGGTGAGGCATCGCGCCAAGTAGCATGGCCGGCTGGGGCATTGATGAGACTCCACGGTGATAGGGCGACAGTAGTAGTGGTTGTATACAGCGTGGTGAGAGCAGGGCGGCCGCGGACTCGGTTCGGTTTATGCCGTGCTCTTTTGCTCCGTCTTGCTCACGACGTTTCCGCGCGCGATAGCGCGCTCCTGCTCGTCCTCGCGTAGCCCTTCAAGGTGCATCGTTATCGCTTTGTCGATGCTGCGCTTGACCTCCTCGCGCGTATCAGCGACGGCCACACAAACCGGCAAGTCAGGGACGTACGCGCCCCAACTAGTTGGTCCTTCCTCGAATACCACGTCGTATCCCTGTATGCGCATTATCACTCTCCTCTACCAGTTTAATGACATCACGCACTTTCGGCACAAGCAACGCCCTTTTGGTATCGTTTGGCGAACGCTAATCACCGAGGATGATGCGCCGGAAGCCCTCGGCGGCCTCTAGCCCCGCGTCGGGGCCGGCTTCTTTGGCCGTGCGCCGCCCCTCGCGCATCCATTTGGCATGGTCCCAGTCGGAGCCCACCTGGTTCTTGTGGGGGCCAATCGCGGGAGCGTCGTGGGCCTGGCGTTAAAAGACCATGCAGCGGACGGCCCAAAAGGTCTCGCCGATCACCATCGGTATCCTTCAGCGCGCGCGCGCGATATGCGGTGCTCCAGCCATGCGCAATATTGGATGATCGCTGTACCCGTCAATGGTAATTTCCTGGTACAGGGCCTGTATCGCCTGCATGATCAAGGAAATATAGGCAACTTCTTCGCCGAACAGCTTTTCGTGCCGGCTCAATACCTCCACCGTCATCTGACCAGGCTCACATGACAGTACGGCGACAATAAGAGGCGCGCCCCCTATTTCCCAAGGCGGCAGCGGCAAGCGCAAGCCTTTTGGCGCCTCCCGCGGAACAGTCTCGACTTCCCAAGCGCTACGCCACCACCCGTCACCATATGCCTTCGCCTCAGGAAAAGGGACTAATCGAATTCGGGATGGATCGTACTCAGAGTTGTATCGGTTGTTCATGCCTTACCCTCTTACGTGTAATATGTCCCATTGAGCTTCGCGATTCACGATGTCAAACGACGCACGGCGGAAGACGGACTGCACAGGATCAGCGGTGTGAACCAGGGAGCGGGCGGCTTCCAGGCTCTCGATGACCGACTGGGGTAGGCGCAATAGCACGACGCTAACGGAACGTCCATGGCGAGCCCCCCAACTTGCGGCTGCAGTCAGCGCTTCATACGGTTCGGATGGATTTACCTTGACGGTGAAGAAGCTACCCGGTTCTTTAGAGCCGAGCATCGCATTGACCGCATCGTCATAGTTGAGCCCCTTATCCACGATGTTAAGACCCGATTCACGGGTCGTTCCATGCGCGAACTCGATCAGTGGATCGATGCAGCTTTCCAAAGTCGGTGTACCCACCGGTGCGGTTACATCGTCAGCAGCAGTGGTTCCCGATGCGTTCGTGGCAGTCCCTACTTCCTGTGATTCTGCGGTTATCAACTCTACCACTCGCTTACTCACTTGATATGCCAGGCGAGCAAGCGGCCACGATGGTCTCCGTCCATATTAGTCGCCGAGGATGATGCGCCGGAAGCCCTCGGCCGCCTTCAGGGCCGCGTCGGGGCCGGCCTCTTTGGCGGTGTGCGCGGCTCCTTCGCGCATCCACTTGGCATGGTCCCAGTCCGGGCCGACCTGGCTCTCGTGGCGTCCAATCGCGGCAATCTTGCGTTCCAGCGGCCCGCCCGCGATGTCGATCCAGGCGTTGGCCTGCGCCGTGTAGAAGAGGTACACCATCGTTACTTTGTGCGCGGTGAGCCCCTCGGCCAGCAGGTCGCGGAACGCGCGTGGGTTGCCGGCCGAGGGGAAGACGGCGTCGAGGGCGGCCATGCCGGCGGCGCGGTGGTCGGGGTGGTTGATGTAGCCCTCGAACAGGTGCGCCGTCGGGTCGTGCGCGAAGACCGTGGCGGGGCGGTAGCGGCGGATCGCGCGCGTCAGGGCGTGGCGCACGTCCAGCGACGGCTGTAGGCGCCCGTCGGGGAAGCGCAGGAACTCCACGTCATGCACGCCCAGTTCCCCCAGCGCCGCGCGCTGCTCGCCCTCGCGGCGGTCGCGCAGTTCCGCGTCGGGGACGGCTGGGTCCTCGCCGCCCTCGGTCCCGTCGGTTACGACCACGACCGCGACGCGCCGCCCCTCCAGGACCAGCCGCGCCATGGAGCCGCCACAGCCGAAATCGGGGTCGTCGGGGTGCGCGGCGATAACCAGTACAGGCCCCTCCGGCAGCGCCGTGGGTGATGGCCCCGTCTTTCCCGCGCCCGCCACGTCCGGAGCCAACTCCTGCTCGCTACTCGTCGTCTGTCTCTGTTCGTCGTCCGTCACCGTGCGCTCCTATTCCCACTACTGTCACTACTGCCACGTCATGTGTGTCTCAATTAATGATACAGCGTGCGCTTCGCGTCAATCGCGGAGGGGCCTGGCCTTAAAAGACCATGGCAGGGACTGGACCTTAAAAGGTCTCCCGGCTACAGCCGCCATGACCGTGCGCTAGACGGATGGCACGCGCGTGGCGCCCGCACAGACCTTTCAAGGTCCGATCCCTGCCATGCGCTTTCAAGCGCAGGTTCAAGCGCCCCGTGGCGCGCGGTGGCGCGCCCGCCGCGACAGCAGGGCCAGACCCGCGAGCGCGGCGGGCAACGCGAGGTAGACGACGGCGTAGATGGCGACGGTGATGATCGCCCGGAGCGCCGCGCCGAGGTTGGACAGTGCGTTCGCGACGTCGCGCCCCGGCTGCCACCCGCCCGACGACGTACGGCGTGGTGGGGGTACGACGATGTGTCGGTGAGCGCGCGGCTGGGCGGCGATGTTGACCGTGATCGTGGAGAACATGACGGTGTTGGCGCTGGCCGTGATCTGTCCCTGCACGCTGTCGATGCTCGTGTTGACGTCGGTGAGGCGGTCGAGCACGGTTATGGCGTCGGGGATGCTGCCGGCTTTATGCATGATCGCCATCAGTTGGGCGCGCGTGGCCTGTAGCGCCTGCGCCTGTGCTTGTAGATCGTGGTAGCCGTCCGTGATATCGGCACTGCTTGACCGCTCACGTAACAAGTCGCCACGCGGCGCGAGGGTGGCGAGGTGGCCCATGGCGTCCTCGAAGCGCGCCGCCGGCACGCGTAGGGTCAGCGTCGCCGCGTAGGCGCCTTCCGTCGCGCCAGAGGCGTTATCGTTGGAGTCGGACACGTAGCCGCCCGCGCGCGCCGCGACGCCGCTGACAGCAGCGTATGTCTTCTGGACATCCGGCACGCGCAGGTCCACCTCGCCCGTCCGCGCGATCAACCGCGCGTCGGGACTTAGGGGCAACCCATTGCGTAGCCCCGCGCCAGCCGCGCTGGACTGCCTACTCTGTTGAGGGGCAGCAGGGCGCGCGGCCGGCGCTGACAGCGCTGGCACGGCGGGTCTTGACAGCTCTCCGGCGCTAACGGTAGCTACTCCGTTATGCAGCGTCGGAGGCAGGGCGCTCGTGTATGACGCGCCGCCGATGAGACTGGCGCGCGGCGTGACGAGGAAGTCGTACCCGCCGACCAGCGCGGCTAACGCCGCCAGCGTGATCGTTAGCGCCCACAGGGGGCGTCGCGGCGTGAAACGCGCGGAACGCGCCGGTCGCGGACGGGGCTGGGCGGCGTACACCAGCATGCGGTCGTATGCGTCGGGGGATGGCTCGATCACTGGCAGCGCGCCGAGCGCGGCGTCGAGGCGGTCGAACTCGCGCAGTTCCTGACGGCAGCGCGGGCACGCCGCGAGGTGCGTCTCGACCGTCGTCAGGGCGGCGCCGCTGAGTTCGCCGTCGTGGTAAGCGCCGAGCGTCGCGGCGTCGGGGTGTGTCGACGGGTAGGGCGGATAATGGGTCATCGCAGTGTCTCCTCGTCGCGCTGGTAGGCCGCGCGGAAGAGGGCGCGGGCCCGCGAGACGCGCATCTTGACCGCCGCACGGGAGATGCCGAGCGTGCGGGCGATATCGTCGTAGTCCAGGCCGTGCACGGCGTGCAGCAGCAACGGCGCGCGCAGCGTGGGCGGGACCTGCCGCAGGGCGTCCTGCACCCCCTCGCCGAGGGCGTAGCGCTCGCCCAGATTCCCTTCATCGCCGGCTGGCTCATGCGCGTCGTCATGCCGCCAGGGTAGCCAGGATATAAGCCGGCGGCGGCGTAATACGTCGTAGCACGTATTGGTAGCGACGCGGTACAGCCAGGGTGTGCGCCCCGCCCCATCCGGCACGCTGTCGAGGGCGCGATAGACCTTGACGAATGTCTCCTGTAGCAGGTCATCAGCCTGCTCTCGGTCGCCGACGAGCCGGAAAATGTAGTTGTAGAGGGGCGCGCTGTACGCGGTATACAGTTCATCGAAGACGGCGTGCGCGGCCACGGGGGACGAGGCGACGGACGTGGCCCGCCTCCGATCCGCCATCAGCATACGTCCTCCCTCGCTAGCGGCGTTATGGCCGTTCACAGGGTATAACGTACAACCGGCGTCGAGGTAACAACGGGTGAGCCCCGCGATTATGAGACGCGGCCTGCGACTGAAGTCGCATGGCAAACCGCAGCGACTAAAGTCGCGTGAGGCGCCACGTCAGCGACACTTCAGTGTCCGTCGTTTGCCATGCGACTTTAGTCGCAGGCCCACGGCGCTTACTATCACCACCATGGGGTACGCCCGGTAACACCTGCTCCCTTGCGCTATACTGCGATAACGGCAGCATAGCGCTAGAGGGATCTACATGAAGGAAAAGTTGTCGGCGCCGGCATTGCGCGCGGCCAAGGGCACGGGGCGTCGGTTGAAGATGGTCACGGCCTACGACTACCCGTCGGCTGTCCTGGCCGATCGCGCTCCCATTGACATAATCCTGGTGGGCGACTCGCTCGGTAACAATGTGCTCGGCTACGCGGGCACGGTACAGGTGACGATGGCGGATATGCTGCATCATCTGCGCGCGGTCGTGCGCGGCGCCGCGCACACGCTGATCGTCGCGGACATGCCGTTTGGCAGCTACAATGTCTCCCCCGAGCAGGCCATCGAGAACGCCAACCTGCTGGTGAAAGCTGGAGCCGACTGCGTCAAGCTGGAGGGCGGTGTGGCGTTCGCCGCCACGGTGCGCGCGCTGACCCATGCCGGCATCCCCGTGATGGGGCACACCGGGCTGATGCCGCAGACCCTGCCGCCGAGCGCGTGGAAGGTGCAGGGGCGCGACGCCGCGTCGGCCAGGGGCATTATGTACGACGCGGCGGCGCTGGAGGAGGCTGGAGCGTGCGCGCTCGTGCTGGAAGCGGTCCCGGCGCGCCTGGCCGCTCACATCACCGCGCAGGTTGCCATCCCGACGATCGGCATCGCCGCAGGACCGGACTGCGACGGTCAGGTGCTCGTATGGCACGACCTGCTTGGACTGAACGAGGGGCACGGACGCCACGTCAAGCGCTACGCCAGCCTCGGCGAGACTATCGCGGGCGCGCTCACGGCGTACTGCGCCGAGGTCGACGCGGGGGCCTTCCCGACCGAGGAGCACAGCTACAAGATGAAAGCGGACGAACTGGCCGCGGCCGTCCGCGCGATGCGCGAGGGACGGTCGTCGCCTGTCCCACAAGCGCCGAGCGAGGCGTAGACGAGCGCGCCATGGATACCCACACGACGATCGTGAGCCTGCGCGACGCGTTAGACCCGCAGTGGCGCGCGGGCGCCGACATCGGCTTCGTGCCCAGCCTCGGCGCGCTGCACGAGGGGCACCTCAGCCATGTGCGCCGCGCCCGCGCGCGCGACGCGGTGGTCGTGTGCAGCGTCTTCCTCAACCCCACGCAGTTCGGGCCATCCGAGGACCTGACACGCTACCCGCGCACACCCGCGCGCGACGAGGCGCTCCTGCGCGACGAGGGCGTGGATCACTTGTTCATGCCGTCCGCCGCCGAGATGTATCCGGCGGGCTTCGCCACGCGCGTGGACGTGGGTCCCCTAGGCGACGTGCTGGAAGGCGCCGAACGGCCCGGCCACTTCGCGGGAGTGTCCACCGTCGTCGCCAAGCTGCTCAACATCGTGCGCCCCACCCACGCCTATTTCGGCCAGAAAGACGCGCAGCAGCTCGCCGTGCTCCGGCGTATGGTACGCGATCTGGATATGCCGGTGGAAATCGTGGCCGGCCCGACGGTGCGCGAGTCCGACGGCCTAGCCATGAGCTCCCGCAACGTCTACCTCTCGCCCAACGAGCGCCGCGCCGCGCCCGCGCTCTACCGCGCGCTGACGGCCGCGCGCGACCGCTTTCTGTCCAGCGCATATGACGGCGACGAGTTGCGCCGGGTTATGCGTGAGACCGTGGCGACGGAGCCGCTGATACGGCTGGAATACGCCGAGCTTGTCGATCCCGACACGATGGAGGCGCTGGAGGCGGCGTGCCCCGGCGCCCTGCTGGTGATCGCCGCGCGGGTCGGCGCGACGCGGCTGATCGACAACCTGCCGCTGTAACACGCCTGACATCACCGTTGCCCATTGCAGGCGTCATCCATCGCGCGCAATCCCTGATCGCATGCCAGGGCGCCGATGACGCCGAGGAAGATGACGGCGCTCCCGATCAGCGCCGGCTGGACACCGCTGGCGCTCACCACATAGCCGGCCATGGCGACGCCGAGCGGGGCGGCGGCGAAGCCGATGGCCGTGGTGGTCCCGGAGACGCGCCCAAGCAGGCCCTCCGGCGTGCGTTCTTGCAGCACCGTGGAAACGAGCGGACCGTTCGGCCCGCTGATCACGCCGCCCAGTAGCATCACTCCCACCATCACTGATACAGGCGGTAACGCGGCGAGGGTGGCGATGGCCGCTCCGATGCCGGCCACGCCCGCGATGAAGGTCGATCGGCGCGCGAATCTGTCGCCGATGACGCCGTAGGCGATGGCGCCGAGCACCGACCCGCCGCCGAAGGCTGCGATTACAAGCCCCAAGCTCGCCGCGCTGTTGTACGTCGCCTTCATGTACACCGGCAGGATCACCGCCAGGAGGGGCGAGATGAGGAAGTTGAGCGCCGTGGCCGAGACGAAGATCGCGCGGATAGGTGGGTCACGGAACACGAAGCGCAACCCCTCCGCGAGGTCGTGACGATACGAGCGCGCCGTTCTTGCCGCGGCCGGCGCCGCCCCTGGGACCGCCGCGATCAGCGCGGCCGAGACGGCGAATGACGCCGCGTCCGCCCACAGCACGTTGCTCGCGCCCAACCCGGACACCAGGACCCCGGCCAGCGCCGGCCCGACGACCTGGGAACCGCTCTCGACCACCTCGTGGATGGCGTTGGCCCGCACGAGCGACAGGCGCGCGAGGGCGGCCACATCTGGGAGGAGGGCCGCGCGAGCGGCCGTCCCCGGCGCGTCGAGCAGCCCACGCACGAAGACGAGCGCGAGCAACTGCCAGAAGGCCAGCGCATGGCGGGCGTACAAGAGGGGGATAGCCGCCACGCAGGCCATGCTCGCCACATCGGCGACGATGCTCATCCGTCGCCGACCCAGGCGATCGACGATGGCGCCGCCGAGGAACGCCGCCAGGATGAGGGGGAGCAGGCCGCAGAACGCGACGAGGCCCGTGCGCGCGGCGCTGCCCGTCGTGGTGAGCACGAACCAGGGGACGGCGATCTGGGTCAGGGCGTTGCCCGTCAGGGAGATGGCGTCCGCCCAGATCAGGGCGCAGAACGGGAGGCGCCGGGGTGGCGCGCCCTCTTCGATGAATTGCATGCGATGACACTCCTACTCCCGTGATATCAATTGAAGGACGCCGGACAACAAAAGGCCGCACGTCGAGACTGACGTGCGGTCTTGGACACAGCGCGGTCGGGGGAGGCGAGGCATGGGCCGCCTCACCAACTCATATCACGGGTCGTCGGTGGTCCACTCCGTCAGCGAAGAGCACAAACACATAGGGATGAGGCAGTCGGCAATCGGCCGTGGCATACATAAAACATGCACGGACCGGCAGCGGCGTGATCGCCCTCCCCATGGAGACACAGAACTCTTGCTGAACGTTAGCGAGTGAGCCGAGCCATCAGGCGTCTTTACCTCCCCGTTGGACAAGTCATACAGTCGTACGGTAGCACACGGGCACAACACTGTAAAGGGACGTCCCCGGTCTTCACGGCGATGGGCCGTGGCGGCTGCGGAATGCATCTTGCTCCGCATGTCTTTGGCCCCACTCGTTCGATGGTTACGACGATGTGCGGCCTTACATGGAGGTGTATGATGGCAGGAAGCCCGAATCCGATCAACGACGAAGACAGCGGCCTGGCGGCGGCCAACCCGGTGGCGCCCGGCGAGCCGCAGCGCGACAAAATGCCCTCGGTGACGCCCGTCCCCGGCGTCCATAAGGAGACCCGCGACCACCGGCAGGGGGATTCCGGCAGCGAGGGCCACGGGCACACCGAAGGCGGCGGCGGTCGCGATCACCACTAGCCAATGGTCGCCGTGTGTAGCGTGAGTGATCCGTTAGCCGAGATGGTCGTATTATGCTCATGACACAGGCCGGGCGCTTATTGTGTCGGTGCGACTGCTCAGGAGGATAATAGGACTGCTGAACGGCGCCGCCGTTGGCGCTGGAGCGCCGCCACTCGCTCTGGTGTACGAATCGGGATGAGGTAGACCGGAATACCGTGGTCGAGCTGCAGTTCAAGCATGCGATCGATCACCAAATCCACGACCTCATACAGGATCATCGACATTGATGGTCGCGGTGATATGAGTCACGTCCGGATCATCCGTTCCCGGCTCGACAGCAAACGAGGCGGTCGGATACCGTTGCTCTACCAAATTAATCAACTCATTCACGGCATCCTGCCGCACCGGATCAAGCTGGGTGAGATAGTCTTTGCTCATGGCCCTTCGCCTCCTTTTCTCTGAATCGCTTGATGTGCGTCGCGTCAAAATCGTCGTGCGCCAGGCGAGCTTGCCCGTCGCCCTCCGCATCGAACAGGGCGTCGTACCGCTTGAGCGTCCGGCGGATCGCCGCGATGCCGGCCTGTTTCAGCGCCGACGCCCCTAATAACGCGAGGTTTTCCTCCATTTGATCGAGCGCGAACGCACGGTACGACGCAAACTCCACCCTCAACCGGGCGCCGTCGCCGCTGTCGCGCGCGATCCACCCGAACCCGTCGACCGGCACGCTGTTGATGACGGCCAGGTCCCGCCCAGCCGCGAAGAGCGCTTGTTGTGCGCCGACCCTATCACGACGATGGCCGATGTGCTGTCCCACGATCGCGGTCGTGACCATGACTGAGCGCTTCAGCGCCGCGTTACAGTTCTCGATATACATGACTTCGGGGGTCTTGACGCCGCGCGCACGGAGCAGCGTATGCGCATACGCTTCCGGCGCGAAGCTGGCGCCCATCTCGGGCAAGACGCGCAGATAGAAGATCTCGTCGGCGCGGCGTATCCTGTACACACGCGTCGACACGCCCTCACGTACCCGTTCGACCGCCAGAGGCGCCGTACGCGGAAAGATATGGGCGGCGAGGTTTTTGATTGCGTCGACATCGTTGGGATCTGTTCGGAGCATATACTCTAATATAGCCGTATGGAGGAGCCGCGATTATGATGAAGGTGGAACTTGTTGATGCCTCGCAAGATACGCGAAAGGAAAGATGAGTATACCGGCGACGACGCAGGATGCGCACGCGGCTGAAGCTGGCGTGGCGCCGCATTACACCATGGTGATCCAGTGGGATCCAAACGATCGTATCTACGTCGTGACCGTTCCCGAGTTGGAGGGGTGTGCGAGCCACGGAGCCACGTACGAGGAGGCCGTCCGCCAAGGTCAGGACGCCATCGAAACCTGGATCGCTACCGCACAGGCCTACGGGGATCCAATCCCTGAACCGCGGGTCCACGCCTGGCGTGACGATTGCTCGTCATTTTGAGTGGAATGGAGCGCCTACGCCCGCCTGTTCGCCTAGCGTAGGCTTCAGTCCGGGCCCCGCCCTTCGTATTCCAACTGCCCCAGGGCGATGATTTGTTCCAGATCGGCGACATCCTCGGGCCGACCGTAGGCCGTGATGACCTGCCGCACTGCTGCGAGGGCCGCCTCATCCTGGTGGCCGAGCATCCGGGCGAGGTCCCCCGTATCGACGAGGCGACTGGCCAGCAGTTTCATCAGCGCCAGGTAGGGCAGCGGCAGAATCGGCAGGCCCTCGATGATATTGTTCCGCGCCGCGGCAATCGCCGTTTCCCCCCACGCGCCCGGCAGGTAGATCACATCGACGGGGTGGCCGGCTGCGGTCACCCAACTCGTTCCCTGCAGGCCGACCATGGACAACCGGCCGCGACGCTGCCATCCGCGGGCCTGTAGCTGGCTCTCCAGGCGGCGCGCCACGGTCTCCGCCACGGCCAGATCGAGATCGGCAGTGGCCCGTGCGGGCATATAGGCCGCGGCGGCGACGGCCCCTACGACGGCATGCGGGATCGGACTGAGCGCGTTTTCAGCCTGCCGCCACCACTCCATCCGTGTCGCTCCCCTCCCCAATAACCCCCGCAGATCGCTGCCACTGCCGGCGCGTTGGCGCCGAGCAGAGAGGGCGAGCATGGCGCGCCGCATCTCCAGCCGCGTCCGCTCAGGGTCGCTCTCGGTACGCATATACTCATCTTACCGGATATAGTCCAGCCCAGTCTACGGCTATACCCTTGTGGAGGAGCGGATATGATGAAGGCAGAGTATAGTGCGGAGAATATAAAGGAGTGTCCATTGGGTAAATCAGCTCTCATCATCGGCGTCAGCTCTCAGGATGGTTCCTACCTGGCGGACTTGCTTGTGGAGAAGGGGTATAGCGTCGTCGGGACAATCCGTCACAGCACGAGCTATGTCAAAGAGAACATACAACACTTGGTCGGGCGCATCGGCATCGATGCGGCGGACCTGACAGACGCGGAGAGCCTCGTCCACGTCGTCACGAAATACCGACCCGATGAGGTCTACAACATCGCGGCTCAGTCGATTCCCGCCGATAGCTGGACGCACCCGTACTACACCGGCGAGGTCACAGGGCTGGGCGTGGTCCGCGTGCTGGAGACCGTGCGGCGCCATGCGCCGGAGG
>JAABUL010004391.1_pt1 | contig 18988 bp, 21 predicted proteins | sample 5559151 | NCBI WGS metagenome assembly JAABUL01 (sample SAMN10711876, study PRJNA513368) | rock metagenome | isolation source: Antarctica rocks | place: Antarctica: Victoria Land, Pudding Butte sud | reverse complement strand
CTCTGTGTGCACCTTGGTCGCCGCAACTGGGGTCGCAGTAGCTGCGCTGCTAGACACCATCTTGCGATTTTGCGAAAAGGTTAGCACGCGGTTGGGGCGAAGCTTGATAGGTATGCAACACTTGACAAATTTTGGAGACAAAGAGCAAAATGCAATTCTCATACCGACCTTTCTCAGCAACCTGCAGAGTCCTATGGCGATGATGCACAGGAAGATGAACCGTTTTTGACTCATCAGTCATATAGACAGTCTAATCAGTAACAGTGCTGTTTGGGTCGGCACATCACAGAAAACACAGGCAGCTGCGTGCATTTACTGTACAGACCATCTGCGTTGCAATAAACTGGCTACACTGTCTGGTCGTTTACAGCATGATACTCAGCATGCTTGTGCCAACATGCATGTGCTGCCATATGGCAGGTTCATGCCCTTGCATGAGTGCCACTTTCACTTGATGATGTACATCGTGCAGCACTTGCGCATTGAACTGATCAGAACAGCATATAAGGCCTGTAAAATTGACAACAAATTCCAGTCATAGCCAGGATATTCTCAGGCAAATAGCTGCTGTTTCAGCTCAAGCAGAAAACGAAGCCACATGACCCCAAAACAAGACCAACAGCAAGCTGAGCCAAACAGCACAGATGTGTACACAACAATTTCGACATTGGCCAAGCCCTAAGCAAAGTCTACTCTAGCACAGACACAAAAGCAACAGCATGACGCCAGTTGCAAGCTGCACAGGGCACAACAGGCCTGTGCATCAATGCTACCCTCCGGTCTTTTGTCGTTTTCGGGCCAGAAACTTCTCCCTAGCCGCCGCAATTCTGTCTTCTTTGCTTGCTTGTGCAACAGTCTCAGCAGCAGCAGCAGCTTCTGCCTCAGCATCAGAAATTTTGGCAGCTGCCTCGGCAGCAGTCTGCGAAGGGTCCTTACCTTCTATTGCAGCCGTTGTTGAGGCTTCTGGTGCAGCTGCTGAGGCTTCTGGTGCAGCTGCTGGTGTGACAGCTGGTTTGGCATGCCTACAGGTACATGCAGGAGAGGCTTGCAGCAGCACACATGATGAAGTTTGCAAATGACAGGGGCTAGAACGTGCTGAAGCTGCGCATTTGCGGGTGCAAGTTTGAAGGCAATGCGTGAGTTGCAGAAGTGCGGTCTTACCCAGGTGTTGTTATGCACATCATATGTCAGTAACACATTGGGTGCACTGGGTCAGCCTTTGCATGTAAAGGATTGCGTCTACACACACGTGCGCATCCTTTGCTACATGTCGTGATGGGCACATGCAATTGTCAAAGGCTGGTCACGCTATCTTGCTCCTTAAGCCTCAAAGTACAGAACTCACATTTGTCTTGCTGCATTAGCAGCGTCCCACTCAGAAGCTGCCGCTGCATCTGCTGAGGCAAGTCTTGCTGCCTGACCGCTCCTGCCAGGTTCTCTGTCAGCTGCTGCTGTAGCTGCTGCATCAGCATTCTGAGCTGCATCTGCTAGTTGAGCTGCCTCAAACGAGGGTGCTCGCTTCTTGCTTTCTTGCTCAGGCTTCTTGAGACCAGTGCGCACATCGTTTGTCTTTAAAATGTTCCTGCAGACACCCAGAAACGTAAAAAAGGGAAATCAAAGAAGTTAAAGGAATGCCAAAAAACATCAAGGACACATGGTGGTATATGGCAAGTGCAGCACGCAAAGCATGACTTGCGATGCACAACCTGAACACAGAGACGCAAGAAAAGTGCTTGTGTAAGGTACATGCAGACTCATCATGGTCCTCACCAGCTTCACATGCGCATCTACACAACCTCATCATTATGGACTGACCTGAGAGCACAAAAGCAAAGGCAACTTGCTGTGCTGGGCCTGTTGAAAGTTACAAATCACAGTTCAACATGCAAAGAGTCTGTACCAAACCTACAGAACTCAGCTATGGTCTGTTTGGTAGACTGTACCTGTAGAAATCGCCCATGTGACCCTTCTTGACAACATCATTCTTCTGCTCCTGAGCCTCTCGCAGCTTCTCCTCAGCTAGCCACCGTTTCTCTTCTTCCAGCTTGTGCTTGTAGGCAGCAGTCACAAACTTCTCCTTATCGCCAAAGAGATGATCCTCTGCAGATCGCTCCTTTGCCAATCTGCATGCATAGATAAGCCCATGTTTTGAACAAACTTTGGTGGCGTGGACACAAAACTGCTCCAGCCAGTGGGTTTGTACTGTGACTTGAACTGCTGACATGTTTCTGCTGCAGACGTGATCCGCCAGAACAGCACAACAGAAGCTGACGTGCAGTCATACAGTCCATTCATCCCATTGCAAAGGGTTCTTGTACAACACATGTGGCCACCCTTGCCCAGTTCCGTGTGACACACAAGGTGCCCAACACTGATTGGAACAAACACTTGAACACATTGCAGTGGGTGCGAGGGCCTTTTTGGCAGTCTGGCTGATGGTGTCTGGCTGGCAGTGCAGCCATCTTGAGTTGTCAGCACTGCGAGTCCAAAACAACGCGCCACAGCAGATGTGCACAGACATGACTTGACTAGTATTACCAATGCACTCATACCTGCGCTCATACACAACATTCTGTTCCCTTTCGCGCTGCACTGCTTTGTCTTTGAGGGCTTCTATATAGCGTGACTTACGCTCAATCTTTTCTTGCATGGCTGGCCGAACTTTCTGCTCTTGCATGGCATCAAAATGACTATCGTAGTCAAATATTGAGGGGTCCTCCTCCAAGGCCTTTGCATGCATGTTAGCAACCTGAACAACAGGTGCATGATCACAATGCTTACCAGCTACCAGCCGAGTGGTTTGCACACTTTTCAAAACATACTTGATTTGGAGAGAGCAGACGAAAGCAGCATTCACAGCACCTTGACGTCAGTACTGATCTTTGCCTGCTGCCGAGCAATCTGCTTGCCAATCGTGTCCTCATCGTCTGAGCCTTCCAGAAATGCAGATATAGCTGCTTGCGGTTTCTTGGCCTGCTTGGGGGCAGATTTGGCAGGCAGCTGCAGGCCATACTTCACGTCTTTGTTGCCGAGCAGCATGGCAACGGAGGTGTCCACAACAGTCTATCGAAGCTTCAGCGCAGGTCCAGTGCTTCACCCGACGTATCGCAGGCGGGTCGTTGGAGCCGACCTTGACCGCTACGCTAAAACAGCGTTTGGTCACTGTTTTGCGGATGGTGTCGGAGCACAAGCAGGGAATTTCCATTTCTGTTTCTTTGTTTCTGGCTTTATTTTCAGCAGGACAGACAACCACCTGTGTAGGTAGTTAATCTGAAAGGTGATTTTATGTAAGCTCAGGACATTCAGACGTTAGACTAGATGTCTGCTGTTTGCTTAGACGTTGCAGCGCAAGTGGCAAGCAGCACGAGCTGGATAGCAGCACATGCTCTTGTTAGTGTCTGTAACAGCGCAGGAAATTAGCCTCCTGACACGCCAGCACTGCGCCTTTTACCTCAGCTCTGCTACAGTGTCCTACAGTGACAATGACAAGCATTTCTGAAAGCTGTCTGACTGGGCCTGAAGGTAAGCTGCAATAAGGAGCCCTGCGTCGTGCTGCCTTGATGTCAAACATAGGTTGAGCTGCTTTTAACTATACACATATTGTGGCTGCATTATGTGACCTGACATCGATGTTGCATATGCAAGTTCGAAGAAGGACTGTGTGACGGATACTGTCACAATACATCGTAACTACCCCCTTTCTTAGTAGTACCTTCTATATTAATAATCACTTCTTGCCACGCATCGCTTGTCCGTTACTCTCCAGGCTATATCAGGCCTTTCATCAACCACCAGTGTGATCTCGACGCTCCCTTCCTAGGATATACACTCTTACAGGCTATCTATCTGTTGCGGACTGTGCCTAAACCAGAACAACAAGACCAGAGCTTTGGTGCTTATGAGGTGTTCTTTGCAGAGCCAGATGCATGCATGCAGTGATTGGATGATTCATGGACATGAGACTCGTACCTTGAGTCATATGAGCACTGACAAAAAGATTGTTTGTGCTAAGGCCCAAGGACCCCCAGAGGAGTGTGACCTGAGCGTCAGACTCTAACACTGTGCTAAGAAACTATTAGCTAAGCTAAGGTTCAAGGAGTCCGGAGGAGTGCGACGTGAGCATCTCAACATTTGGATAAGCCAACAGCACAAGGCCTAAGGAGCAACAAATGCATTTGAAAAGTAATGGAGGAATTTTCGCGGGAACGTTCACAAATTGGCGAGTATGGGACGGACATAAACCCGCGGTTTGACCTAGCCTTTCAACTGTGCTGGAGCACTTTCCGACACAACTAATCCTAAAGACAGCACCACCTACCGCGGACAGTTGCATCTCGAGCAAAAAACCAAATATTGAAATTTTCAGCAGGAGCGACTGTTGCCGGTCGGCGTCTTCGGACGTGACCATTGCGCGATATTGACCTTGCAAACCCATCGATCTGTAGCTGTCTTGAACTTGTGCGACAGTGTACAGCAGTCACACGGAGGCTGATTTACGTGCTAGAGTATGGGCAAGGCGCGCAAAGTGAGTATCGGCGGTAGATCGATATGTGGCCACATCAGCGACTTGACACGCGCTTGTCGCGACTGCTTGTTGCTCGCTCTCCGCGACGACTCAATGCTTGGCAATGCCGAGAAACAATCTTCGACTCGCAGTAATCCGATATCTTGATCTGCCCTCCACGCTGCACAGGTGGCCTATTTCTATGACCCAGAGATTGGAAATTATCACTACAGCAACCAGCATCCAATGAAGCCACACCGCATCAAGATGACACACGCTCTCATACTACATTATGGCTTGTACAATGATCTTGAGGTATTGTCACAACCCTGCTGACAAGACTGGGCCAGGCTGCAGTGTGTGCACCCTTTACTTGTGCATATGCTATTGAGTGTGTATATCGCACATAGATGCATTGCTCTGCATGCATACGCTTAGACTTGCATACATGACATGTGAGATAGACACATGCATGGTGGTTCACGCAGTGTTTCAGGCCAATACCAGCTGAGAAGAAGGACCTCCTGAAGTTTCACAGCAGTGACTACTTGAGCTTCCTGCAGACAGTGACCACTGAAAATCAGGTAACAGTCCATCACAAGCTGACTGTCATGCACACATCTCTACCCTCAAACATGATCATTAAGGCATTAGCGCATGCCAGCATTAGTTTCAACTTTTACCCACATTCAAGCGCCATATGCACAACAACCCATACGCTGCAGGACAGCTGCCAACCTGCAACCGTGCACACAGCATCCACCCCTGACCCGACCTCACATACTCACACTTTCATTCTCTGCTGGCCACCTGCTGGCTTGTTGACGGCTTCAAAACAGCTCAGCCTGGACACAGCAGTGAAACCACACATGTCACCTCAAGAGTCCAGCTGTTGTACATCGCCTGCCTATGACTATTTCTGAGATCCCCAATGCATACCAGATCCCCAATGCATACCAGATCCCCAATGCATACCAGATATCCAATGCATACCTGACTGATTGTTGATGGTGTCATGTGCAGGATGAGTTTGAGGAGGAGATGCAGAGCTTCCTGGGTGGGGAGGACTGCCCTGTCTTCAACAACATGTACCAATACTGCCAGGTGCCATTCACATGCTGCCTCTGCTGCATTTGTTGACATTGCTCTCTGTTCAACAACATGTACTAGTGTTGTCAGGTACTGCACACAGGCTACCTCCGTTGATCTTGCTCCATGTGTTCAATGCAAATCCTACATGCCATACGCGTAACGCTACCTACAGCATCAGGCAGCACAGCAATGTTGCATTAGCCGACATTGCTTCATGTGTTCAATATGTCTCACTGTTTTGCTGTACAGAAATATGCAGCAAAACCATCAAAAATGCTTTTAATTTTCCAGTTGGGAAACCCAAAAAGGAGTCTTCAAGAAGTCAGCACCAGCGGTTGTTTTAACAAACTACTTTGCTGGCTGTGAATCGTAAAAGTGCTGTGTGTGATGCAGAAGTATGCTGGAGCGTCCATTGCAGGCGCGGTCAAGCTGAACCAGTCTGCCAATGACATTGTAATAAACTGGTCCGGCGGCTTGCACCATGCCAAAAAGTCCGAGGTCAGGGTTTTGCAATTCTTCTCAAAGTTTTGTTTTGCACAGCAACAAACAAGAAGTTTTGTTTTTCTGGTCAAAGACAGGACAGGTTGCACTGTTTGCAGTGGCATTGTGCTTTTTGCGGTGCTATCAGACTAAGTCTCATGGTAGGCGAAGCTTTGCCGTGTCGTGTCCACTGGTGTTGCAAGCATTTTTGGACAGCAAAAGTTTGAACAATCCTGGCTGTCCTGAGCCCTACCATGTATATGCTGCCACTCCTTCGAATGAAGATCTGCACTCTTTCTTGAGAACATCCTTCTATCATTTCCTCTTGCATGTGGAGGCCTCACATTTCTTCTGCGTCGGTATTACTGTGCCAGCACACCTGCGCAGCACAAGTAGCACAAAAGCCCTAAACCTCACACCCTGAGCCCTTGACAAGAACATCATCTCACATATTGATTTGCCACCTTCTGCAGGCCTCAGGCTTCTGTTATGTTAATGACATTGTGTTAGCCATTTTGGAGCTGCTGAAGTACCACAACCGGGTGCTGTATGTTGACATTGACATTCACCATGGGGATGGAGTGGAAGAAGCGTTTCTGACTACCAACAGGGTCATGACGGTGTCTTTCCACAAGTACGGGGATAATTTCTTCCCTGGGACGGGCGATCTGGACAGCATCGGCAAGCGAGAGTGAGTGTGGTAACCTTTTCTGCAGAACACACTTCTGCAGGAGAGGATTCTGTTGTACCTGAGCTACTTGCCTTTTGACCTGTCTCTAACTCCTGAACAACAACCCTTCCCTTCCCTTCCCTTCCCTTCCCTTCCCTTCCCAGACTACAGCTGTTGCAAACTGTCACCTTTTGTCACTAAACAGCATCGAACTGTAGCTTGCACTCCGGTGGTTGTTCAAAAACAGCAGGGGTGTGGTGTCCATTCAATCTGTCAAGAATGCTCATGTTGCACACATGACCTTTTAAGTCCTGTTATTGCTGCGACGCCGCTTGCCCAGGCAAACCCTTGTACAGGCAGCTACTCAGGACTGTACATATCTGACCCTCTGAGAAAAACTGTTTGAAGCGCATGAATGGATGGATGGGTCAAAGCCAGACCTCATACTCAGGACTGTACAAACCTGACTTCTCACAAGACATGTTTCAAATGCAAGAATGGATGTACGAACGAATGAATGCATGAAGGAGTAATCAAATAAACAAACGAAAGATTGAACACAGGAGGAGGCATGACCCGTAAGTATACACGTGGGTGCAGGTCTCATTCAAACTTTTCAGAATTCTTGCTTATTGTCTGTTGACTCCCCTGATGAGTCCCAAAGACAGAAACTGTAGATTGATTGATTGATTGCAGGGGCAAGTACTACGCCATGAATGTTCCACTGAAGGACGGCATAGATGATCAGTCGTATGCAGCTCTTTTCAAGCCAGTGATGAGTAAGCTCATTGAAGTGTACCAGCCCCAAGCTGTGGTCTTTCAGAGTGGTATGGATACCCCTGCTTACCGTTCTTCCTCAGCAATGCTACATGTGTGCTGTTGAGGATGGTATGCATGTTTCTGCTTGCCTTTCTTCTGCAATGCTACATGTGTGCTTTTGACGACGGTTTGCATATCTCTGCTTGCCTTTCTTCCTCTGCAATACTCATTGCTGCACAGCGTCTGGGTCAGCAAGCCAGAACTGTCCCTCTAGTCTCTTCCTCTTCTTCTGTGTTCATCTGTGCAATAACGAGCAAGATGATTGCCAATTGCAAGCTGTGCTTTTTTAGAGTGGTGTGCACAATCCTGCTTGTCTTCTTCCTTCTCAATGCTACTTGCTGCACTCTGGGTGAGCAAGTCAAAAGTTGTCTTTAAGTATCTAGAACAACCCACATGAGCTGAGGAGTGCTCTGATGCACATGTGCTTGAAACCTTATGTACGCATATTGTAGGCGCTGATTCGTGAGCAGGAGACAAGCTTGGTGCTTTCCATCTATCTATGCATGGGCATGCCGACTCCCTGTACTGCATTGAGTACTTCGAATGATCCACATGTGCTGAGGACTCTGGCTCCTACAGGGTTTGAGGTCATGTGATTGTTGCAGGTGCTGATTCTTTGGCAGGAGACAAGCTCGGTGCCTTTAATCTGTCTATGCGTGGACACGCCGACTGCTTGCACTTCATCAAATCCTTTGGGCTACCCATGCTGGTGCTGGGGGGTGGGGGGTACAGGATCAGCAATGTGTCCAGATGTTGGGCCTATGAGACAGGCGTCATCCTGGGAAAGGGTAAGCTTTCATAGCTGAGACTTATTATGACAGCTACGGCAGCAATACAATAACTGTGTTGCCTTGCTGGGCCTACATTGTCACTATTACTCACATTGACACAACGATGATTGGCTATCATGACAAAGCACACATGTATCAATCACGATAACAATAACAATAATAGTGATATCAATAATAACGACAATATGACATGAGTACTAAGAACGATGATGATGATGATAATTATAAACACAGTAGCATCAACAGCAATGAAACTAGTAACTACACACTATAGCAAATGCTAGGTGTGTGTGACACAGAACTTGTGTTTCCTGGCTGGCTTGTTCTGGGCGTCACGGTAGGCATGTTTGATGCTCAGATCCTGAAAAAGTCATTTTAGACCTTTCTGGGCCGACCCTGACACTTTGGACCTTTGACTTGAAAAAATTAAAGTAATACAGCTTGGAGAGCATGACCGGCTGCTGATGACCTTCGTTCCACTGCTACCACATGCTGATGACTCATCATCATTAACGATAACAATAACAACATTAATGCTGTTCAGCTGATGCTGAGCCAGGTGTGCGCAGGGCAAGTCTTGTCTCTCCTGAGCACCTTTCAAAACTTTTTTTTTGAAAGATACACTTTTTCAAAAAAGAAATCAACAGCTGCAAATGTTTTTAGAAAGAAAGAAATGAAAAGAAAAGACTACAACTTTCGGCGTCAATTTAATGAGAAGCCAAGTATTATACCAGGCTGCCCAGGGATTGAAAGATGTTGAGGTTGTTCTAGCCCGTGCAATTGTTCCTTCTGTTTCCTCCTGTTTGCAAATATTTTTATGAACATTTGGAGCCAAATCTTTTTAGGACTTTTGGTATTCTGGGCAAGGATTATTTCAGTTCCTCTCTGTTGTGTCCACTTTAGCAGCAAGGCTGCAGAGGCAGCTTGTCAAGTGTACTAATATAGTAAATATTGTTATTTCTAATATGGTAAGTATTACTAATATCTGTTTATTCATATACTTCTGTCATCAGAGGTACCTCAGAGTCAAGATCTTGTGCATTGTAGATAGTCAAATGGAGGATGAGCTCCCTCCGCATGCTTACACCAACAACTATGGTCCGGATTTCAGGCTGCACATTCTGTCATCAGAGGCAACTCAGAGTCGACCTCTTGTGCATTGTAGATAACCAAATGGAAGATGAGCTCCCTCCTCATGCTTACACCAACAACTATGGTCCAGATTTCAGGCTGCACATTCCAGTTCGCACCGGCAAAGAGAATTTGAATTCACCCGAGCGCATTGCCAAGCTGAGGAATGAGCTGCTGCAGAACATCAGCAGGTCAGCTTTTCTGTCATTTCTGGTCTGGCTCAGTTCAGCCCATCACTCAAGTCAGCTGAGCATACTGTTGAGCTCCAAATTTGAGCTGCTGCAGACCTGCTGCAAGATTTGGTCTGACTCAGGTCTGATTATTACTCGATGAACTCATCTGTGCATACTGTTGAGCTCCAAATCTGAGCTGCTGCAGACCTGCTGCAAAATTTGGTCTGGCTCAGGTCCAATCATTGCTCAGGAAGTCATTTGAGCGTGCTCGCCGAGCTTAGAAATGAGCTGCTGCAGACCTTTTGTGACATCTATGCCTCAGGTCATATTTTATGTTGGGAAGTCGCTGAAGCGTACCGCTAGGCTCCAGAATGAGCTGCTGCAAATGACAAAAGGCCGCCTTTATCCTTCTTTACCATGAGAATATCTGGCTTTATAGGTCCGTTTTTCAGCACTGAGGGATCAGCTGCCTGAAAACATGGCAAAAGGGAGCCATGATCTGGGCATATTTCTTGATTGTCCTGTGAAGCCCGTTCTGCAGTCATGCTCTTTCACGCATTGATGTTTTGCATTTAGGGCTTTGGTCTGTGGGTTTAGTGTTCAGGTCCATCTTCATGTCTGCAGTTTAGATTCCTGGCTTGTTGGTCATGTGGTGTGAATAAGAATGGTCTCTAAGTCATGCTTAGCAACTTTGTTTCGTCAGGATTGCTGTCAAAAGTCAGAGTCGTTTTGAATATGTTTTAAACCTGTTTTAAACCTGAAACAAAAACTCACAAAAACTGCTGTTGAAGCCTTGACAGAAGCACCATTGACCATGCAAGCATGCCACTATTCCCCAATGTGCAAAGCTCAAACATACATGACCAACATAAGTGGCTGGCACAGGTTTGGAGCTGTGCCAACCTATGCCAACCTGTGCTAACTTGTACTAATCTGTGCTTTTGCTGGCACAGGTTTTGTTTTAAATTCTTTGCTATTGAATGCAGAATGGAGGCCGCTCCAAGCGTACCGTTCCATGAGAGAGCCCCAGATCTGATGGCTGAAGAAGACTTACGGAGTAGCCAGCTAGAAGCTGAAGAGTCAGTCAACAGGCTGCAGGCCGCTCACTGGCAACTTCCCAGAGACTTGAAGGAGAGCGCTCCTGCTGAAAAGGCAGACAGGGCAGATCTTGCCTTTGGGGTTCCTACTGGAAGGGCAGATAGGGCTTATGGGGTCTCACCTGGGCAGGCAGAAAGGGCAAATCTCGCCTCTGGGATCCCTCCTGAAAGGGCAGGGGTGCCTTTCAGCACTTCTGAAAGGGCACAGAAGGGGGAGACCTCTTATGGCTTGCAGGACGCATCTGCATATGGTGGGTTCAGCGTCATCTGATACTCAGAAACAAGTTGCCTTGACATGCAAATGGATCTGCATACATGTTGCATGGAAGTTGGTTTGTCTGGCATCCTGTAAAGGCACAGTTTGCTGGCTAGGGTTTAGAAACAATCTGCTGGCTAGAGCTCAATTTGCTGGCTAGGGTTCTAGTTGTTGGCTGGGGTTCAGGAACAATTTGCTGGAACAGGCTAGGGTTCAGGAACTGCTTGATGTGCTCTGGGTCTGGTCAGCCTACATCTTGCCCTGCAAACTGCTGAGTCAGACTTACATTCCTTTGGTAAATCAAGCAGCCATGCATCTCCTGAATGCATCAGCCTGACTCAAGCCTGACTAAAGGAATCCTTTAGTCAGGCTTGAGTCAGGCTGCAGCCAAACCAGAAGAACACCAGGTATGGGTCTGTAGGGCCCTAGCTACGCACGCATGCACTGTCACATGTTTGCTTTTGTCTGTCCGGTGGCATTTGCCAGCTGATCTGCTTCTGTTCCTATGCAGGTCAAGTAGCAAGGCAAGATTTGGACTCCCCAAAGTTGAGTCAGGCTGCAGCTGGGCAAGAAGAGGTACGGGTGCCCAGGGCCCTAGCAAAGGACACATGGGCTGCTACACATGATGGCGTTCAGCCAACCCTGAACGCCAACCAGCAGAGTCAACAACCGTCAGGAGCTTTGGTGAGGACTCTGCATGATGCATAAGGTTACATGCAGGTCACAGACTGGTTACATGATAGTCACATGCAGGTCACGGACAGGTCATGTGATGGTTACATGCAGGGCATGTGCATGTTTCGTGCTGGGTGCATGCAAATCATGTGCTGATCACTTGCATATTGCGTACTGATTACACGCAGGTTATGTGCTTTTTACATGCAGATTTTGTGCTGGTTACATGCTGTTTATGTGCTGGTTAGTAGCAGGTTACTTGCTGGCTACATGCAGGTTACGTGCATCATGTGCTTGATGGTGCTTGCTTCTTCCAACAGTCTCTGTGTACAGTGTCTAAAGCCTGCCCAGCTAGAGTCAGGCAGCGCATTCCTTAGCTGTTGCTGTACTGACACAAGACTGCAGCAGTGAACTGAGCAAAACGGAAAGTTCCATCAGAATTGTATTCTTTCACAATGCTTGTTTCTTTGAAGTTGTCTTTGCAGCAAATGGCAGTATGACATGGCTTGTCTGACATTTAGGGTTTAGGGTTTAGGCACTGCTGTGTCTGCAGGTCTCCCCTCGAAATCAGGAGAGCTCCTCCCTGATGAAGGACTTTGATCCTGGCGTCAAAAACCTTGGATAGCTCGACATTTTTGGGTTGATGTGCTTTACACAAAGGTTACCGGCATGTTACGGGTGTACGGTCAACAGCGAAAGGCCAGACAAAGGCAGAGGCGCAGCTGCATGAGCAACACCATCCTTTCAAGGGACCTCTGCGGGCCTGCAAATAATAGCATACGAAGCTAACAAACGAGCTTGTCAAATCTGATTGACTTAAGCCTTTGCAAGGCAGGTGTGCAGTCTCCTCATGTAACCTTTTTGATAGACAGGTGGCACGTGGCACTTGCTGGCAAGCATGCAGCTGAAGCGCCCTTTTTGCACGCATGAGCATGGCTTTGTATTGCACCTGACTCATCTTCTGCTCATGGCAAATCAAATGGAGTTCTGTGAGTTTCTACTAAACAACAAATAAATAATTGGGCCAATACTGGAAACGGAGGTGATATACCTTGCTGCAATCGCAAGTGTGCTCATGTGAGCTGCAATATGTTTGCTTGGTGCTCATGGCCAGCAGATCTGTTAGCTGGGTCAAAAACCCCTGTCAGGACGAGGGATTAGCTACAAACAGCAGCTCAGTCGGCATCAGCTCCAATTGGTGGAACACATCTGATCACACACTGGTACTGAGAATGTCAGGTTTCTAAACCCTCATGAGTGTTTTGGACACTCAGGCATGGCTTCACCCACATGGTCCCTCGTGATTGAGCTTCGAGGGTCAAGTGTCATGTCTGTTCACATGGCCCATGATGCGCGGAATCTGCCTGAAGACTTGAAATACTGTATATTGAGTGTCATGTCTGCATGTTGTCATGAAACGTGAATGCAGCTAGCCAATTGGTTGCAACGTATAAACGAGCCCCACGAATGCATGTAGGGATGCAGTCCATGCCGGTCAATGTTTCATATAGTGCTATAGGGAATTGCTTCATACACGGTGAAGAACAAGCGTCTGGGTATGCAAACACCACTGGTATACACAATACAATCAGGAGACCTTCAGAAAGGTGTAGAGCACAGCTCAAGGCCAAAGACTACCCATCTTCACGAGCAATTACGCGATTTCGGTCCAAGATTCTCACAAATCTTTACGACTGTGCAGGACTTTTATCGTATTGGTGTCTGGCGTCGTACAAAATACCTTTGGGGACTCTTTGGGAAGTCTTGAGGCGTATGTACAAACCATGACAAGATTTCAATTGTGCCCTGCCCGGCTCCGCGGAGCAAGGTCCCGCTGAGCATGTCTTGCCAGTTTGTGCTAGCTGTGTTGCTGCTGGGGTTGTCTATCTGTGGAACTTCTGGTGAGTGTCAGCAAACACCTTGCATTTTCCGCGCACGTTGATGTGAAGTCAACGTCCCGTGTGGCTGCAGGGGCTGCCCCAGGGCTTCAAGAGTGCACAAATCTGCTGGCTGATTCAGCTGTGTACTACTTAGACTTGGACGTCGCAGACCAGCGTGCAGCTTTGATTGATTTCTACGACAGCACAGGGGGCCAGTACTGGGCCAATCAGCCCGCAGACGATCCTGAACACGTCATATTTCCTCAGATTGTGGAGGGCGTGATTGAAGCAGGAAACGGTCTGACAAGTGGCACCCTTGATGTCAGCGCCCTGCCAGTTGAACTCGTCAGTGATGCAGCCAGCCTTGCTTCTCTTTCTGCGAACTGTGCACTGCAGCAGTACCTGAGTCTTGGGCAACAGTGGCTCAAGTACAGCTGGGGCAGCAATGTATCATACTGTTACTGGAGCGGCGTGACATGCTGCCAAACGGTACAGCCATCAAGTTGCAACTCACCCTTTGTGCTTGACAGCAACAACCTGCCAATGCACAAGTCGCACTTGTGACTGTTCAAGGTTGCAAACAGGTTCACATTGACAGTAGACAGTCAAAAGTACAGCAGTGATTGCAGCACTGTTGATACGAATACAACCAAAAGTTTGCAACTGCATGCGTGACACAATCATCTGACTGCTCACTTTGACAGAACAGTACTGCTCTGCTGTGCTGTGCTGTGCTGTGCTGTGGAGCACATGCCACATCTGCCCAAACCGCTGGACTTTGGTGTTTGAGTCCAGCGGTCTTTGTCCAAGTTATACCTTGCCCTGTGCCAGGGCAACGAGCTGCAGCAGCAATGCATTGGGGGTCCACAGTCCATTGCACAGCTGACACTGTCAGGTATGCTGCCCTCTCTGCCATTTCTTTGATTTTGAACGGCGCTCTTGTCTTCACGCAAAAATGCGAAAGCTGTTTTTCTTCTTTTTGTGTCGCTTTCTGACCTGCTGATAGCCCATCCAATCCAGTACCCCACACAGCTCTGCATTGCAGAGCCTTGCCCACGACCTGCTCTTGTCTCCATTCCAGCACTTGATTCACTACAGCATGTCTATCACAGAGTGCCTACTACAGCTTGTACACTACAGCATGTCCATTACAGCAACTTAAGCAGTAGGCATGATTGCGGCGTGGATGGCTTTGTCAAGATGAGTTTGCATGTCTGCTGGCAAAGCTCAGCTAGTTGGTGATCTGCTGACCAAGCAAGCCTGCACCTGCAGGCGTCAATCTGACTGGGACTGTACCAGCAGCCTTTTTTGAGCCTTTGGAGGATCTTCAGGTCTTGCTTGTCGATGGGAATCTCGTAAGTTCCTCAAAGCTGTTTTGAAGCACTGTCATGGCAAACGATTCATACATGTTTGTTAGGGTGCAGGGCTGATGTTGATTGTCATTCCCAAGCGCTGTTCTCACATGATTGCAAAGAGCATGACGCTCCTATGACAGCTGTTCTCCCAGCCTTGGTGTTGGCATTTCTGCCCCTCACCTGCATGTGTCTAGGCTGTCTTTGCATGCTCCCAGTTGCTGGGATGTCCCCTCAGGAGGCTCCTGCTATGACTGTGGAGATTGTCTCTTTCGATTTTCCTTGCATGCCAACATTCACCGCTCAGAACTTTCGCCATAATGCCTTTGCTCCACATCACATTAGCTTGTAGTAAGATTGGACTTGTGAGCGTCAAGCTTTAACTGCAAATGCAATGACAGCTTCACAGCTTTGATGAACGCCAGGGCTGTTTGGAAGGCCCCCGAACAATCAAGTGAACAAACAAAAGCATCTCTGCAGTTGGACACATATGGCCTCTCATATTGTATTTTCTCTTATGCCATCATTGTCATTTCGCGCTTCCTGTGATGCATTTTGTGGGGTTAGGGTGCAGCACCGCTGAAATTTGATGACGCTCTGTCATTTTGAAGTCTTGTGATTTGGTGGCAGAACAATTTTGCAAACCTTACAAATGCAAGGTCACAAATCCTGACAAACAATCACTCAAAGTATTGACAACAAACTCATTTACAAATTTTGAGCCTCAATATGTTTGCATGCAGGGTCTTACAGGCACTCTGCCTGACATGGGCAGTGCTGTTGCATCAAAGCTCACAGCCTTCCGTGTGGACAACACAGGGCTGGAGCAGTGCCGGCCCAATCACCTGGCAGCTCTGGGTAGCAGTAACTATACTGGAAAGGTGCACCTTGACTGTTTAGGAATTATCTTGGCTGTTTAGAGGCTGTGTTGGCTGTTCAGGGACTGTTTTGGCTGTTCAGGGACTGTTTTGGCTGTTCAGGGACTGTTTTGGCTGTTCAAAAATTAATTTGGCTGCTTTGGGAATATTTTGGCTGTTTAGGAATTATCTTGGCTGCTTTGGGATCATCTTGGCTGTTTAAGGATTAAATATGGCTTGAATTCTTCATGCACATGATGCCATTTTGACTGGTGTTGCTTCTGCTGTACCCATGTCGGTTGGTTATGTCAGCCTTGATGGTGCACGCTGAGCTGCGGTGTGGGGCAAGCTGATTAGCTGTTCTAAGCAGCAGCATCTTTTTGGGCAAGGCGAACCTTGATTCAGTGCGCATGTCTGGGTCAATAATTTAGTCCATTTGTCAACTTATCTTTCCATCCATTTATCTGTCCGATCATCCATACGTCCAACCATCCATCTGTCCATCCATCCATTCATTTCTTCAGTCAGTTGTCAGTCAATCAGTCATCAGTCAATCAGTCATCAGTCAGTCAGTCAGTCAGTCAGTCAGTCAGTCAGTCAGTCAGTCAGCCAGCCAGCCAGCCAGTCATTTAGTCAGTCAGTCAATCTACATTCTTTGTCGCTGGAACTCACCAGAGCAACACTCATAAGCTCTGCTGAACAGGCTGCACGCACATGGTATCAGTCTTTCTGCATGAATTTTGCACCACAGGTTGCAAGTCTGCTGGCAGCCTTGTTGGCAACTATTTAGATAAGTTGTTTCTGTTGTCTGCTACGTTTCTTTTGTCTGCTGCTCCAAACCATGCCAAAAAATACTGCAAAAACAGCAAATGCTAGTTTCCGCAGGTTGTCAATGCTGGCCCCTCTTCCAAGCTGGGCGTCGACAACTCCACAGGCTGTCTGCCAGACATACTGCAGTTTTGCTCCCCAGTTGCTACAGGGGAGAACACCGACCTGACCTGCCCTTCGTTGGCCTTTCGCAGACCTGCTGCCGCTGTGCCTAGTGGCACATCAAGGGTAGGCTCACGTCTGTCCCACTTGTATGCTGTCTTTTGCCATGACTGCAGGCTACTGATTTGCAGAAAGGTACGGCTGATGCTCCTTTGCGTCTTTTGTTGTCTTTGGGAATATGCAGCTGCCTTTGGGAACGTCAAGCTGCCTTTGGGATTAGCAAGCTGCCTTTGGGAGCAGCAGAATGCCTTGCTTTTGTGTCAGTGGCCACCAGTCTGTCATCCATGGCACTCAGGCTGTTGCTGTCCTGCTGTGTTGGACTGTGTTCTGGAATTGCTGTCTGGCTTTTGCTGTCTTGAATTGCTGTGGAACTCTGCTGCCGGGACAGTGCTTGACATGCACAGCCGTGCATGTCTGGAATTATGTGACCTTAACATTTTGAGCAGTAACTGCAAACAAAAAAAACTCTCAAGGCTAAGTCTACTGTGTTCCCCTGGTTCACCCATTATATGCACTTTCAACTTACTTCCATAGTTCTTGACTATGTTTTGAAGGTCTGTTACATCTCATACAAGCACTTGCATGTTAGACAAGAGGCTTTTGTCCACTGCTGCCATGCCCGCCTGCCGAAAATCACCGAGCATAGCATCTTCGCTACATCTCAAACACAGCAAACTCACAGTGGCCATCGTGCAAGCTGTGGTGCCTGTTCTGCCAACATAATTCAGACAAATGCATGGTATGAGAACCCTTTTCATCAGTGATAGCATCTCAGGTTGTGTGACTGTATATCTACTGAGCTGTGATCTTTGTGTCTCCCCCCCCCACGTCATTTGTTGTTTCAGCAGCAGCGGCAGCGACAGCCTGCATGCAGCGTGTCCCCAGACGATGTGCCTGTGTTAATCAATACGCGGAAGTGCCAACAGTAATACTCAAAATTGTAAATATTGTACGGGGTGACTCTGCAATGCGCCCTGCTCAAGGTGGGAACAGCCTGAATGGTAGGAGGCACAGGAAGCTAATACTCTAGTCTCCCATTGAGCAGTACCCCACAAGGAAGCCCAATATAACCTAAGCTCTGAGCTGTCTTTGCTCCATACTAAAGGGCACTAGTTTTCTTTGCTTTTCACTGCAATCAGAGCAGGTTGAAGCTTGTCTGTCAGCTTATCCCTTTCTGAGCTGTCATTATTGTTCTGTACTAATATCATATGCTCATAATTCTTGGTCACCAGCAGTTGCATCCTGTCCAAGGCCTTGTCGAGGGTCGACAGGATTGTGATCTGCAGATTGAGGCTTTTCTGTCTGTTTTGGACAGCACCAACAGTCTGATCACAGCGTATGCCAATGCAACAGCATACATCCCTGACCCCACCTATGTCGACGGCTTCCCCAGCACAACCCCCTGTCCCTCGGCGGATGCTGCCACACAGATCACCAGTGTGACCACAAATGGGGTCTTCATCGATGGGGCTGTGAGCTATGATTTTGGGCTTTTCAGCTATGTCGGCTGCCGATGCGACGCTGGCTATGACAATATGTACAATGTTGATAGCACAGGTGAGAACCCAAGGGGCTGAAAATGCAAAGTGGCCAGGCATGCATGCAAACCTACACTGGCCCCACAGGCAAGCGTGTTGCCTCTTACAGCTTATAGTTGCACACCCACGTCAACTGGCGTCCCAGCTCTGTGGTCGAAATCTTTTTGACCCTACCGTTTTATCTTTTTGATTTCATTTCATTAGACAGCTACAACATTTTTCAGGCACTAAATACATACACAATCTGGACAGATCAGCTTGAATCTGCTCACAGTGCCTGCATGCTTCTTAGCAATGGTGCTGTATTGCATGCCAGTGTCACAATCAGTTAATTGGCTTAGGGTTGCTCACTAATTGGCATAGGATAACTCATCGTTTGCTTTGCTCAACTGTGTGTAGGGTGCAGCAGCCCAATGCGGGCCGTATGTGATGTGCACATTTCACGTTTCTATTTCATGTATCTGTTCCAAACATCTGTCTCATATATTGCACATTTTCATGGCATCATTCGCATTGCCTTTGCTTTGCACAGGTAATGATACCCTACTTTATTTTCACACTGTCCTGTGTCGTGTCCTGTACCCTGATCATTGTATTTGAGGCTGTGCTAACCCCTTGGAGGCCTTGTCCAGGGCGAGTAACACAATGGTGTCAGCCAATCGCCAGCATTTCCAGCATTCAGG
>JAABUL010004390.1_pt1 | contig 18990 bp, 23 predicted proteins | sample 5559151 | NCBI WGS metagenome assembly JAABUL01 (sample SAMN10711876, study PRJNA513368) | rock metagenome | isolation source: Antarctica rocks | place: Antarctica: Victoria Land, Pudding Butte sud | reverse complement strand
GAGCTATTGAACGAGGTAGCGAGTCGATCAATGGGTTGAATTGGTAGCATCTTCTAATTCCAAGAACAAATCCCACAGGGGGAATCTGTTACTAGCAAGTAGGTTTTGTAATAGATCATTTAGATCTCAGAAATCCTGCGTCTGCTAAGTCAATGCAATCGAAAGGGCCTCTAATACCAGTTTTGCGCCTCCCGAAATTAGACACAAACGACGCAGATTGTAGTGCGATGTCATTAAACTCCCAAAACGAAAGTGTGACCCGATGGCGATGAATGCATACGAGGTGCTTGTCCTCTGATCAACGGAATATTCAATAGACGTTGGTACCTCTGGTTAAAGCTGCGTTTTCTTCATCTTCGTTACTGTACGTTGTACTTGCATCAAATCCTTCCGAGCACTGCGGAGATGATGTTAACATAGGCTGACTCTTTTAAAAAAGTTCCGTTTGCCAAAAGCTTCGTTAAAGAACTTTTGAGAACGGCTTGTATTGCTTCGCCGTTCTCTTTGTGAGAACGGGTCGTGTGACTGTTTAATTTACCTTATACAGAAAGTAGATTTTTCATCCAGCTTCAAATAATTATCCGTGATCTCTCAGATAATTAACTTTAGGCCTGTCATCGGGTCGAGGGTCGTCGAACCCGACTTGGATCGGGTTTCAGGTTAGACGTGACCCCCTCGAGTTGGGTCAAATCGGATCAAAAACACGTGATCTATGTATTTATCTATTTATTTGTTTATTTATGTTTTGCAATCTTTTTTGCAATCATGTTATGGTGAAGTGAACTCTCAGTGGTCATAATCTACCTAGGTAGGTAGGTAGGTAGGTCGAAAGTGAGTCGAGAAGCGAGATAAAAAGCTACATGAACATTGACATAGATATATACCGGATGCGACGTGAATCGTAGTGAAGATTCAAAGATCGCGATCGTGGCTAACCCGAAGGGGCTTAGCCATAGCACGTCTGAGGTACTAAGGCAAGAGCGCGCGAGCATCAGCAGCTGGCCTCGGTTCGGGGATACTATATATATATATATAATATACACCCTGACCTTAGGATTTGAGATTGCTGTTTTCGATCGAGAAAGGGAGAACTGAGGGAGCAAAGGGGCGCAGCAAGGGAGCATCGGGGAGGCACAAAAGAGCACTAAGAGAGCACGGGGGGAGCACGTGGGAGCACCAAGGGAGTACCGCGGCGAAGTACAAAGTACAAAGGCACAGCACAGGGAAGCCTGAATTGGCTGCCTCGGACCCGGCTATAGCTGCTTGGGACATTGACGACGTCCTTCAACAGTGTTGCCTAGCTCAGCCTGCTGCTCTTAGGTTTCCGCTGATTCGCTGGCTTTTGAACCAAAACCCCCCACTAGTTCTAGAGATCATTATTCTGGGCTTTCATCGTAGCCAAATAATGGTTGCGGGCTTTTCTATAGGTCCGCCAAATCTGCAACCTGTCGTGAAAAACGCCCGATTTCTTTCCCCCCGCGAATGCTTATCGCTTGGTTCTTTGCAAGCCGGGCATATGCATGAGCTTACTAATTGTGGGGGAGATGCTGGCCAATAGAAGATCTAAATCTGGCACCCCTCTTATCAGTAAAGTAGATTTGGTCTCTATAAAAACATGCCATTCCTTCGACATAAAGCAATATTTAGAGTTTTCATCGATATTGATAGTATCACACTGAGCACAAGATACTATACGATACGTGGACTGAACTATTACAAGTTAAAGGTATCGTCCGTTTCACGTTACGTTCAAATCACCTCGCTTCTATTACTTTTGCTAAGAGTCCGAAATAATAGGATTTCCTCTGCCATTGACAATGACATCAATCACCCATTTCCATACCCACACTTTTCCGGATGGCAAGTCGGTGAAAAAAAGTTGCACAATGTCCTTTAAGAGTTCCGACGATCCGAATCTAAAGCACGAAAGAGAGTCCACATTCACACATCCTGATACAGGCGAAACCCACATTCACAGATTCGTTATGAAGAGAACGAGCAAGCATAATGATCATTCCTGGTCTGACGACACTGAGGATGGGTACGATTCGGAGGATGTGGATAGGTATATAAGCCATTAATTAGGAAAATTGGGGCCGATACGTTGTGAACAGCTACTTGTAATGCCAGTGTTGCAATTTACAAATATCTTTAACACCTCTAGTCTCCAGAGACCGACTTTTGGTAATCAAGTTTCTACAACACATAAACCACCTAGGAGTTTTACCGTGCAGTCACTCTGTTCTACTATCTCGTTGCACCTTACCACCAACCCTTTATAAGCAGTGAGCCAGGTTAGGTGAACTTGTTGAAATCAACAACATAAGTGATTTTAACCGAATATTAGGCAGCCAAATCAAGCTCCCTTTATTCTGTGCCCTTTCCTGCACAAAAAGCTGAACTTGCTCCCTTGCTGCGCCTCCCTGCTCCCTCGATGCTCCCCCGTGCTCCCTCGGTGCTCCCTCGGTGCTCCCTCTAAAGCGGCCTTGCTCCCTTTCCCGAACGGAAACGGCAATTCTCAATCCTAAGTTCGGGGTGTATATATATATATATATATATATCAAATCAAAGAAATGGTTCAAATCCAGAGAGACCGAGGGGTAATGAAAGTGCAACAAATCACAATCCCGGATCTAAAAAAAACTATATAAAAAGGGGCGCCAAGGAATACGAATCCAAACAGCAGAAGGCAGGGGCGTGTATGTTACTATTTGAGAAGGGAAGCTTGGGTGGGATGGGATGGGATAGGATAAAGAGAACAGAACAAGTGTGATAGAAGAACAGGATCTGATACCAGAAACAGCTGCGAGATTATTTTTGTGAGAGAGAATACTAGGTGGGACAGAAGTTCCCTCGAGGAACCAGCTGCGTGTTCTGGAAGTGGGGATCTGTGTGGTGCTGCTTGTCCATTGAGAGAAATCGAGGAAAATCAGAACTTGGGGGAAAAGTGAGGGTCTACAGTAAAAGGGTGAAGGGAAGGGAAGAACGAATGTGGAAATGGAAATGGGGGGAGGAGGAGAAGGGATAGGTGAAGGCGCGTTGGCGGTTTGGGCATTGGGGGAAGTGGAAGAATAGATCTGATTAGCTGCTGAGGGAGATTAAAAAAAACACATGGGTATCGAAGCAGACCGCTAGCGCACCGCTAGCTATGAGATTCCCCACAATAAAAACATTAAAAAAAACATACGCCTCTATTCCCCTGTCCCCCCTTGCTCCCAAATATCTAATGCAAATGCCCCTCCTCCAACCCCCTTTTAAAATCCCCATGATAATGATCCATCTCCGCCATCGCCCTCTCATCCCCCACCGGCGCGCCCATCTTCAGCAGCGCGCCTTGCTCCTTCAACTCTCTGGTCACGGCGTCGAGGTCGACGTCTAGATAGTCGCGGATGAAGGTGCCGATTTCGGTGTTTTCGTGGTTGCCGATGAGGGGTTTGGCGTGAGTGGGGTCGGAGGCGTAGATGTTTACGTCGACGGCTGTTGGGGAGGGATGTGTTAGTTTACGTAGAGGGTGGTGTTCATCGGGAGGGAGAAAGATGGGAGATAACGAACCTGAGTGGCCATGGGTGCTCCAGCCGACTTGGGCGCGGCGGCTTATTATGTCCGCAAAGGTGTAGGACGCTGGCCAGGGGTCTGAGTCATCGATTAGGTGGTTAATTTCTTCGTTGGTGGCGTCGTGGACGCCGAGGCCGTCTTGGAGGAGGTGCTCGCGGATCCAGGTGGTGAGGTCGTCTCTGTTCACTGGTTTGGGCTGACCGGAGAGGTGGTCGCGGAGCTGGTAGGCGAGGTTTTCGGCCGAGTGCGTGGCGTTGATGAGCATTTCGGGGAACCAGCGGTAAACGGGGTAGGTGGTGTGAAGCTGGCGAGCCGCGGCTAGGCCTCCGGTTTCGTGGTCGCTGGTACTTACGACGATGCCGTCCGTAGTATCTTTGTCTAGGAAATCCAGCACGCTTGTGAAGGCTTTGTCATATGCTAGGACTTCGTGGACTTGAGCGACGGGGTCGTTGCCATGGCCTGCATGGTCGATCCTGCTTCCTTCAATCATCAGGAAGAACCCTTTATCACTGTCTCTTGTCGCCTCACTCAGCGCCTTTAGCGCGGTGCGTGCCATTTCGTCGAGGGATGGGTAGACATCATTCATTTGCCTTCGATCTACCTCATAGGGGATATCGGTACGCGCGAATAGGCCTAAAAGAGGAAGCTTCACTGCACTTCCAAAGTTGAGCCCGTCAAAGCTTTTACGGTCGTCAACGTAGCTGAATCCATTCTGTTTTGCCATAGCCACAACGTCCTTGTCATCGTTTCGACATGAGCCGTCCGTGTTATTAGGCAGGAAGTGGCATCTTCCACCACCAAGCATAAGGTCCACCACTCGTCCTAAGGGATAATCTCCAATCTCCTGTTCAGCAATCCTATCTTCCTCGCCTCTCACATTCACATGCGCTGCAAAGCATGCAGGTGTAGCATCCGTAATTCGTGTTGTGACAACCAAACCAGTCATGTAGCCCGCCTTCTTCGCTGCTTCGAGGACTGTCCCACATGGCGAGTGATCAGGAAGGACGGAGATGGCACCATTATAGCTCTTAATTCCGCACGAGAAAGCCGTAGCCCCGGCTGCAGAGTCCGTGATCAAACTTGACGTGCTTCTTGTTCTTGAAGACCCAATAAGATGCTTATCCAGTAACAAGATATCCTCAAACGGTAGTCCACTCTCAGCTTGTCTAAAGCTTCTCGTCATCGATAGACTAGTCGGTCCCATCCCATCCGAGACCATAAAGATCATATTCCTCTTCCCACTCGGCTTTCCGTTCTTCCATCCACCGCTCTTACTCGTCGAATGAGACGTTTGCGAGTGCTGGTACATGACAGCAAACACAATCACCAGGGCGGTGGCGATAAGAGCCCAAGCGAACACCCCGACCTCTCGCCAGAACTTCCAGCCATATTTGCTCTCTTGTTGTTTTTGGTGACCTATGAGAAGGGCATCCTCCTCCTCGACACGATCGTCTGAGTTGTCTGAAGATGCTCTGCTGTTCCGCGACAGCAGCGGCTGATCGCCCCTAGCCATGTTGTCGGACAGCTCACGGATTAGAGTCTGCTTGCTTTCCGAATTGAAGTGTCATCTGTGTTTGTTATACTTGAGATGTCATGGAATGGTGCTGTCACCCTGACGCAGTCATGCGTATCAGGAGCATGCTTACGAATAGGACCGCTAGCTTCATCTGGACCATCCATGGTTCGAATCATCAAGCAGCAAATTTTTCGAGAATGGCATGGACGACTACCCTTACAATCTCCAAATCTTTTGCTATCTATATGGATATCGTATAGTCTACCCCAAGACTGCATCCCCTAATTCCACTATGCTGCAGTCATGAAACGTCCCGCTATGAAGCTCCAACAGCTTTTCATCATTCCACCTGCCACCTCATTATTCACCATTTCTCCATATTTTCACATTTCTGAAGTTCCTGCAGGCGAGATGCCTCCATGACCAAATCAAACGCCAAATCCGAAATCTGCGCCAGCATCTTCTTGAAGTTCGGTGAAAGCGATAAGAAGCACACTTTCTCCCAAACACAAGTCGCAACAGTACAGCGCAAGGTTGTATCAGAGTCAGGAGTTGTTGTGTACACAGTATCGGCGATTGATACGATTTCCTGTGGAAGCTCCGAGCGCCACGCAGCCTGTTCCACCGCGTGAGGAAATTCGCTCAGGAAATTCATGGCGGCAATTGTTTTGAGCGCTTTAATTTCGTATTTGTCTGCTATTGCGTACATTCGGGCATGTATGTCGATTCTAACATAAGCGTCTGGATAATTCGTAGTGTAGTTGAGGGTGTAGAAGTATTCCAACATTTTCCGGACAATCTCTGGATCGTCATCAGAGAGGTCTATTTGACCGAGTTCTACTTCCTATTCTTGCATTAAATTTTGTGCTGCTGAATCCAAGTTATACTCGAGGCTCATACCTTGAATACATCTTTGCAAGCTGCAGCGAAGAATTTGGATTGCGGACATACGATGCACTGATGGAACTTCCACCGATGAGAACCACATACGATGATCATATCGGCGCGATCTCCGGTTTTGAAAAGCCTGGGAAATAGTCAGGAGTCTTCCGTCTAACTTCATCTGCTTGATCAATACGTACTCACTGAACGCTTCCACAAGCTCCAAGCGAGCATAGTCTGGCTCCAATTTCGATATCAATGGTGTACCCCACTGTACCAGATTCGGGAGCTTCTTTTGGGCTGCCATAGTTGGAGAGCTTTAGCTCGCTCGAAGCGTAATATTATCATCAGTGTAGATGTATCGACTGTACTAAATAGCCTTACAGAAAAGGAGAAGGAAATGCTTTAATCAATAAGTCTTTGCTCTGACGAAGTTGAAGGAAAATTAGATAGGAAATTGATGAATATTGTATATATATCTCTCTCTCCTATATGAAAATGAATATACGTAAATTCGGATCCATTCATGTGGTATTCGAGTAAGACCCATTTTGAAGCTGAGGCAGCTGAACTCGACGCAGTTTCACTATATCCGATAATGCTTCATAGATATGATGTGAAATATATATTGTGATTGCGTGAGAAATATTCCAGTGGCATCAACTGATGACCTGGATAACTAGATCCTTGACTGAACGTTAAGAGCTTGTGGATTGATCATTTCAGAATAGATTGATTAGGCAACCTCACGGATGAGAATATCAGCTGTTACTTAAAGACGTTTCAAATCCGTGAGATACTGATCGATCTTGATCCCAGGATCTGCTCGTATAGGCTGCCCACAGAAGGCATATATACCCTGTCCAAAATATACGATTGAAACAAACGGGCGGCATCTCTCTGTAAGGTATTCTTTGTTACGTTCTCGTACCGTCTGAAAGTCAAGCTATATTGTATGGCACCCATGCGAGTATCGTATCTCTTCATGTCAGCACAAGTAAAGGCATATTCCTATCGGAGGGCGGTGGTAACATTACTATGGGATTTAGCTAACTTGCTCCCTCAGAGAGCAAGAAGATGAAACATTACCCATATTAGGAACTCCTGCTTGGGGTTGGCGAATTGAAGTTCATCAACAAGCCAAATGCAAACAGACTGGCCTCTTGTCTATTCTTTGGTGCAGTCTTGGAGAGGAAGTGAGCAGAGTGCGGAGGAATGCGTTCTTGCCTCGAATACACGTTTTTTAGTCACAGGAACTAGAGATCCACCCAATGAATGCAAAAGCGGCTGTAAAGACATGCCATGATACGTGATGCTGCCACAAGCCGCGTCCTGGTAGATTCAACAAATCTCCACCTCAGCATTGCGAAGAACGGCACAGTAAGCAATACCTATGCCCTCCTATATCAAGAACAAGCGTAGACGAAGGGTCCGGTAATCGCGCTTTTCTAAGCAGCTCTAGGTTAGTTGTACCGAAATCTTCTTCAGGCCTTTTAATGTCGTACTTCTCAGCCAAGGCATACATTTCTGCATGCACATTAATAGAGGAAACGTAAGCCTCAGGACCAATAGTGAGGGTAACCCCCATGCATTCCGGATAGTCCCCTGGACAGAAATATATTATCATCCTCCGCACCATGTATGGCTTATCTTCTGGCAGATCGATACGTTTGGATGCTGCTTCCTGTACACAACGTAAGTTTGTTTTCGACTTGTCTGAGTACGAACTACGTCACCTTGAAGCCACCTTTGCAAGCAGCTGCAAAGAATTTACATCGAGGCCAGAAGAGCAGACTATGGACCTTAAAGGTGGTTTTTCCACAAACGATATCCAGATCTACATCCTCTTTAGTCTCGTAGAGGCTGAAGACTTCTGATTAGCACCTTACAGTAGGGAATTGCGTAGAACAACATACTGTGCCATAGCCTCTTTGAGCTCCTTCGTCGCATAGTCGACCTTTTGAGATGTCGCCATTGCTAATGCTCTTACAAGGAACCACCATTAACCAAATCGTGAGAGCCCGTATGCAAGTGAAGCTTACTTCTATCTGTGCCTAATGACTAGACTGCGCAGGCTTTGAAAATGAAAATGCACTAAGGTTTTGAGGCCTTGGAAAGGGACGTATAGCATGAGCTGAGCTCGGATTACCCACTGGGTACTGTAAGGTCTTCTGCAGGGCCGCATGATATGCTGTGCTCGAATATGCACAATGAAATTGTGAGGCCCCTTAAAGGATTGTGTAGTATGAATCGAGCTTGAACTGCACACTGAGGTTATGAGGTCCTTCGCGGGCTGAGGTCGTTCAAAGAGTCATGAAGTATGAGCTGAGCTCGAACTTGCACAATGAGATTCTCTAAAATCGTTTTAAAGAATTGTGTGATATAAGCTGAAGTTCGAATTAAAACAGATCAAATATCCGTTGTGTAGTAGTTTTGAACGCTTTCAAAGTTTCGTGCAATATGAGCGGGACCCGCAATTGCACACTGAAGTTGTGAGTCTTTGGAAGATCGTGTAGCATGAGCTGAGCTTGGATGAAAAGCTGTGTTGGTCTGCAATCCATTCAACGAGGATCCACTCCGACGAGGATGATGTAACCGTTAATCGGGTTTTCAAATCTTCATTCACAGCGAAGAAGCGGTAGACAAGGTGGGCATCATCTTCGGAACTTTTCGATAGCTCTAGATGGAAATTTCATGATGACAGGTGAGATTAAGACCCACATTTGCTCATGTTAGAATATCACGTACGATCACACTGGCTGCAATACTAGTCAGTTACAAAGGATTATAGGATTTGATAGATCAGGAGGTCTCGAGGAGCTGTTGTCTACACGAATCCTAGATCCGTGGTATGAGCCGCAAATCTCTAACGAAGTTCTTACAAGCGGAAAGAGAGCCGTAAATCTTTGCATCGAATCTTACGCGAATATGTCGCTTCAAAATGTGGAAACGCCAACTAACGACACCGAGGTTCTGTTCTGATTCTCCAGCAATGCTGAAGTGTTACGCCGGATTTGATCAAGAAGAGGAATTGGATGGGATATCATCGATCAATCAAAGCCTGCCGCTAAAGTGCTCCTTGGCATATTGCTCGCATGCCTTGTGACGTTAGTCAAGTGAGGAGAAAAGCATAAAACTTGATAACTGACCTTTGCAGGCTTGCCCACCTTTTGACCAATGACCTTCCACTTACTCGCTTCGTATTCCTTGATAGCCGCAAGTAAAGCCGCGCTCTAAGTTGATACGTCAACCAAAGTTGTGCTCAACGGTCAAGTGGAATTTTACCTCGTCCTCAGCAAAGTCGGCGTAGTGCATATCCTTGTACCAGTGTTTTTTCACGCTTCCTTCGGTTCGATTCGGAAAGGTCTGGGTGTTCCCACGTAGATCAGCGTTGTCTAGCTGACTAGGCTCCACCCACCCTACCTTGGCAATCTCCCCCCAACTACTCCCTGCGTCTCTCATTTGTTTCAGTCGCTGTTCCTCTGCCGGACTCCAAGGTGTGTTCGTCCTGCTCTTTTTAGGTGCTGATGCTGGCGCACCCGTACTCGCAAAGGGTACACTTTGCTCCCCTCCACCGGCCTGCCCCACAAGTTCCGCCATCGGACTTGACAACGGTCCCGTCATGGCTGCCGTGCCAGGCGCCTTCCGTTTCCGTGAAGGAGGGGAGCTTGCTTGCGGTTGAGGCGCTAGCAGGAACTCCTCCTGTTGTGGGTTGAACGGCATTTGGGGGAATATAGGCGGTTGTGTCATGATTGGAGGTGAGGTTGCCGAGGAGGTTGGATTCGGAACGCGCCTCGAGGAGGACGAGGAGCTAGACTCATGAGTACAATGTTCACCATAGTGCGATAGCGATGTGCAACTGAGATGAGTCGAGGGATAAGTGTCTTGGGGTGAGAACGGAATCAAAGGCAGAGCGGGCAAAGAAGGTCTCGGCACTCACGACATGGTAGTGGCGTTATGCAGCGGAAGCATAGTCTGGAAAGTGAGTGAGATTTGGCGTCATAAGTGCAACCTTGGATTAAACGGTTGGAAGATAAAGTTGGGAATGGTTTGGATTGAACATGGTCGATCAGTGACCATCGATGTCATTTATCTAGTACCTTTTTACTCCACTCGTCTGATTGACATACAGTCCACATGGAGATCTCAACCAAGTGGATGCAGCATCCAGAAAATGATTTACTGTAAAAATAGGATGGATTGGAATGGGATCCTCACACATGTCTGGGCCAGAGCCGACTACAGGTACAAGGACAGACCGCCAGTCACCCAGAGATAGAGCAGTCGCAATACACGGCTGGCATATAACCTTCCAAGGCGTTTGGAGGTCCAAGTACTTCTGGTTGTGCTACTACCGTTTCCTGTCTGAAATGCGGGGTTCGCTCAGCGGGCATTAAAGCAGTCGGACTGTGTATTATTATTCATCCATCTGTAGGGCACGGGGGCTTCCTAGTAGGGGCATACGATGTCATCCCGTAGTCTTGCTTCTGTCACTGATCAGCGGAGCGGACGGACGTGGGTAGTGATTGGCAGGCGATTGAGGATTCTCGTCCGATACAACGGATCGGCAGCTGGTTGGGGTCGATCAGCTGTAGCTGATCACAGGCGCATCTCTGATCTTGAATATTGTTTAGATTGAAGGCATTTTCGAGACGTTGGTGGAAGCCAGAGAGAGTACTTGTGAGGTACAGCGTAGTTACTGGTACGAGTACGGAGTACGGAGTAAGGTAGGTGGGTAGGTACGTACCTTACCGTGCTCCGAGGCGATATTCGATTGGGATTGAGGGCCTAGATGGCCCCCATACGGCATGCTAAGCTACTTACGGTTAGATCAATACACTAGTGCCCCCCTTCGCTCTTCGGTTTCTTATTATTCCGTATGTTACATGTACTATGTACTCGGTTCGCTTAAAGGTGGTCCGTTCTCTCCCCCACGAGTGCGTAATCGCCCGAGAGCCGAGTCGCGGAAGGCGGAAAGCATTTAGATGCTACGAACAACGATCAAAAAGCCAATTGCATGAATGATCCGGGTAGGGTGTGCATACGTGTTTCCACATGGCCGACAACTCTGCAAGGCGAGTCTGCAGCACGGTGCATGAGCATGTCGGCTCTTTGGGCCTTCATTAAGGTCACCTCATACTAGGTGTGGACTTGAAACAGGCCTGCAACATGCACATACTGTATCAACCACCTATTGTTTCAACTCGGCAAAGCGCTTGATATTGCCCGAAAGTTGACCTCTGTTCTCGCCGGTAGGCTGTTTGTCTCGTATGCTACTTGCCGCTTCTCCATTCCATTGCTTGATTGCTCTTATCAATCGTCGGTCCCTTCCACATTATTACCTAAATCTATACTCTCCTCTGTCTCAAGTACTAGCTCGTTGGTATTTGACTTCTTCCGGGCACGTCAAACTGAGAATCTCACCTCTCATGTATCGTACCAAGACACAACCTTCCCCTGATTCAACAATGACCGCGCTGAGATGGTGCTTCGTTCAAGGAGTGATATCCGAGTACGGTTTCCAATGTTCCCTGATACGTCCAGAGTATGGTGACTTGGTAAATCATTCCCATTGGGGGCTGCGGCGGGACTCTATTCGGCCCCTCGAAAGTTCCGTTCATGCACATAAAGTTCAGCTCATCTTCATGCAACCGCCACAAACAGCGTCAAACGTATAGTGTCAAAACCCTTCTCTCGGATCGTCAGCTTACTCTTCGCACGCCTGGCTAGCACCCTACTTCTCGTTCGTTTTAATTCTGATGCAGCCATAGCAACCACCAATATTCCAAGTCTTGAGTAGGATCCAGCCGCCGGCCCATTGTGTGACCAAGTAGGGTTGGAAACGTCAAGAACATCAGGTTGATTATCGAACTCATGTAACGAGACACTGGTCTGCTGCTCTCCGAGTATACATAGCCGCTCGACCGTCCTCACATTCACTTCCCACATCACCGCTGGACTTTCGGTTGTTGATGTTTAGCAGCCTCCCTTAAATTCTCTGATACCCACTGGCTGGGCTACCTACGTTCTTTAATATTGATAATTGAGTCCTACATAACTCAGCTTGCCGCATTGCTCCGTGTCGGATCCATCCATTCTTTCGCTAGTTACTGTTGACAGTAATCTACAACATCCCAGATACATCGACGTGTTTTCTTCATCTAGCAAGACTCGAAGTAATATCAGGACATCCAAAGCTCAATTAAAGTACAAGATGTCGTATACACCCGCGCAGTCGCCCATGACAGATGCGACGCCCATGTTGAAGCCATCGCCGGTTCTTGACTCGTCCAACGCCAAAGACCCACCCCAGCGAAATAGGAAGTTGGCGTCAACAGGGGGTGGACGAGCATGGTCCGACCTGGAGGTAACAATTCTTTGCCTGCCGGTCTTACATGCTCTTAGCTCACATTGCCTTATAGGAAGCCTATCTCATCGAGACACGTAACCAGAAGATGCCATATAAGCACATTGCTATTCATCTGAAGAAGACAGAACTAGCATGCCGACTACACTTTCACCAACTCTCGTACGGCAACAAAAACCGCCGACGTGCAGCATCCACCTCCACTATTGGGTCCATTGAGTGGTCTTCAGCATCTCCTCTAGATCATCGTATGCAAGGGACTCCACAGCGGCAGCTCCCAACATTTTCAGTGCCTAGCACACCTGAGACCTACGGATCAACCGGCAATAGCCAATCTACCTCTCCTCAGAATCATATCCCAATTCTACCTAAACCTCACCCAACCTCCCAGAGGCCTGCTCAACAGACCAAGGCACTTCGCCTAATTACCAAAGACATCAAGCAGTTCAAAGAGAAGCAGGTCATTGATACGGCAAGGCTCAACCGAGTTTACGATGCTCATCGGGTTTCATTCTGGTCAATGATTGCTCATAACTACGGCTGCAACCTATCGCCGGCCACTTTAGAAGAAGCTTGGCGCCAATCCCAAGGAGTGGTCCAAAGCAATCTTCCTCCAACTCCTTGTACGAGTCCTCAAAGTTCTGAATCGGCTTCTATCCCTAGAGTTCTTGCTGCTACAGTGGCGGCCGACCACAGAAAGGGGTTTACTCCCATCAATACACCCCGGAGCTCTGTTTCGGCACCTGGTGCAGACAAGGGAACATTTCCAATTTCCTTCCTGCTTACCGCAGATAAGGAAGTGAGGAGCCCGAGTCAGGAAAAGAAGCAGAAGGATTGCGAAATGAGATAAGAGGTATTATTCTTGAATATTGTTCTTTGGTCGGATTGGAGTCTCTTATGCCTGTAAGTGCTATTACTTGCACGTCCGGCAAGCTTGAAACGAGGTTTCTGGCACACTTACGAGTCTCCTTATGTCCAAAGACGCATGGCACTCGCGCAACCATCTCGGTGTTGAAGGGTACTTTGCTTTGAACCCACCATGTCTGTCCTTATGACCCAATTATTATTATATTTCAAACATGAAAATCTTCTCACGTACCTGTACTTATTTTCCAGTGGGTGTGCTGGGCATGAAACCGAGCAATAGCCGAGAGGGTGTGGCCCGAGCTTCGGAGATGCCTCTTTCGGCCAACGAAACGCCACACCTCTATCGACTTTTCTCTACACCAACCACAACCCATCTAATTGGTATACCCCAGTATGGCAAGTATACGGCTTCTAGAACGTCTATCGGCGACGTCAGTGGGGGCATCCCTGATAGCCTCAATTAATATGTTCCGGATCGCTTTATGTTTTTCCTGATAAGAGCTCTGGATAAGAGAATTCCATCTCTGCAGATAACCACGTATCCACTGATAGCTTGATGAAGCTAGCTACCGCGCGACCTTACTGGCATTCCATACACGTCTGCGAAGAGATGTTGACAACTCTGGTTCCCGGTTTTTTCTCTTTATGTCCTCTCGAACATATCTTAAGCACTCCGTTCGTTATCAAACCTTTCACTACTTTCATAGGCCAAGATGGGTCAACCAGACATCGAAGACAAGAGAGAAAGCCTCGTAGACCGAGGGGATGTAGATGCCGCCCTCGAATATCTTGACCATGAAGACAAGACTGCTATGAGTACTATCGATGAGAAGAAGCTAGTTCGGAAGATTGACTGGATGATTGTGCCGTCAGATACTCGATAGCCAACTTCAACCTCGCAGAATTAATATGAAATATAGGCTCATGTGGTGCTGCTACAACCTCCAATACCTTGACAAGACATTGAGTAAGCAAGTCTCGGACTGGGAAAGTCTGAAATAGCGACTGACATTATCTAGTCAACTATGCTGCGGTCATGGGCCTCTACCAAGATACACACATCAACACCGACCAATTTGCTCTGTTGGCACTTGTCTTTTACGTCACATACCTAGCCTTTGAAATACCAACAGGATATCTGATGCAAAGACTGCCGACTGCCAAGTACTTGGGGTTGAATGGTAGCTCTCCCTGTCAATTTTAAAAAGAGAGGAGAAGGCTGATAGGGAGATAGTAATCTTGTGGGGCATCTGTGTGGCAATGAACTCTGTCTGCAAGAACTTTGGATCACTGATCACAGTCAGAGTGCTTCTTGGATGCTTTGAATCAGCGGTTGCCCCAGCGTAGGATGCTCCGTCCCTCTAAAGCGTCTTGTACTGACATGCTACTAGTCTAATATTGATTACTTCCATGTGGTACAAGAAGAAAGGTATATCATCCTCCTCTTCTCAAGAACAGGCTCTAACTTGTCAGAACAACCCCTCCGCGTCGGCTTCTGGTACATTGGCACCGGCACTGGAACCATTATTGGCGCCCTTGCCAGCTACGGCTTCCAGCACTACACCGCCAAAGCCTTTAAGTCGTGGCAGATCCTCTTCCTCCTCATGGGCCTCATCACCATCGTCGTCGGCGCCTGCGTCATCCTTTTCCTCCCTGACAACCCGATGAAATCCCGCCTCACACGCGATGAGAAAGTATGGGCCATCGAACGACTGAGAGAGAACCAAACGGGCATCGAGAACAAGCATTGGAAGATGATGCAAGCGGTGGAGTGCTTGAAGGATCCGCATACGTGGATGCTGAGTTTGATCACGATCAGCTCGAGTGTGCCTAATGGGGCTATTAGTAGTTTCCAAGCTACCATCATTAAGGGGTAAACCATTTCGCTCTACATCCCCCACGTCAATCCCATCACCGCTAACCCCCCTCCAACAGCTTCGGCTACACCTCCAAACAAACCGCCCTCCTCTCCGTCCCCTCCGGTGCTGTCTCCATCGTCTCCATCATCTCCGCCACTTACATCGCCGGCCGCTTCAACGCACGCGCCTTCTGCATCTGGTACGTCTCTCCAAAGCTTAGGTTCCTTTCTTGTGCGCCCTCGTTTGAGTCTCAAAAGATGCATTGGGAATCAATATCCAGCTTTATTTCCCGTTTCTTGCTCTTAATCCATCATCAAACTCAATTTTTCCAACGTAGTACATCAAGACTAACTCCAACCCTACTTCTAGCATGCTCCTCCTCCCCGGCATGCTCGGCGCCATCCTCATGGCCTACCTCCCCGCCCACGCAAAAGCCGGCAAACTCATCGGTAACTACATGACCAACTGCATCGGCGCCAGCCTCCCCCTGCTATACAGCTGGGTCGCGGCGAATTACGCGGGTCACACGAAAAAAGTGGTCATGAACGCGGTGCTGCTGATGAGTTTCTGCTTGGGGAATATCATCGGGCCTGAAACGTTTCGGAAGGGGGATGCGCCGGAGTACTTGCCGGCGAAGATTACGATTGTTGTTACCACGGCGGTGGCGATCTGTTTGACGATTGTTCTGAGGATTATTTACCAGATGGAGAACCGGAGGAGGGAGCGGAGGGGGGTGGGGGTGGAGCATAAGGTTAATCAGGAGTTTTTGGATCTGACGGATCGGGAGAATGAGGAGTTTAGGGTGAGTGTTGACCCCCTTTGGTCTTGGCTGGGGGGCGACTTGGGCTGACTTGAATAGTATAGATATTGAGCTTAGGTTTTAAGGGGCCGGCCAGTTGGAAATATGTATGTTACTCTATATATATATTACCTGAGCTTGCGACGTAACCGATTCTGACGCAATGAGCAGTAATGGTGTTTCCAACGGGCTTGTTAGAATTGATGCAGCGATTTCGCTATTTGCCCGGATAGAGGCACAGCTACAGTATCTCAGACCAATACCATTCAAACCCACCTCCTCTTTCCAGTCCCCACCTCCTCTTTCCAATCCCCTCCTGCTCTCCCCCAATTCTTCCTCCCCCCCCCCCCTCAATCATCCGAATCTCTCCCTCCTCCCTCCAACCCTCCTATCAAACCTCCGTATCCACCGCCACCGCCACCGCCACCGCACCACACACACACAAACCCCCCACCTCCAGCCTCCTGCACATTCTCCATCAAAAGCCAACCCAAAAAAAAACCATGACTTGCAGATATTTTGATTTTCAGCGGACTGCCGATCTCGCCCGTCTCTGCAAAAGATGTTTTGCCGGAAAAAAAAAAGGATCGGATACGTTGGGGTAATGGAGTACCTATCCATTGTGGTAAATCAAAAAGGCAATGTGATATTTTTTCCCGCTTTGATTCTGCCGAGGACGGAAAGTAGCAATCATGCGTATCTTGGAAAAAAAACAGGAATGGACGATGCTGGTAAAAACAACTTCCGTGATAATCTTCATAACGGGCTTGTCGGGGTAGTCAGGATGGGTTTTGGGGTTTGAGGGAGGGGGTTGGGAGAGGCGTGTTAGGTGGGTAGTTGAACTTTATATGTAGGGAAGGGAGGAGAGATGCTGGGTTTTTGGGGGGATGAGGGTTTTGGTATCGATAAATGGGGTATGCGCATCTCACACTCTCCTGCCCTCACTCTGCCAATAAGGAAAATTGGCGGTTGTAGTTGAAGAACAAGGGTAAGAGGACGAGCAGGGCAATCCGGTTGTTGGGGAGTTTGCGGGAGGGTTGGGGGCAGGGAGCGAGATGGGAGAAGAGGGCAAGGCGATTGGGGAGAGCAGGAGTGAGCAAGAAAAAGGATGGAGAGCAGGAGAACGATCCAACAGAAAGCCAGTTCCACCCCGCCTACCCAATACAAGCAAAATTCTAGCTTGGCGAATACATCCGAAACCACCCCTCTCCAGCTTCAGAACCCCATAGTCGGCACCAGATCACACCAGGTATTGAAACAGGGGAATCGTTGAGACATAAGATAGAAACCCAAACGAAAGCTGGAAAAGTATGGCATGGGTTGATGGATTGGGGTTTGAGAGACTGAGGGTTGGAACTGGTGGGTCTTGAGTCCGAGAGGTTGTGGGACTTGGAGGCCGTGGTAATTGGTGGGTCGAAACTCTGCAGATAAAAAGGTGTAGGTCATACATGCAAAGTCCCACATCGTGAAAGATGTCATCGGACGACGGTACTCGTAATGACTAGCTGAAACGCCGTCAATGATCTCAAGGCGAGACAGCAAAAAGAAGATACCGGTAACACTGGAACCGAAAGAGAGGGGAGGGCGCAGCTGAAGTCCAAAGGGGAGTTTTATCGTCGAGTGTCATGCGCCAGCCACGATTCTCAGGATACGAGATACCGCAAAGAGGGCACCCGTGTTGCCAGATGGTGCAGGGTGAGAGTGGGTGCAGGTATGGAGAAACGGGAGCGATACATCAGCTTCGCAGGCCTGTGCCAGCGATTGAGAGATCGTCTGAAATATCCGAGAGCCAACAACCGGAAGAGCAGAGACTACGGGAGGATCAATTGAGCAGGCTAGTCGAAGGTTGCGGCTGACGATAAGAGGCAATGTCAGCGTCAAGTTTCACGTTCGAAGTTACGGCAAGCAATTCCCAAGATATCGCCTAATGTGTAAATTGATGGGGTTTCACAGAGGCGGCGTAGATGTTTGAAGAATTCATCTCTAACCACCTTGACATGTGAGCATCCGCATGATCGCCTTAACTTGAATCCTCAGCTTACCGTCTCCTACTCCTCGTCCTCGTCTTCGCTCTCCTCGATTGTCGTTTGTGCAATTCCTGTAACACGTAGATGCAAAGTCAGCTCTTTATTCTTGTATCAAGATATGACCCAACCATCCTCTACACCTTCTCTCCTTCACCTGTATCACCGAACCTGAAACTCGACCACCCCAACCCCAGGGCAATGAAAACTCTTTACTCACGGTCCAAATCTCTCTGCCCACTCTGCGTGATCCTCCTCCCTCCCTTCTCCTCATCCTGCTCCAACACACCAATCTTTTCTAAAGCCTGCATCACCTTTCTATCCACACTGCCAGACGCGTCAACATGGTGCGAGGGTCGAGACCCGCGGTTCTTAGTGCTGCCGTGGTATTTTCGGAGACGGCCTACACCGACGGTTTTGCGAAGGTAAACATGGCGAGCGACGGAGGCGGCGCGGGTGTAGAACCTATATTTGGCCGATTAGCTGGTTGAGTGCATTTTGGGGTTGAAGCGAAAAATGGGTGGGGGGTCCATTGTGAGAAAGCGGAGGAGGGACGGAAACGAGCGTACCAGTCAATGGATTGGGGGGGAAGTTCTTTTGAGGGGGAGGTTTTGACGGTATCAACCCAACCTGGGGGCGTACAGAGTAGAAGTTAGCACGTTTAATATATCTCATAACCCAATGTATTGCCATAGAGAGAGCTTAATGGCGTTGGGAAGACAAACCTGGGATTGGGAGTTTTCCTTGTCTCTTCAAAAAGGCCGAGTATGCGTTGATGAATTGCTGCGCCTGGAATATCCCAAAGTCTCGTTAGCTAAATGACCACACTGCATTTCTTTTTCTGCCCCGTAGTCAAAGCCTTCGGACACCACTCTCATTAACCAGCATATAAACGGTACGATATTGCTTCGGTGCCCCCTCTTCGGTCTTCCTTCTCTTGGAATAGTAGACCGAGTTTCCACTTACGTCGACATCGCGGACACTGACACCCCCGGTCATGATTGCGGTGTTATTTGAACCTTAGCAGTCTCGATTGTGCATGGGATGTTATGAGATATCGGCGTTGCGCTTGAGAAATCCAAATGTGGGCTTAGGCTCGCTTAGCCCTCCAATATCAGTCT
>JAABUL010004389.1_pt1 | contig 18996 bp, 14 predicted proteins | sample 5559151 | NCBI WGS metagenome assembly JAABUL01 (sample SAMN10711876, study PRJNA513368) | rock metagenome | isolation source: Antarctica rocks | place: Antarctica: Victoria Land, Pudding Butte sud | reverse complement strand
GTTCGGTACCGATTTGACAGATAAGGGGACAGAAGCGGAACGCCGGAGGCTGCATTACCAGGCGCGCCCTGCATTTCGTCATTTTCGTCGTTGGCAGGCTCTGACCGCCAGTGACGGAAATCAGCTGTTTCCCGTGATCACCGGCTGAGTCCGAAGAGTAGCTTACGAAGTGGCTGCTTTTCTGCGCGACAAACCCTGTCGGATCGGCCCAGTGTGCGACAACGGGCGTTTGGAGGTTTGTCGCACGTGCTGATTGGTTACATGCGGGTCTCGACCGCTGACGAGCGCCAATCCGTTGACCTGCAGCGCGATGCGCTCCGCCCAGGTCGCTCCCCTGCCGTGGGGCCATATCGCGCTCACCGGCGATTACCTCTGGAACGAAATTGACCAATCCCTCGAACGCTTCCGTCCCATCCGAGCCAACCGCTTCAATCCAAAGAGTTTCGTCTTTCCTTAACGTACACGGCTGCAGAAAACCCCTCGGAACCCCTTGATGGTGCCCGCCGCCCCTATAAGGTCACTGGGCCTATGGGGGAAATCCAGGCCCGCACTCGGGTATACCTGCGCGGCGCAGCCCGTCGCTGACCACCCGTAGCAGCGTCGGGTGCGCGGTCCGCGCGTGCGCGTAGTCCGCGAGGTTGAAGCCCGGCCTTCCCGCCAGCAGCCGGGCTGCCGCTTCCGCCGCCTCGGGCCTGGCGGCGGTACCCAGCGCCGCCGCCAGGGCCCGCTGCGCCGAGGCCAAGTCGGGGTTCGCCGCCACCGCTCGCTCCGCCCAGGCTACCGCCTCCTCGACTCGATCGGCGAGTAGATGCGCGAACGCCGCGCCGGCTAGGGGTTCGCCAACCGCCGGGTCCAGCGGGTCGAAGCGCACTGCCTCGGCAAAGTGCCCGAGCGCCGCCTCGGCGTCGCCCTGGTATAGGCGCACCCAACCGGCGGCGCTGCGGACCAACGCCGAGTTCGGGTGCAGCTCCACTGCCCGCTCGGCGAAGGTCAGCGCCGCCAGGCGACGGTGCCCCAGGAAGGCGAAGACGAGGCCGACCTGGGCGAGCACCGTGGGATCGTCCGGCCCGGCCGCGACGGCCGCCTCCGCGAGGGCGATCGCCTGGGCGGCATCCCCGGCGTCGCCACTCGGCTCAAAGGCCTGCGAGACGCGCCACCCGCGGCAGCAGGCTGCGGCAGCCAGCGCCAGCGGGAAACCCGGATCGGCGGCTAGCGCCTGGTCGAGGAAGCCAAGGGCGACGGCGCAGTTGGCCGCGGTCATCGGGCGCAGTGCGGCGCTCGCGCGCCAGTAGGCCTCGTAGGCGTCGGGCTGCTCGGTCGGCCGGCGGCGGCGCACGCGCTCGAGCTCGGCGCGGCGGAGGCTCGGCTCGACGGCGCCGACGATGCTGGCGACGATGCGGTCCTGCAGCGCGAAGACGTCCCCGTCGGCACCGTCGAAGCGGTTCGCCCAGACGGAGATGCCGGACTCGGCCTCGACCACCTCGACGTTGACGCGCACCCGGCCGGCGGCGCGGCGGATCGCGCCCTCGACGACGTAGCGCACGCCCAGTTCGCGCCCGACCTGCGGCGCCGGGACGGCGCGGCCGCGGTAGGTGAAGGCGGAGTTGCGCGCAATCACGAAGAACCAGCGAATGCGCGACAAAGCGGTGATTAGGTCGTCTACCATGCCATCGGCGAAGTACTCCTGCTCCGGGTCGCCGCCGAGGCTGACGAAGGGCAGCACCGCCAGCGAGGGGCGGAGGATTGCCAGCACCGGCCGTTGCGCGAGACGCCCCGCCCCGGCCGCCAGCCCGTTCTCCAACCCGGCCTCGTGGTCCAGTTCGAGGGTGTAACCCACCCGCGGCACGGTCCGGATCAGCTTCGCGCCGTGCGGGCCCAGCGCCCGCCTGAGCTCCGCGACCGCCTGGCTCAGGCTCTCGTCGCCCACCGTTACGTCGGGCCAGACGGCGTCCAGGATGGCCTGCCGTCCCGCGACCCGTCCGGCCTGCGAGACGAGATATTCGAGCAGGGCACGAGTCTTCGGGCGGAGCGGAACAAGGTTGCCGTCCGCATCACGCAATTCCGCCTGGCCAGGATCGAGGCGCAATCCCGCAAAGCGAATCAGCCCACTGCGTTGCATACCTGGTCGATCTCCATCCTTCCTGTCGCCCTGACCGGTCACGCCGAGACCGACGCCAAGGCGCGATCAACTTAGCTTCAAGGCAAGGCTTGGGAAATTCTTCAGGAAAGTTTCAGGACATCAAACACCAGCAGGTGGCCCGCTGTCACTCATGACAGCATCAGAAACACGGCCTTGCGCGCACTCACGTCTCCGGCAAGCGGCTCCGCAGGGCGGACGCCGCGCGCTCACGGTCCAGCTGACTTGCGGCGCCGCTGCCGCGATGTGCCTCCACCCTAAGTAAGGGGATCCGTAATGATTTGTTCGAATAAACGGCGGCCAGAAGTTGTGCATAGTGCCGGTGCCAATGCAGCCTTGTTTACCGGCAATACTCGCGCTCGGTCCGGACCTAAGTCCCTCGCCGACGAGCGCTGGCGCCATAACAACAGAGCGCTTCGCGCGGGGCGTAGCCTCTCCGCAGGCGACCGGCGGGAGCTGCGGCGGACATTCGCGGCGGCACTCCTCGGCCTGACCATGATTGCGGCAGCTGCGGTCGCCTGGGCCGCCTTCATGCCCACAGCACCTGGGCAGCTCGTCAGTTTCGACGAGGCAGGGACAGAGCTGGATAGGAGCAGCGTCGCGATGAACGAAAGCTGCGACCTCTCACCTTCTTCTCCTTCTCCCTCCGGTGCAGCGCGGAGGCATGAAAACGGAAGGTGATCGGTATGGACAACGTGATCATGCTGTTTGCTTGCCTGGCGATCGGGATGGCGCTGCGCTGGGGCAACCGGGTTCCCGACAATGCGCACACGTCCATCAACACCTTCATTATTTACGTGTCTCTGCCAGCGCTCACGCTGCTGCAAATCCACTCCGTCGTAGTGGATCGCGCCCTCCTGTACGCAGCTCTGATGCCGTGGCTCCTGTTTGCCACGAGCGCGGTCCTGTTCTGGGTCGTGGGCAACCTTCTTAGGCTGCCCCGGACGACGACCGGCGCTCTGGCGGTCGTTAGCGGCCTCGGCAACACTTCCTTCATTGGCCTCCCGATGATCGAGGCGTTCTACGGCCCGGGCGGAATGCCGACCGGAATCGTTGTCGACCAGCTCGGAACCTATTTGGTCCTGAGCACCGTCGGCATCATGCTCATCTGCTTCTACTCCGAGGGGGCGATCACCGGCCGGGAGGTCGTCAGGCGGATCGTGACGTTCCCGCCCCTGATCGCACTGGCGGTTGCAATCTTGCTGATGCCCGTCAGCTATCCTGGTTGGGCGGTCTCAGTCCTGGCCCGGCTGGGCGGCACCCTGGCGCCGCTCGCCCTGGTTTCGGTGGGCCTGCAGCTGAAGTTAAGCGCCCTGCCCGGCAACCGCGGACCGCTCGCCATGGGCCTTGGCTACAAGCTGGTGCTGGGGCCGTTGCTCATGATCGTCCTTTACGCCGGCGTCCTGGGCCTCCGCGGGCCCATTACGCAGATCACTCTGTTCGAGGCGGCTATGGCGCCGCAGATCGGCGCTTCCATCGTTGCGATCCAATACGGGCTGAACGCGTCGCTGATCTCGTTGATGGTCGGAATCGGGACCGTGCTGTCCTTCGTGACACTTCCGCTCTGGTGGAACCTGTTTCAGGTAGTCGGCCTCGAATGAGACCCGTGCAGGTAATATGGCTGGGGCGTCTCCAGGCCGAACGCCGGGGCGGGACAGCGATCTCCAAGCTGGCGTCGTTCGTCGGCCTCTGCGCGGAGTGGTGGGACGCCGGTCGGACGGGCGACATGCCGCGCCATCGGTTGGAACCGGGGCGTGCCGGTCGGTCTCGTGCGCGTGGCGGTCGAGACGCCACTATCGTGCTGCCGCAGGGTCAGTCCGGCAACGTTGCCCAGCTTCGCCCCACTCCGTCACTGCCGAGGCCTGTGATCCTGCGTACGGCGCGGACTGCATGTAACCTGCCTCAGTTGATGATACTGCCTCTGGATGTAGGCGGCAGACAGTCCGTTTCTGGCCCATACTCCGAGGATGGCACCGCGCTTGCTGCCGGCAACGATGGGCTCGCCATTCAATTATGTGATGTTTGCGTCGATCCAGAGAGACAACCAGTCGCCCTCGATCGACCACGCCAGGACGGCGTTCACGCACCCTTATGCCGGATGCGGCCGACCCTAGTTGGAGGTGACCCGTAATGATCGGTGCCAACGAACGGCGGCCGGACGACGGCGACCCGTGGCGCGACCCGTGGGAGGATGTTGCTGAGGCGAAGGTGCAGCGCGGAGCGATTGTCGCCTGCTGGATCGCGGGAGCGCGGTGCCGTGGCAGGCGGCGCTCCCAGCTTGCGTCGACGCCACCCTTCAGTGCCTCGGCCGGCGCTGTGGCAACGCGGGCAATGCTGCCGCTCGCAGCCGGCTACTTTCTTTCCTATCTGCTGCGCAACGTGAATGGCACGTTGGCGGGCGGGATGGTGGAAGAGTTGGGCATCGGCGCCGACAAGCTGGGCCAGCTCACCTCTGCCTACCTGCTCGTGTTCGCTGCAGCACAACTGCCGGTGGGCGCGATGCTAGACCGATGGGGGTCAGGCCGCGTGCAGACCCTGCTGCTGCTCTGCGCGGCGGCCGGGGCGGGGTTGTGCGCGCAGACCAGTTCCTTCGCGTGGCTGCTCGTTGGCCGGGCGCTCGTGGGCCTGGGCACGGCAGGCTGCCTTGTGGCGGGGATGAAGGCGTCCGCCGCCTGGTTCCCGCGCGAGCGGCTTCCGCTGGTGAACGGCACCTTCGTCATGTGCGGCGGCCTCGGTGCGTTGGCGGCGACCTGGCCGGTGGAGCGGGCGCTACACAGCCTGGACTGGCACGCTGTGTATGGGGCGCTTGCCCTGGGCTGCCTGGCCGTTGCGATCTCCGTCGCGGCCTTCGTGCCACGGGCGCGGCCGGCAGACTTGGCGCCCGGGGCGCCCGGGGCGGATCTGCGGCTGCGCGACATCGCCAACAACCCGCAGTTCCGCCGTTTTGCTCCGCTTTCTGCATGCTGCTTCGGGACCGTGCTGGGCGTGCAAGGCCTGTGGGCCGGGCCGTGGCTCGCGGATGTCGATGGGCTGTCCGCGCCGGAGGTCGCGGCGGACCTCGCCTGGATGGCGGCAGCCCTGATCGTCGCTGCCCCGGTCTGGGGCGCGCTGACCGCGTGGATGCGCGCGCGCGGCCGGCTGGCTGACGCCTTGGCCGGAGCGGCAGTGCTGCTGATCGGCTGCGAGGCGGCTATCGTGGCCGGCTTCGGCTCCAGTGCCGGCCTGCAAGTCCTGCCATGGTGCGGCTTCGCCCTGTTCGGGGGCATGACGGTGCTGAGCTTCAGCGTGGTCGCCGAGCATTTCCCGACCCAATCGTTGGGGCGGGCTAACGCCATGCTGAACGTGCTGCACATCGGCGCGTCGTTCCTGATACAGTTTATGATCGGGCAGGTCGTAGCGCTGTGGACACCGGAGGCGGGGCACTACCCGGCCGAAGCGTTCCGGGCCGGGCTTCTGCTGGCGATCGTGGCGCAAACAACGGCGCTGCTCTGGTTCGCCTGTGGTCGTGTCCCCGGACATGCTGTAGGACGCCGCTGACCGGCCTAGAGTAGCTACCGCCGCAGGCGGCTGCGGCGGCAGGCCGGTCAGTGGCCATCGTGTTGATCCTGCATTGAGTTGAGTTGCGACCGCAACTTTGAAAGCGCGCTGGCTCATCGTGCAACGTGCAGAGTGTTCGTCGGCGTCGGCAATCTGGCAGCGCAGCAGGAACAATCAACTTCGGGCTCTTCCAGGCAACGCTGCGTCGTCCTGCCGCATCCTGGACGAAACCTCTCCGAACCAGTCCGCGTAGGGCGTGTTCCTCGCCATCCGGCGTCCGTAGTCAGGAGCGCCGTCCGTCCACCAGGGCGGTCCCCGCTCGCCCAAGGCCACCTTGGCCGCGTCCACCCGCTGCCGCGCCGCCTCCTTCCCATCTGAATCGCCGGCGCGCATCGCCCGTCCCTTCGCCATCCGGGCGGCCATCAGCTCCCGGGTCAGTGCGGCACGGACATCCTCGGCGAGGGTGGGGTTCGAGCAGCGCCAAAGGCAGCCTCTGACCAAGAAGTAACGGCCGTCAGGAGTAATCGGATACTTCATCGCGCTTACCTCTTGTCGCGCCGTCATGAAGCGGTAGGCTCTCGATCGGCCAGTTGACAGCGCCGGGTCCACTTTGCTTTCTGGCCGACGTCCGCATTCTCACCCTCCACACTCCAAACCAGACTGTCCGCTTCCGTGATGAGTTTCGGACGCCGCTTGGCGTTCGAAAGTCTCCGAAGGACGATCCCGCGGGCCGGTGGAGGTCGGTATGGGGATTTAGGACTTGGGCGATGCCGGAGCGGTCGGGCTCGGAGGCACGATCATGCGCTCGGATCGAGCGGGGACGCGAGTCTGAGGGCGGAACTTGCGGTTGATCGGACGTCTTTGGCGCCGATCGACGCTGCGACGCGGACCTTTGGCAGCGTCAGGCACAAGCGGTGTCGCTGACCGCAGGAGGGCTGCGATTTGCAGGTTGGGGGTGCCGTGCCGGGTCACGACGCTGTCCTGCCGGCTGACCGCGGCGGAGCCGGTGGCGCCCGGGGCTGGCTGCAGCGCTCGAATGTCTCGATGATGATCATGCGACCACCGCAGCATGGACAGGGCGGCCGGTGATCAGATGGCTCGATCGTGTCGTCCGTGGCCACCGGTGGCGGTGCGGCGAGGAGATCGAGCGACGTCACGCGCCGAAAGCACCACTCCCGCGATAGCGGGTTCGTCCTTCGGCCAGCTTCGGCTGTATGGCGCCCAGAAGTATGGAGGCGGATGCCCACCTCACTTGCTTCGGAACACAGTATCTTCGGGTGACGCCCGCTGACGCGACATTCTGGCGCCAGACGGCGCCCAACGAGGGAAACCAAAGGGCGCCGGCCTACGGTTTCCCTTCTGCACGCCGCCTACAGCGCGGCAGAGCCGCCCCGGATCGCATGGCCCCAAGAGGCCACGCGCCCGGCGCAGCCCGGCCGCGCCCGGCCGCATGCACACCCTTCCCTACCCGGTCTCGCCGACGGGCAAGGAAGCAGCGGGGGCTGCTTCCCGCCGCGAAAGGAGATCACCATGACCAACACCGTTACTCACACCACAACAGAGATCAGCCTTGCCAAGCTGGTCCCCTCTCCCGCCAACGCCCGGCGCACCGGGGCCGGGGCGGGCATCGAGGCCCTGGCCGCCTCCATCCAGGCACACGGACTGCTGCAATCCCTTGTGGTCCGGCCCAAGCTGGACAGCGAGGGGCAGGCAACCGGCCGTTATGAGGTCGTTGCCGGCGGGCGCAGATTGGCGGCGTTGAAGCTGCTGGCGAAGCAGAAGCAGGTGAACAAGGGAATCATAATCCCCTGCCGCGTGCTGGACGGGGATAGGGTGGACGGGTCCGAGGCGAGCCTGGCCGAGAACGTGGTCCGGGTGGACATGCACCCCGCCGACCAGGTGGAGGCGTTCGCCGCCTTGCACCGGGGCGGCGAGGGCCAGGGCGTCGAGGAGATCGCCGCCCGCTTCGGGTGCTCCCCCCACACCGTCCGGCAGCGGCTGCGCCTTGCCGCCGTCTCCCCGGTGCTGCTGCAAGCCTACCGGGACGGAGTGCTGACGCTCGATCACCTGACCGCCTTCGCTGTCACCGAGGACCAGGCGGCGCAGGAGCGGGTGTTCGGGCAGTTGCAGGACTGGCAGCGCCACCCCGACGCCATCCGGCGCTTGCTGAACCATGCGCTGCTGCCCGCGACCGACCGGCGCGTGGCCTTCGCCGGGCTGGATGCCTACCTGGCCGCGGGCGGCATCGTGCAGCGCGACCTGTTCAGCGAGGACCGCGGCGGCTGGATTGCCGACCCAGCCTTGCTGGAACGGCTTGTGGGTGAGCGCATGGAGCGGGAGGCCGCAACCATCAAGGCCGAGGGCTGGGCATGGGTGGCCATCGGGCCGGAGGCGCAGACCGAGGCGTGGCGGTGCCGCCGCGTGTGGTCGAGCGAGGTGCCGCAGTCCGACGAGGGCGAGCAGCGCCGCACGGAACTGGCCAGCCGTTACGACGAGTTGGCAGAGCGGCACAACGGCAACGGCGATGACTTGCCGGAGGACGTGGCGGCCGAGCTGGACCGGATCGAGGCCGAGCTTGCAGCCTTGGAGGCCCGCGAGCAGGCATGGCGTCCCGAGGACCTGGCCATCGCCGGTGCGGTGCTGACCCTGGCGGGCGACGGCACCTTGCGGGTGGAACGGGGCTTCGTGCGCCCGCAGGACGAACCGAAGCCCGAGCCGGTCGCGCCGGACGTGGACGGCGGCGAGACGGACGGCACCGAGGACGCGGGACCGGACCGGAGCAGGACCGGCAGCGGTTCGGACTCTGGTGACGCCCCCGCAGAGGGCAGCGCGGGTGGCGCGTGGCCCATGCCAGTCCGGGGCGGCGTAGCCGTCGTGACGGAGCCGGAGGACAAGGCCCCTGCCCTGTCCGCCACCTTGCAGGCCGAGTTGGAGGCGCACCGGACGGCGGGGCTGCAAGCCGCCCTCGCCGGCCAGCCCGAGCTTGCCTTGCGCGTCATGCTGCACGCCCTGGCGACGGACGCCTTCTATGCCCGGTATGCCGACACCGTGGCCCGGTTCAGCAGCTACCCGCCCAACCTGGCCTCCACCTGCCCCGGCATCGCGGACAGCCCGGCCCGGCAGGCGATGACGGACCATGGCGACGATCCGCGCTAAAAGCTCACACAGGAGCAAGGTATACCAGCCTGCAACTATCCGTGGTCGGCCGCGAGGCCATCTGCCCCGGCTCATAAATGGTAAGGCGGATTAGGCTGCCCCTGCTCGCCCCACGGCAGGCGAGCAGGGGGTCCGCATCACTGGTGCGAGTAGAGTGGCAGAGCATTCGCGAATGCCTTGGCGTGGAAGATCGTCGAGCCCTGTCCGCCCTTCCAGTCGTTCGTAACGACGTAGAGGTCGTTGGTACCAGGCTTGATGGCCATGCTGGTGGAACGCAGGTTGTGGCCCTCCTCCCTGCCAGGCAGCAGCACCTGGCCAATGGGCATGCCGTTCTTGTTGAAGACCAGCACCCGGCCCTGCCCGTACATCGCCACGTAAAGGTTGCCATCGGCGTCGGCGCGCATCGAGTCTGGCGCCGGGCCGGTGAAGTGATAGGCGACGGCCGTGCCGAACGGCGCGATCGTCGTCGCGTCTGCCAGTTCGACCCGGTGCAGGAGGTTCCTGCTGAACTCCGTGATCCACAACTCCTTGCCGTCCGGATTGAGGGCGACGCCGTTCGCGACGGCCAAGTGCGGCAGCACGGGCTGGATCGCCTTGAAGTCCGGGGAGACGTAATAGACGCCTCCCTTCGGGTCGGTGGAAGTGCCCCGGAAATCGGTGAAGTAGAAGCCGCCCTGGGCGTCGAACACCAAGTCGTCCGGCAAGTAGCCGGCCTCGGACGGGACGATGGTCTGCATCCCCGACCCGTCTGGCTTCACCGCGACGACGGAGCCGGTGTCCTTGAAGTTGCCCAGGCCGGCGATGAAGACGCGCCCATCTTTATGGATGGCGAGACCCGCGGAGCCGAGCTTGTTCTCGCCCACGACGGTAGAGAGCTTCAGGTCCGGTGTCAGCCTGAGCACGCGCCCACCGAATACCTCGACGAAGAGCAAGTTGCCGTCACGGTCGAAGGACGGGCCTTCGAGTTGCAGCCCCTCGTCGGACACCTTGAACCAGGGCTCCGCGACCACGGTCTGCAGGCCGCGTTCAGACGGTGGGATCGGAGCCGGCCCGCGCGTCTGCGCGTCGTAGGCGAGCGCAGGGGATGCCGCGCCGCCCTGCTGCGCGTGGGCCACCGTCGCGAAGCCTGCGGCGAGGACCGCTACGGCGAGAAGAGAACGTCTCGAATGGGCCATGCTTGTTTCCTCCAGGTTGGGTTCTCGTTGGCCCGGGCCGCTCGATGGCCGCCCGGGCTGAAGACGGCGCAGGCCCAATCGGGCCTGACGCCCCGGTGTCACGCCGGCACGGCCCTCGTGGCCTCGCTCCCGCGCGCCAGGGCGAGCTTCGAGTTTGATGGGCGCCCGAGCACCTCCGAGATCAGGCGCCCGGCGTCGAGCAGCCGGTCGAGATCGACGCCCGTCCGGATACCCATGCCGTCCAGCATGTACACGAGGTCCTCAGTGGCGATGTTGCCGCTCGCCCCGGGGGCGTAAGGGCAGCCGCCGAGGCCGGACACCGCGCCGTCTACGACCGAGACGCCGGCCTCCAGGCAGGCCAGGACGTTGGCCAGCGCCTGGCCGTAGGTGTCATGGAAATGCACTGCCAGCCGATCCATGGGCACGTGCCCGGCGACGGCCTCCAGCATGGCCCGCGCCTTCAGGCGCGTGCCGACCCCGATTGTGTCGCCAAGCGAGACCTCGTAGCAGCCCATCGTCGCCAGCTCTGCCGCGACCCTGACCACGGCCGAGACCGGCACCTCTCCTTCATACGGGCAGCCGAGCACGCAGGAGACGTAGCCCCGCACGCGCATGCCGGCCGAGAGTGCCGCCTCGCATACGGGCCGGAAGCGGTCCAGGCTTTCGGCAATCGAGCAGTTGATGTTGCGGCGCGAGAAGCTCTCTGATGCCGCGCCGAACACCGCGATCTCGTCCACGCCGGCCGTGGCGGCGGCCTCGAAGCCCTGCATGTTCGGGACCAGCACGGGGTAGGACACGCCGGGCCTGCGCTGCAGCCGGGCGAGGACCTCGGCCGTCCCGGCCATCTGTGGCACCCAGCGCGGGGAAACGAAGCTGCCGGCCTCGATCGTGCACAGCCCGGCCGTGGCCAGCGCCTCGACTAAGGCCACCCGCGCCTCGATCGGCACGGACCTGGCCTCGTTCTGCAAGCCGTCGCGGGGGCCAACCTCTACGACGCGCACGCTCTCGGGAATGGGCATAGTTTCCCTCCTCTGATCGGCCCGGAGTGAGAGGCAAAGATGATGCTTGCTCCCGGATCGGCGAATCCGACGCTAGGTGCGGACCAGCGGGCATTTGCCGTCGCCCAAAGGACGGAAGGCTTCATTCGCGGGGGTTGTGGCCACAAGGCGGAGCAGGTCCCACGGCCCCTTGCTCTCACCGGGCTTCTTGGCCTCGAACAGGTATGCGGGGTGCAGCTTGCGCCCGTCCGCCCGGATAGTGCCCGCGCCGAAGCAGTCGTCGTCCGTGGGCATCGCCTTCATGCGCTCGACCACAGCGATCCCGCTCTTCTTCGCCTCGGCCGTCCCCATGTCGGCGACGGCCTTGAGGTAATGCAGCGCCCCCGCGTAGCATCCGGCGTGGTCCATGTTGGGCAGGTTGGACGGAGTTTTCGGCCGCACCCGCTCGGTGAAGGCGCGGCTCCGATCGTTAAGGTCCCAATAGAACGTCTCGGTCAGCGCCAGGCCCTGCGCCACCTCCAGCCCCAGCGCATGTACGTCGGTTGCGTACATCAGCAGGGCTGCCAGACGCATGGACTGGGTCAGCCCGAACTCACGTGCCTGCTTGATGCAGTTAACCGTCTCCGCCCCGGCGTTGGCAAAGCCGAGTACCTTGGCGCCGCTAGCCTGCGCCTGCAGCATCAGAGACGAGAAGTCCGTCGTGCCGGGGGAGGGATAGAAGGCGGTGCCCAGCACGCGCCCACCAGCCTGGGTCACCACCTCCGCAGTGGCATCAGCCAGCGCATGACCGAATGCGTAATCCGCGCCGACGAAGTACCAGCTGTCGCCGCCGGCCTTAACTAAGGCACCCCCGGTCGAATGGGACAGCATGTAGGTGTCAAACGTCCAGTGCACGGTGTTGGGCGAACATTGCTCCCCCGTCAGCGCGGCCGTCGCCGAGCTGGACGCGATCATGACCTTGTCCTTCTCGCGCGCCACCCCGCTCACGGCCAGCGCCACGGCGGAGTTCGGCACGTCGAGGATCATGTCCACGCCGTCCCGGTCAAACCACTGACGCGCAACGCCAACGCCGACGTCGGCCTTATTCTGGTGGTCGGCTGCGATGACTTCCACCTTGAGATCGCGGCTGGCAGCGAAGTCCTGCACCGCTTGCTGGGCGCAAACGACCGAGGTCTTGCCCGTGGTGTCCTGATACGCGCCCGACAGGTCGGTCAGCACGCCGATCCGGATAGTGGGCGCCTGCGCATGTGCACGTGCGAGCGGCAGCGTGGCAGCTGCGGCTGAGGCCGAACCGAGAAGCGAGCGACGGGAAAGGGGCATGGGGCGTGTCCTCCGTGTATTTGAGTTATTTGGTGGGTGGGGCTTCAGGCCTGGCCGCGCAGCTTGGCAAGTTCTTCAGCGGCTACGTCCTGGCGGACCTGGCGCTGTCCCACGAGGATGGCCGCGAGGCGTTCCACCTCCGGTCCGACGGCTCCGGCGACGATGGCGACGTTGTGTGCATGCAGCGCCATGTGGCCCTGTTGGATACCCACGGTCGCCAGTGCCTTCATCGCGCCGAAGTTCTGTGCCAGGCCGACCGCCGCGATGATCCGCGCCATCTCGGCCGCGGTGGAGACGCCGAGGATCTTTAGGCATGCCTGCGCCGTCGGATGCACTTTGGTCGCTCCGCCCACCAGGCCCACGGGCATGGGGAGCTCCAGCGTGCCGGCGAGCCCGCCGTCTGCGGCCACCTCCCACGTACTTAGGCTTGTGTAGCGCCCACTTCGTGAAGCGTAGGCGTGTGCGCCAGCCTCCACTGCGCGCGTGTCGTTGCCGGTGGCCAGCACTACGGCGGAGATGCCGTTCATGATGCCTTTGTTGTGTGTTGCCGCCCGGTACGGATCGACCGAGGCGAAGCGGTAGGCAGAGAGCATGCCGTCGCGCACCGCTTCACCGCCAATGACGTCCAGTGGCCAAGTGGCGCGGGCGCGGGCGAGCCGCCGGTCGGCGAGGTTGGACAGAATGCGCAGATACACTTTGCCGCCGGTCCAATCTTCGATTGAGGGCGCCAGCCGCTCGGCCATGGTGTTCACCGTGTTGGCGCCCATGGCGTCCCGGGTGTCGACGACGATGTGCGTGACCACCATAGGCCCACCCGGAGCGGCGAGGACGCGCACTTCCAGGTCGCGGAAGCCGCCGCCCAGGCGCACCAGCATCGGGTCGCACCCGTCGCAGATGGCAGCGATCTCCGCCTTGCGCTCCAGAATGCGGATGCGTGCGTTCTCGGGGTCGGGAACGCGCACGAGTTGGACTTGGGCGATCATCTCCGTGCCGGACACGGAGGTGATGAACCCACCGGCATCGTAGCACTGGCGCGCGGAGTTGCAGACCGCGGCCACCACCGAAGACTCCTCGGTCGCCATGGGCACGAGCACATCGCGGCCGTCCACCTTGACGTTGGTGGCGATCCCCACGGGGATGGAGATCGTGGAGATCACGTTTTCGATCATGTGGTCGGCCAGGTGCAGGTCCAGCCTGGGCTCGGCGAGCCGGGCCATGGCCTCGGCGTCAAGCCCGGCGAAGCGTTCGACGGCCCCGAGCCGGTCCTCGGGCGACATCTTGTGGAACCCGCTGATGCGGGAGCTGCGGACATGGTTGGACATCGCTTCCCTCGTTTCCTCGTCGGAGCCGTCGGCTCTTTCCTTGGCCCAGGCCGGGCATTATTGTGCTCAAACTGTCCCGGCACGGTGCTGCGCCACAAGGGACAGTTTGCGTGAATATCGCTGGGCCTGTACCAGCCGGAGGGATGGGACAATCCATGGCGGACGGCAGCACCGAACGGCCCCGGACACGGGTGGACGCGATCGTGGACAGGGTGTCGCGCATGATCGCGGACGGCGTGCTGAAGCCCGGCGAGCGTGTGGCGTCCATCCGCGAGGCCGCCGGAGACCACGCGGTATCGAAGAACACCATGGCCGAGGCGTACGACCGCCTTGTCGCCCTGGGCCACTTGGAAGGGCGGCCGGGGTCCGGCTACTTCGTCAACGCCGCCCCATGGCCGCCATCGGCCCGTCCACGCCCCCACGTCGCCGAGGCGCTCGACCTCGTGTCCCTGCTGCGCGAGCAACTCGACCAGCGCTACGAAGTGCGCCCCGGCGACGGACGTCCGCCTCCCTCCTGGATGGAGGGATCGGAGCTCGGCGCGCAGTTCGGGGGCGTGAAGCTGCCCCGTGGCGTCGGTGTCGAGTACGGCTACGGCAGCTCCTGGGGCTACCTGCCGCTGCGCGAGCGGATCTGCCTCTCGCTTGCGGAGCGCTCTATCCGGTGCGCGCCCGAGCAGGTGCTCCTTACGCAAGGGGCCAACCACGCGCTCGACCTCATCACGCGCCACCTACTCGACCCTGGGGACGTCGTGTTCGTGGACGATCCCGGCTACTACCCGCTTTTCGGCAAGCTGCGGCTGGCCAAGGCCCTGGTGGTCGGCATCCGCCGCAACGCGGACGGCCCTGACCTCGACGATTTGGCCGCCAAGCTCGCGTATCTCAGGCCCAAGCTGTTCTTCACGCAGTCGCTCGCGCACAACCCGACAGGCGGCTCGCTGTCGCTGCCGGTAGCCTACGGCCTGCTGCAGGCCGCCGAGCGCCACGGCTTCCACTTCGTTGAGGATGACGCCTTCGCCGATATACTACCCCCGTCCAGCCCGCGGCTCGCTGCCCTCGACCAGCTTAACCGCGTGCTCTACGTGGGCACCTTCTCGAAGACGCTTTCCGCCTCGTTGCGGGTGGGCTTCGTCGCCGCCCACCCCGCGATGGCCGGGGCGCTTGCCGATATCAAGCTGCTGTCCGTGGTGGCCACGTCCGATTACGTCGAGCGCTTCGTGTTCGGCCTAATCGCCGGCGGGCACTACCTGCGCCACCTTAGGCGCTTGCGCGCCCGCATTGAGGCGGCGACCAGGCAGGCCCTCGGCGACCTCGACGGTGTCGGCTTGCGTGTCTCCCGACCGCGGGACGGTGGTTTCTATCTCTGGACCGAGTTGCCGGCCGGGACCGACGAATCGGCGTTGTGCCGGCAGGCCGCCGCACACAGCATCTTCCTCGCGCCCGGGGCGGTGTTCAGCCCGGACCGTGGGCCGCACGCCCCGGCGCTCCGCATCAACGTCGCGCACGCGAGCAATCCGCGGTTCCTGTCCTTCATGGAGCAGACCCTGAGGCAGCCTTGATGCCTGAGCGTCGGGAACCACGGGGCACCGAAGTAGCACAGCACACAGAAAACGGCCGGTTTCCTTGTGCCGGCCCAGCATGGGCGTGAGGAGGCCGGAAACCGGCAGGTAACCCGTTGCAACTATCAACGCCAGGTCGCACCCTGGCAGCCATCTTTCCTGGTGGTTCCGCGCCCATGCTCATCGGCTACGTCCGGGTATCCAAGAGCGATGGCAGCCAGACGCTCTCCCCGCAGCGCGACGCGATGCTCCAGGCCGGCGTCGAACCCGAACGCATCTACCAGGACCTTGCCTCCGGCCGGCATGATGCCCGGCCCGGGTTGCAGTCCTGCCTCAAGGCGCTGCAGCCCGGCAACACGCTCGTGCTGTGGAAGCTGGACCGGCTGGGACGCGACCTCCGGCACCTGGTCACCACGGCGGAGGACCTGCGCGTCCACGGCGTGGGCCTCAAGGTGCTGACCGGGGCCGGCGCGCAGATCGACACCACGACCGCCAACGGGCGGCTCGCCTTCGGCATCTTCGCGGCGTTCGCCGAGTTCGAGCGCGAGCTGATCGCCGAACGCACCAACGCGGGTCTAGCCGCCGCCCGCGCCCGGGGCCGCATGGGCGGGCGCCCTCGCAAGATGGACCGGGCGACACTCACCATGGCGATGGCCGCCATGTCCGATCCCAAGGCGAACGCCGCTGACGTGGCCCGGCGCCTCGGCATGACCACCACCACGCTTTACACCTACCTCAACGGCGACGGCTCGCCCAAAGCGGCCGGCGCCGCCGTGCTCGACGGCACGGCCACGCGCGGCAGGCCCGCTGCGGCCGGCTGACGACATCGCTCGTGCCGGTCATCTCCGACACCGCCTACCCGCGGCTGCCTTCCGAGCCAGGGGCGGCCGAGTTGGAGGCGTTCACGCCGGAGGCGGCCGAACTGGCCTTCGCGCGGCAGCGCACGCGCCAGCCCGGTCCGCGCCTCGCGCTGCTGGTGCTGCTCAAGGCGTTCCAGCGCCTCGGCTACGCCATCCGCCTCGCCGACGTGCCCCCAGTCCTTGTCGCCCACGTCGCCGCGTCTGCCGGCCTGGCTGGCACCGCATCCGAGATGGCCGGTTACGACGACACCAGCTACCGCATCCGGCTCATGGCCCTGGTGCGCGGCTTCATCGGCGTGGCCGGCTACGACCGCGAGGCGCGCGGCATGGCAGCGCGGGCATGCGTCGAGGCGGCGCGCACCCGCGACGACCTGGCCGACATCGTCAACGCCGGCATCGAGGAGCTGCTACGCTGCCGCCGCGAGCTGCCCGCCTTCGGGACGCTGCTTAAGCTCGCGCGCAGCGCCCGCGCCATGGTCAACCGGGCTTACCACCGCCGGATCGCGTCGAGCCTGCAGCCCCAAGCGTGCGAACGCCTGGCCGCCCTGCTCCTGGTGCCAGAGGGCGCAACCCGGTCCGGTTGGGACCAAATCAAGGCGGACCCGCCGCGGCCCAGCCCGCAACGGATGCGCGAGCACCTGGCACACCTCGCATGGTTGCGGGAACAGGCCATGCCGAATGAGGTGTTCGCCGGCATCCCGGACCGCAAGCTCCGGCATTTCGCCGCCGAGGCCCGCGCCCTGAACGCCGCCGTGCTGTCGCACGTGACCGCGTCCAAGCGCGCAGCGCTAATGGCCACGCTGCTGCGCAGCCAGGTGGCGCGGGCGCTGGACGACGCGGCCGAGATGTTCGTGCGGCTGACGACGCGCATGCACAACCGGGCCAAGGAGGCGCTGGACGAGCATCGCGCCCGGCAGGCGGCGGAGACGGACGCGCTCATTGCCCTGCTGCGCCAAACCGTGCTGGCGTGCCAGGACCAGGAGGCCAAGCCGGACGCCCGCTCAGCGCGGTCGAGGATTTGCTGCTGCCCGATGCCGACGCGATCCTGGCCAAGTGCGAGGCGCACGCGGCGTTCGCCGGCAACAACTACCTGCCGCTGCTTGCCCGGTTCTATGGCGCCCAGCGTGCGGCGTTCTTGCGTTTCCTGGCCCATGCCGCCCCGGTCTCCACCTCGCAGGACTGCGCCACCGAGCAGGCAGTCGCTTTCCTCGTGGCACACCGGACGGACCGCAAGGCCCGGTTGCCGACCACGGTAGACGCGCCTGGAGCCGACGGCGCCACCGTCCAACGGCCGCTCGACCTGTCCTGGGTGGGCGAGAAGTGGTGGCCGCTGCTGACCGGGCGGACAGCGCGCGAACCGGCCCCCGCCGAGGTGGACCGGCGCTACTTCGAGATTTGCCTGTTCACCCAGGTGGTCAACGAACTGAAATCGGGCGACCTGTGCATCCCGGGCAGCGAGGAGTACGGCGACTACCGTGCCCAGCTCGTCACCTGGGAGGAGTACGAGCGCGACGTCGCGGGCTACGCCGAGCAGGCCGGTATCCCCGCCGATCCCAGCGCCTTCGTGGCGGCGCTGAAAGCCCGCCTCGCCAAGACCGCCGGCGCGATCGATCAAGCCTTCCCCAAGAACGAACACGTCGAGATCGTGGCTGGCGAACCCGTGGTGAAGCGGCTGCGGGCCCGCGATAGTGGCGACGGCACGGCCTTCCTGGAACGGCTGCTCAAGGCGCGCATGGTCCCGGCCGGTGTCCTGGAGGCACTCGCCGACACCGAGCACTGGCTGGGCTGGACCCGGCATTTCGGCCCGGTCTCAGGCTTCGAGGCCAAGCTGGACCGCCCGCGAGAGCGCTATCTTGCCACCGTCTTTTGCTACGGCTGCGGACTCGGCCCGAGCCAGGCGGCGCGCTCCCTCAAGGGCCTGGACCGCCGGCACGTGGCCTTCGCAAACCAGCGCCACATCACAGAAGGGACCCTGGATGACGCCATCACGGGCGTGATCGACGCCTATTCCCGCGTCGGCCTGCACCGGCACTGGGGCACCGGCGACACAGCCTCCGCCGACGGCATGAAGTGGGACGTGCATCCCGAAAGCCTGAAATCCTCGTACCACATCCGCTACGGTGGCTATGGCGGCATCGGCTACTACCTCGTGTCCGACACGTACATTGCCCTATTCTCGCGCTTCTTGGCCTGCGGCGCCTACGAGGGCCACGCCATCCTCGACTTCGTGGCCGAGAACCGCTCGCTGCTGCAGCCTTCCACGGTGCATTCCGACACCCACGGGCAGAGCGCCCCGATCTTCGGGCTGGCGCACCTCCTCGGCATCGAATTGATGCCGCGCATCCGCAGCTGGCAGGACCTGCACCTGTTCCGGCCCGACGCGGACGCACGCTGGGGCGGAAGGCCCAACCGAACGGAAACGTACGGTAAGAAACGAGAACACGAGTAGAATTTCACCGATTTTGGCCGGAAAGAGCCAATCCCGTTCCGCTATCGGTCCGGATCGGCGGTTTGTTGCGTGCAATCATGGCGTGCAATGGACATTGCACGCAGCATGATCGCCCAGCATGGCGTATTGCACGCAGCAAACCGGGGTCCTAATGCGGGGGATGACATTGCGTGCAATACCAGCAGCGTCGGTCGTGCCTCCTGCCGAACCGGGTTGGATGTCCCTGTTCCTCGCCAGCCTGGCCCATGATGACCTCGCGCCGGCCACACTGCGTGGCTACCGCTACGACCTGCGCCATTTTCTTGCCTGGCATCACACGATCCAGGACAGGCCGTTCACTATCGAAGGTCTGGCCGAACACGAGCTGATCGCTTACCGCCAGCACATGGTCGCCGGCGGGCGTCGGCCGGCCACGGTAAACCGCCGGCTGGATGCTTTGCGCCGACTGTGCCGGTGGGCGAGAGGAACCGGAACGCTCAGCGCTGA
>JAABUL010004388.1_pt1 | contig 19000 bp, 17 predicted proteins | sample 5559151 | NCBI WGS metagenome assembly JAABUL01 (sample SAMN10711876, study PRJNA513368) | rock metagenome | isolation source: Antarctica rocks | place: Antarctica: Victoria Land, Pudding Butte sud | reverse complement strand
CAAGTAACGGAGGAGGCAGAGACTAATGGCTAAGCGCGTTCCACAAGATGAAAAACCTTATCGTCCAGTTGATGAAGCCCTGGTGCGCTCGGTTTTGAGAGGTTCCATATCGGAGGAGGTCACTTTACCTCCAACTAGTAGCAAAGCGGCGTCTCCTGTAGAGTCATCAGATGTGTCTGCACCTGTCGTGACCGAATCACCATTGCCATTGGCACTGGCGCTCCCAGAAGGAGAAGAGCCTAAGTCTCAACCAGAAGTCACGGCAACTGGTGTTGAGAAACTCAGTCGGGAGAAAAGAGTACTCCTCACTAAATCTGAGGAGCGGGAAATTGAGCGGTTTGTGGATCGCCTCGCTGACGAACTGGAAACTTCCCTCAAATTGAGTCACTTGCTCAGAGCCTGTATAGTCGTCCTTCGCCATGCTGAAAACGAAATTCTGGCTCAAGCTCGTGAAGCTGCTAAACTGGAACGACCGCCCAATGGCGATCCGGTTGCCCTTGCCAGATTTGAATACCAACTGGCTCAGCTCCTTTCGGCCGCTTTGCATCAGGCAGCACCACTTGAATAATTCCTATAAGAGCGATATCGCGTTAACGCTATCAAGCTATAAGAGCGTTAACGTATCTTTATAAGAGTTGATTCAGTGCAATTAAAGGCACTGTTTGGCAGCCGGAATCATCACCCGCTCGGAAAACCATTACCTACACCTAGCGCCAGAACTACCAATCCCAGTTAAACTGCTCGAAGCGTTTGGGATTTTGGGCGGTGTAGCGAACAGTGTGCTGGATATTGGTGTGCCCTAAATAGCTCTGAATTTCCCGAGTGGGGATATTCTGTTCGGCTAAGTAATAGCCGCAGGCGTGACGAAACATATGGGGATGAATCTTAATGGGTAGCTGCGCCTCCTCTCCCGCTCGGCTAACAATTTTCTGAATGGCGGCTACGCTCAAAGACTCGCCGCGCTCGTTGACAAACACAAAATAGCTATTGGGGTAACGGGACCTGACCGAGTTGAGCGCTTCAATTTCGTCGGATCGTAAGGGATGATTGCCGCTCTGACTGCCCTTGAGACGATTGATATAGATGACTCGCCGATCTATCATGATCGCATCCCACTTCAGTCGTGCCGCTTCACCGGCGCGGAGACCATGCCGAAACATCGTCAACAGCAACGCCAGATCGCGTTCTCGATGCCGACCGCGACTGCCAGCCGCCTCAATCACCGCTTTGACCTCCGCCAAGGTCAGGTACTCGCGACTGCGATAGAATTCATTTTTTTTGCGCTCCAGCATCAGCCTCCTTTTTGGCTTGTGAGAAACTGTCTGTAAAATGGTTCTTCTACTGACAGTTGTAGCGCCGCCAACCCCCATTCTCTCGTGGATTCCATTCCACTTTATTCAAACTTATCAATGCCAGTTAGCTCCTCTGACGACAGAATCAGGGTTTCAGCCGTTCTTCATGATTTTTGCTTATACCTTTAAATCCTTGACCGCTTTCAGCTATAGTCTACGACGCTTAGAGTCGGAAGCGGGGTTCTGGTAGCAATGGATGCTGTTGGCGAATGTGCTACAAAAGGTAAGCTAATATAATACGAAGTTTTCAACTTGGAGCCAGTGCGGCAAATCGAGAGACGTGAGTCTGAGCATGTGTCTCTCCTTGTAACCAGGGGTAGTGTTACAGAAGGTGTTATCAGGGGCAAAGTCAGTTAAAGTCTTTGTCATTGCTGGCTTTTAGGCTATCAGCACTTTCTTAAAGCCTCAAAACGAAAGTTCCGAATTCTACTGGAATCAGAACTTTTTGTCAAAAATCACCTGCATGGAAGTGCCTTTTAGGGCTCAAATTTCTACTACTGCGGGTAAAGTTCCACCTCTTCAACAAAATTCGGTACTTTCTCTGTTTAGTTTGTCTACTTTGCCCCTGATGACACTTTCCGTAACATTACCCCTTAAACCATTAAGGGAAAAACAAAAGGAGCTAGCCACAGTAATTTGAATCCATATTGGGCTCCAGCTTGGGAAAAATTAGCAATCCCCGAAGGGTCATCGTCTGCCGCTCCAGTCACAAAGCCAGGTCCCAGGATTTTGAAAAAACTTTTAGCTTTATTGACGACTCGGCGAGCTACTGTCGCCTGGCGCTGTTGTTCTCGGAGATCGGACATACTTAAGCACTTTTAATTAGTTTAAACAAACTGATTTCTACTCGTTTTCCTGGCAGTTTGAAATATCCAAAGGTATATTCTGCCCAGTTAGGTACCTAGCTCAATGTGTGACAAAAATTGTAAACGGTCCAACTGCCTTTTTAGCTTTATTAGAGGCTCGCACCCGCACAGTATAGATACCTGTCTTGAAAATACTGACAACTAGCAACGAATTAGTAGTGCCATCAGGACCATCATCATTTTCACCTACAGTGCTGCCATCAGACGCTAAGAGTGAGACAGAAGCAAGATTAAACAGCTCCCAAAAGATTAAGGATAAAACATGACTACTATTAATAAAAAGGTAGAGAGATAATTGCATATATAGCTTTTATTCAATCGAGTCTGCTGATAAAGATTTTCCCTTCTGAGGCTGGAGTTGAGATTCGATCAAAGGCATTTTGGGAGATAAGAAAAACCCAACTAGACTGGCAAATAAAATGGGTGTGAAGGGGGCGAAACCAGTCAGCTTGGTAAGTAATAAGGTGGTGCTAATTGGAGTGCGAGTTACTGATGCATTTAACGCCGCCATAACTGCAATCATTGCTAAAACCGGATGCTGTCCGGGGATGAGAATGGCGATCGCTTTGCCGATGCAAGCTCCAGTAAAGAAGAGTGGAATAATAAATCCACCGCGCCACTCGCCATTCACCGTCACACCAATCGCAATCATCTTAGCCAAAGCTAGAATTAGCAATAAAAAGGCACTTGAGTTATTCTCGACTACAAGGTTGATTTCCTCGTGACCAAAATAGCGAGTTAATGGTAGCACGGCTGCTAGACCCCCTAATACCAAACCGGCTATTGTAGTTCGTAAGTAAACAGGGCCGGGAGTTTGAGCGAACAACCGGGTACAAACTTTAAAAATACTGATAAATAGCCATCCGGCTAAAGCTCCCACCACTCCATACAAAATTGCTAAAGCAAAGTCGTCAATCCGATCGATCTGGTATTGAGGAAATGCCCAAGTTGGGCTAATACCCAGGTGAGTAATCAGAGCGAACACTAAATAACTGGCGCAACTAGAGACAACTGCTGGTAAGACGGCTTCGTAGTACTCAAAAACATGTTGATGGTGCAAGATTTCCAGAGCGAAGAAGGCACCACCCAATGGTGCGCCAAACAAAGCAGTGAAGCCCGCTGCCATCCCGGCAAGGCTCAGAGTTCGGAAGTCCTCACCCTTGAGTTTCAAACGATCTGCAACCCAGGTACCCAATGAACCTGTTACTTGAACCATCGGGGCTTCTGGTCCCAGGCTTCCTCCGGCTGAGATACTGACTAGCGAGGAGAGAATCATTGAAGGATTTTCGCGAGTATCAATGCGTCCCCCGCGAGAATGGATGTTATCGACAATGAAGCTGATTTCACCAGGATTTCCTAAAAAGTGAATGACCAATCCGATTACTAAACCTGACAGGGGCATCACAATTAGCAAGCTTGGACCCTGGAATGAACGCAGGAAATGAGTTAGTAGCTCCAGAATGTTCCAATACAGTGCGGCAAATAAACCACTGCCGATGCCAACGATCGCCCAGTAGACAATCCAACGCGAGATTGTCAGAGGATTTCGTTCTGCTAAGCTGTGTAGCCAGGAGAAGGCCTGGTGTTGACTTCTGCTAGTAGTGCGGTGCTTTTCGGACATTAATGTTTTCTGAAATCTTTCATCTACTCGGAGCTTGCACTTGATCTTAAAACTATCCCTTTAGATCATTTCACGAGAAAATGAAATAATAATGAAATTGTTGTACCGCTCAAAGCAGAGAATTTTTCAGTTCTTTGCACTCAATAAGAGCGGTAATTGCACTGTAAAGGAGCTGCCCTTACCCGGCTGGCTTTGAACCTGAATGCTGCCGTGGTGTGCCTGGGCGATCGCTTGCGCAATGGGTAATCCCAATCCCGCTCCTCCGGTATGTCGCGAACGATCTGGTTGAACTCGGTAGAAGCGGTCAAATATACGGGCTTGAGCTTCTAGAGCAATGCCAATTCCATTATCCTGAATCTGAATGATAGCGTCGATCTCGCTGTGAGTGAGTACAACTGTAACCTTTCCTCTTTCAGGTGTTGACTTGATCGCATTGTCAATTAGGTTGCAGACTAGTCGGTAAAGCTGTTGTTCATTTCCCAGAACGTAGATGGGTTCATTCTCCTGTACTTGTGCTTCTAATGTCACCTTGGCGGCGATCGCTAGCGATGCCATCTCCTCAATCAAGTCATTGATCAAGTCATTTAGGCAGCAAACAGAGCGCTGTTTTGACAAGCTTTGCTGATCTATCCGAGCCAACAGCAACAAATCTTTTACCAGTTGAGAGAGCCGAATATTCTGACGCTTCAGAATTGTGAGGGTAGTCGGTACTAGCTCAGGTGAGGCATCGCTAGATCGTTCTTGCTGGAGCAGAGCTGATTCAATCGTGGACTGCATTGCTGCTAAAGGAGTACGAAGTTCATGAGCGGCATCAGCGGTGAACTGGTGCATTTGTTGATAGGAGCGATAGACGGGCTGCATTGCCAGTCCTGCTAACCACCAACTGGAACAGCCAATTAGTAGCATAGCAACTGGACCACCTAACAGAAGTGTTAATCTCAAAGCGGCGAGATGCTGCTCTAGATCGGTCAGCGATCGCCCCACCTGCACGTAGCCCCAAAGCTGGTTCTGGGTATGCAATGGCAGAGAAATTTGCCGATACCAAATCCCTGAACGGGTACGAAGCGTATGCCAGTGTTCTGCACCTTTAGTAATTGGTAATTGTCCTAGGGGTAGACCTGCTAGCGCGATTGGTTTACCTGTGCTGTCAGACAACCGTAGGTAATAATTGACAGATTCAACTACTGCCAAAATCGAGTGATTTGTTTTTGTCGGTTTCGTTAAGCAGCTTGTCTGAGTGTGACAAAATTCTAGTGAGAGCTGTCGGGCAAGCGGTTGTAGCTGCTCAGGTCGCTGCAAAATTGGTTCGATGCTACTATGAAGTGCTTCTGCTACTGACTCTAGCGCCTGGTCTATAGTCTGTCTGTAGGCGTGGGCAACAATATGGTAAACTCCAATACCACAGAGCGTCAGAATGCAACCCATTACCCCAGCGTACCAGCTAGCCGATCGCCAGCGGGCCTGGTAGAAGAGACCAGATTCATTCATGGACGTTCAGACGGTAGCCTACACCATAAATAGTTTCAATGAGCGAGTTACTGTTTTCTTCTCCCAGTTTGCGCCGCAGCAGGCGGACTTGAGCGGCAACAACATTACTAATTGGTTCCTCCCCAATTTCCCAAAGTTGATTCAGGATCTGATCGCGGGTAAGAATCTGATTGGGGTGCTGCATGAAGTATTCCAGCAGTTGAAATTCTTTCAGGGTGAGTGTCATGGCTTGCTTGTTGCCATTAGGATACTGGCGAGTTACTACATGAGTACCATAGCCAAGTGTAAGGGCACCAACCTGGAGTTGCTGGGGTTGCATGTGAGGTGACCTGCGCCGCAATGCTCGTAGCCGTGCTAGTAGTTCTGCCATAAGAAATGGCTTAACTAGGTAGTCATCTGCCCCACCATCCAAGCCGATAATTTTCTCTTCCATCCGGTCTTTTGCTGTCAACATCAAGATAGGCAGTGGACTGTGTTGTGCCCGCAAGCGTTTACACACCTCTAAGCCGGAGAGTCCAGGTAGCATCCAATCAAAAATTGCTAGCGTGTATTGAGTCCAATCAGTTTGGAGATATTGCCATGCCTGAGCGCCATCAAGAAACCAGTCTACAATATACGCTTCCTGGGTCAGTACTCGTTTAATCGCTGCACCTAAATCGGGTTCATCTTCAACTAACAGGAGTCGCATAGTCAGTTAGAATTTTGCGAATCTATGTCTTTATCACTTAATATCGGGTCAACTTAATTTTTGGCATCCACTTGTAACTCGCCGTCTACATAAGTTGTTTCCCATCGTGTTTGCTCGCCATCACGCCAGAAGCGCAATCCAACCGTTGCATCTCCAACATTCAGATTTGTCAGTTCAAGATCTGGCAACCAGTCTGGAAGAGTTGGACACACTCTTAAGTGCTGCTTGGCTGCATCAGCTTCTAAGCCAAGAATGGTGCGGATGAGCAAGAAAATCGAGCCTGCAGCCCATGCTTGCGGGATATTAGCATCCGTATAGGGTACTGGAAAGCTATCAGCTTGACGTTCAATTCCGCCAAAGAGTTCCGGCATCCGCCCAGCCTCAAAGTAGCTAGCAGCAGCAAAAATACCCTCTGCAATCTGGTTAGCTTCCTGATTGTAGCCATATCGTTTCAGCCCAGATGCGATGATGGAATTGTCATGAGGCCAAACGCTGCCCCGTTGATAACTAATTGGATTATAACCTGAGTTCTTCGCTGACAAAGTTCTTATACCCCAACCGCACCACATATCCGGTTGAAAAAGCCTTTTTACAAGCCTTTGTGCCCGTTCCTTTGGCACAATACCAGACCAGAGTAAATGACCAGGATTCGAGGTAATGGATTGAATTTGCTGCTTTTTATTGTCCAAGCCGAGACAGTAGAAGCCTTCATCCTCCATCCAAAAGCGATCGTTGAATCGTTGATAAAGATCGTCTGCTTGAGAGCGCAGTGACTTGGCGAGATCGCCTTCCCCCCAAACCTCGTAGAGTTCAGCCGCTCGTCGCCAAGCATCGTATACGTAACCCTGCAATTCACACAAGGCGATCGGCGGTTCGACTAAACTACCATTGGGGTAAACCATTGAGTCACCCGAATCCTTCCATCCTTGATTGCGTAATCCCTTGTCAGAACGGGTCAAATATTCTACAAACCCATCTCCATCAAAATCTCCATATTTTTCAATCCAGGTTAGTGCCTTCTCAAGTGGCGCTCGACACTCATCAAGCATACTGAGATTAGCATTCCAACTATAAGCTTCAGCTAGGGTAATAATCCAAAGAATAGTCGTGTCTACTGTCCCGTAATAAGGTGTGTACGGCAGCTTACCCAGTTGTGTTAACTCATCACTTCGTAGTTCGTGTAACATCTTACCTGGTTGGGCATCGCGCCAGTCATCTACCTCGGTTGCCTGTAACTGAGCTAGTCTTATGAGAGTGCCATGAGCAAACTCCCGCTCAACTGCCATTGTTTGCAAACTGGCGATTACAGAATCGCGGCCAAAAACAGCAACGAACCACGGAATACCTGCTGCTGGCATCCAGAAATCTTTTTCATTGTCCTCCACCTTAATCCTTAGCGCTCCCATATCTAGGAGAGCTTGCTGATAGTATCCGGTAATTTCGGCGTTGGATGAGTGCAGCTTTGTGGCGCTATTGAGGAAACTATCTCTTACCTTTCCGGCTTCTGTCGCGTGGGATTGGGTACAAGTTTGTTGGGGTTTGAGGACTTTACCATTCACTAAGGCTGTGAAGTTGATGCAGGTGTGCCATGTCTGGCTCGGCTCGATCGCAACATCAAACATGAGACGACCGTTGGCATAGCGTGGATGGGAACTATAATTAGTTGGTTCAACAATCGTACCTCTATGAAACGAGCCGTTGCGGTACTCAGTCTTGATTACACCATCCTTCCCACTGGTTTCAATCTCGCCGCGCGTCAGAATGTTCTTGGCTTTAACTTCAAAAATATCGGCAAAATCTGAGCGCACAGCTAGCATCAATTGGAACTCAACTGCTTCGGTGTAATGGTTAGTGATGTCAATATCTTCGTGGATTCCCTCAACAATGTCGCGCCTAATAGTTACTGTCAAACAATCTTGAGGTAACGTGCCATTGATCGTGCGCATTTGTGGGTTAGTAAATTGGTAGAGTGCGCTGTGATGGTTGAGATTGCTAGAGGCTAGCAGTACGAGTTTGTTACGGTTGAGCGAAATCTCATAATAGGAAATTAGGCGAGTGTCACCGACGAAGAAACCTTGAGCTTTATTGTCGTCAATGGAACCGTCAGAAGCGGTGACGAGAAAAGAAGATCCATTATTGATGGCGATTTGTCCAGGATTAACGGAGACTTTTGTTGGCATAATTTTTCTCTCTTTATCTATATTCAAATTAAACTCAATTTCCGCGCTTGAAGTTACCCTTAAATTAACTGGAATATCCGGATTAATCCAAGAATCTTTCTGCTTGCATAATCTCGAATAGATTAACATCCGCTTCTATTAAGCAGGCATGACCACTATGGGGTAGAGTCACTATTTGAGCATTAGGAAAAATATTAGCTAGGCGTTGTGCCTCTCCTGCTGAGGGTAAAATTCGGTCATCTAAACTTGCAATTAGCAAGACAGGTTGGGTGAGTTGAGCTAGTTGTTTCTCGTTAATATTAAACTGCCTTAAAAGAGACAAACGCTGATTAACAGTTTGCTTGGGTGCAGCAGTAGTTGTTTTCCATAATGCTTGGATAGCAGCAGGCGAAAGTCGATTTAAAGGAGCCAGAAAAGGCAAAGCTGTGAAAGAGGAGGCTTGATAAAACAGCTCAGGCACCCAACGAAATAAAAGCGATCCCAGACTAAGCCAAGGTACTTGAGGAAATGAAGAAGCAGAATTGATCAGAACAATCCGTTTAAAGAGTTGCGGACTTTTTAGGGCTACCTTAAGTGCTATGCAACCTCCAAATGATTCGCCGCACAGGTAAACAGATTGTCGAGGTGCCTTTTCTAGTTCTGCTTGAGTTAAAGTTACTACTTTTTCTGCCAAGTTGTCCCAATTTGTCAGCTCTTCAGGTGGAATCACAAAGCAGCGAACATCAAAAGCAGCTTCTAATCCCGCTGTTTGCAAATACATTATCTCTTTGCCAGTTTCATCCATTCCTGGCAGAAATACAAAGAGTGGATGGCCTGGATGAGATTTCCGGGGAATGAAAAAGTAAGGGTGACTATGAACTTTAGACATCTTTGGGCACTTTCCTGCTTGATCGTTCTCTATTAGTGCGGTAGAGTTGCGCCAAGCGCTGCTCATAGTGCGTCAAATCAGTTTGCATTTGCGTAAAAATCTGGGTTGATACTGGATCAGTATATTTTTGACGCAACTCGTAAGAATCAACAGCGCCAATCTGAGTAATGTGTAAAGCACTTTGGAGGAGAAATGTTTCATCAGTGCCCTGGAGTGCAGTCTTGAACTTGGCATAGGCTTCTGCAGCCTGCGTCTCAATCGAAGGTTTTTCGCCGAAGTCAGCAAGACGTTTTTGTAGGACTTGGATGGTCTGCTGTTTGTTCTGGATCATCTCTTGCAAGAGCGAGAGCGCTGCGGGCATGCTGTGAGATCGCACTCCAGCGTCCGTCGTCTTCTTGACATACTGCTCAAACGTTTCCTGAGAATAATGCTCACCCACAAGCGCTGTATTTAGAGCGCGAACAATCTCACTCTTGGTTGAGCCGCCCCAAGCGTCAGCCAGTTTCCACCATTCGACGTGGGTATCTTTTTCATTTGGCAAACCTGCCTCTTTGCCACCATAACCAAGACGATTGAGTAGCGCTGTAGTAAAAATTGCTAAGTCTCCAGGCTGCCGTGCCGTGAGCAAGTTACCATCAATTACGAACGGCTCATCTATGTATTTAGCACCAGCATTGATCAGATCCTGGTAGATTTCGATGAAACCTGTTGCTCGTTTACCCTTGAGCAGCTCGGCACTAATTAAAACTTGTGGTCCATCGCCAACAGCAGCAACCAATTTTCCTTGTGCTATTGCCTCTTGTACAAAGCGGATTGTACTGGGATTGATTCGCATCTTAGCTGGAGCCATACCACCAGGGATAACGACAGCATCAAATTCAATCGCTAAAGCCTCAGCGGTTGTCCCATCCGATTGAATAGATTTACCGTGTTTACCTTGATATTCTTGGTTCATACGGGAACCAACTACAACTACCTCAATTCCCGCCATTTTCAGCCCTTTATAAGGAACTTGAAACTCTACATCCTCAAACCCATTTTCAATCAGGATAGCGACGCGTTTATTGCTGACTCGATTGTTGTCTGTCATCATTTATCTCTTAATCATTGATTTGTTGTAAGGAGGCACTGCGTTAACAACATCAACTCAATCTTTAAGCAGGTAGAAGTACAATACATAATTTGACTAGAGTAGTTTAATCTGCTCTGATTTCTAGTCAAGAAACTTTACCTCTAGATTATTTGTATGTAGTATCAAGGAGACAGTAATGCTGCTCGATATTTAAGTTTCTATTTCTTCAGAGGTTTTTTTGGGTTCTGCTATTAATGCCTTCCAAGCTACTCGAGCTAGTCCCGCCAGCAGAGGCAAACGATTACTGCTACGAGCCATAGTCTGATTTATTTGTTGAGATGCCTTTGACCGAATTTCTGGCTCAGTTATTTTATCTTCCTCATCCTCTCTTGCAGTAGACTGCTGAGGTTGAGCTTGGTACCCCAGATAAGCTCCAACCGCTATGCAAGCAACACCAGCACCAAGGGCGAGGGCAAGGATATCTTGGTTTTGAGTTGCCCACAGTTGCACGCTTGAGTCCTGCGCTCGGTCATCAAAGCTACCGTGGGCGCCGCGATCGCCTGGCAATGGTTCCCACAGGTTGTCAGGACGGTTTTTCTTCTCCGGTTCGTCTGTTTGTTGTCCGCTATATGCAGATGTAGCAAGGTAGCGATCCAGTAGTCCGGGGGCAACTTTAGTGCCCAAAATTGCCTCTACTGTAGGTCCACCGACATAGAGTTCGCGCCGATTGTGGTGTGCCGCCCAAACAATTGCCTCAGCCGCTACCTCTGGTTGGAAAATTGGTGGTACGGGTTGCGCCTTGTGCGGCATATTACTTTTGATCCAGCCAAACTGCGGCGTGTTCACTGCTGGCATTTGCACCATAGTAATCTGGACGTTGCTGCGATCGTGAATCAGTTCGGAACGCAACGAGTCAGTAAAGCCTCGGATCGCTGCCTTGGCACCACAGTAAGCTGATTGAAGTGGAATAGAGCGATAGGCAAGTGCAGAACCTACCTGTACAATCGTACCGCGATCGCGTAGCTTCATCCGGCGCAATGCCGCCATTGTTCCGTACACGTATCCTAGGTACGTGACTTCAGTAACTCGCCGAAAGTCCTCTGGTTCGATCTCCATAAAGGGCGATAGAATCGATGCCATCGCGTTATTAATCCAGATATCAATCGGTCCAAATGCCTCTTCCACTGCTGCTGCCGCTGCCTCAACCTGTTTCGAGTCGGAAACATCAGTCGGCAGCATCAAAGCTTTGCCACCAGCCGCTTCAACCTCGTGACGCGCCCCTTCAAGTCCATCGCGACTACGGGCAACTAGTCCGATATAAGCTCCCCTTTTAGCAAATGCTCGGACAGTCGCTCGTCCAATTCCGGCTGAGGCTCCAGTGATGACGACAACTTCAGGTTTCGATCCACTCATACCAAATACTCCGTTTTTTATTTTTACTATAAAAGTTGTTCTACTGTTCACAAGTAGCTTGGTATCATTACTTTAATCACCTTAATCTCAGTCTGAATGTGTAATTTACTGCCGATATTAAAATGTTTAAAACTCATTTTTTTTATTGTTATCAGCGATAAAAATAGCATTTATGAAAAAGCTATTTCACTTCTATGATTAAAAGTTACTCTGCTTATTTTCTATACTGGAGAATATATTTGCTTCCCTCCGCAGGAGTAATTTTTTATTGTTCTAACGACGTAATCAAATTTCATCCTCATTTCATTTTTTTGTGTCATATATTCATCAGCTGAATAAAATAAGCAAGTAGAGTTAATGAATTTTTGTTTTTTGTAAAATTTTGTAAAATTTATCTTTTGTTAAGAAAACACTTTTAATTACTGTGTCAATTATGTAAGCAATAACTAAAAAACTGTTATGTTGACCTTGCTTGAATATCTGCTACTTGCTGTTTTTATAGCAGTACTAGTTGTTACTAGCTATTGGATTGGGCAACAGGCTTACTCCTGGATGCCACCGCAGGCAACTGCAGAAGCGCAACATGTGGACGACTTGTTTAGCTTCTTGACTTCGATCGGAGCCTTCATCTTCCTAGGATTGGTTGGCATGATGATATATTCGGTAATCTTCTATCGAGCAGCCCCAGAAGATTATAGTGAGGGACATCCGGCTCGTAGTAGTACGAAGCTGGAAATTCTGTGGCTGGTGGCTCCAACACTACTAGTGTTGTGGGTTGCGGCTCAAAATATCAATATTTATCATCAATTGAATATTTTGGGTCTCAAACAGGTAGTACAGCTTCCTCTGGAAACTGTACCGGCTGATGCTGCAACAGGCAACGAGCGGTCTAAACCTGCTGTTGAACAAATTGAGGTCATTGCCAAGCAATGGGTTTGGTCTTTCCGCTATCCCAACAATGTCACTAGTCATGAATTGCACTTGCCTTTGCATCAACACACTCGGCTAAATTTGCAATCAGAGGACGTGATTCACGGTTTTTATGTCCCCGAATTCCGCATGAAACAAGACATTGTTCCTAGACGTGACATCGCTCTGGTGATTACACCCACTCGTGTGGGCAAGTATCGGTTGAGAGATTCGCAATTTAGTGGCACTGACTTTGCCTCAATGGAAACGGATGTTTACGTAGAATCCCGCGAGGTATACAATCAGTGGCTTGCTAAAGTTGCTTCCCAACCCATGCTTACAGCAAGTTCAACGCAGCAACATTTAAAAACTCGGTTCAAGAGTGGCTGGTACGCCAGCGTGCCGACTCAATCTTCCGTTGCCAATCATTCAAGTACAAAGGACAAAAATTCATGACTCAACCATCGATCCAAGGTAGTGCCAGCGATCGCGAGTCGGAATCAGTTCGCCAAGTGACAGGCGGGTGGCAATATTTGCGCTTTAGCAAAGATCACAAGGTCATCGGTATTCAATACATGGTGACAACCTTCTTTTTCTTCCTACTTGGTGGATTCTTCGCCATGCTGGTGCGTGCCGAACTCATAACTCCTCCATCCGATCTGTTCGATCGCCCCCTCTACAACGCCTTGTTTACCATGCACGGCACGGTGATGATTTTCCTGTGGATTATCCCGTTTAATGTCGGGCTAGCGAACTACCTAATCCCCCTGATGATTGGGGCGCGGGATATGGCGTTTCCGCTACTCAACGCGATCGCATTTTGGATTATTCCACCAGCAGGGATTTTACTGATTTCTAGTTTCCTGCTGCCGAATGGTCCGGCACAGGCTGGTTGGTGGTCTTACCCGCCAATTAGCCTCCAAGTTCCGCCTGGTCAACCGCTCAACGGTGAATTATTTTGGATCTTGAGTGTTACTCTGATTGGCATTTCCTCAATTATGGGAGGAGTCAACTTCATCACCACGATTGTCTGGATGCGAGCCCCAGGGATGACCTTTTTTCGGATGCCAGTCTATGTGTGGTCAATTCTCAGCGCTCAACTTCTGCAAGTGTTTTGCCTACCTGCGCTCACTGGCGGCTTGATTTTGCTCTTGTCTGACCTCGCCTTCGGCACCAATTTTTTCAAACCTTTGGAAGGTGGCGATCCGATCATTTATCAACATCTATTTTGGTTTTACTCCCACCCAGCGGTTTATGTCATGGCACTGCCTGCCTTCGGTATCTTCGCTGAAGTACTACCTGCCTTTGCCCGCAATCCGCTATTCGGCTATCGGTCACTTGCGATCGCTTCCATCGGCATCGCGTTAATCAGTATCTTCGTTTGGGTGCATCATCTATTTGCTAGTGCTACCCCAGACTGGATGCGAATCACCTTTTCGGTAACATCAATGCTAGTTGCTGTGCCCACTGGAGTCAAAGCATTTGGCTGGACTGCGACAATTTGGCGGGGTAAACTTCACTTAGATTCCCCGATGCTGTTTGCCATGTCAGGGGCAGCGATGTTTATTTTTGGTGGAGTCACGGGTGTGATGCTGGGATCGAACTCGTTCGATTTGCACGTAAACAACACCTACTTTGTAGTGGGCCACTTCCACTACATTGTGTTTAACACAATTACGATGGCGATCTTTGCTGGGATTTACTACTGGTTTCCCAAAATTACGGGACGGATGTTTGCGGAAGGCTGGGGCAAGCTGCATTTCTGGCTGACTTTTATTGGTGCCAATCTCACCTTTTTACCAATGCACCCCCTGGGTTTGCAGGGCATGGTACGCCGAGTTGCTGCCTATGATGCCCCTTATCAAGGGTGGAATGTGATCGCCAGTTTAGGAGCGTTCTTACTAGGGGTGTCTATCCTTCCCTTCATCGCTAACGTTATCGGTTCCGTGTTAGGAGGACCACTAGCAACTAATAATCCTTGGGAAGCTACGGGGCTGGAGTGGACAACTTCCTCACCGCCTCCGAAGGAGAACTTTGAGGAAATTCCCTACGTTAACTTTCCACCCTACGATTATGGCAATCCTAGAGCGTATGGTGAGGAGGTGGAATCATGACAAGAGCTACTCCTACTAGAGCGCATCAAGATGAAAGCCCGATCGATTTTGAGCAATTCCGGCAGAAGTTGCCCAGTTGGCTACAGCGATTCCTACCGAGCGGTGGCGGCAGTCACGAAGACCATCACGGCAAAGGAATGTTCGGCTTTACCATTTTCCTGCTTTCGGAAAGCATCATTTTTGTTAGTTTTTTCGTCACCTATACTGCGCTCCGATTAACACATCACGATTGGCTTCCACCTGGTGTTTCAGGACCGGATTTGTCTACCTCTATAGCGATTAATACAGCAATACTGCTATCTAGTAGTGTTGTTATTCAGTTTGCTGAACGCGCCCTTAGTCGCCGCCAACTCAATAAATTTCGCGGACTGTGGCTGACGACTTCTCTAATGGGAGCATACTTCTTGGTTGGTGAGGGAATTGAGTGGAGTCACCTCGACTTTGGAATTACTACCGGGTTAGTCGGTGCGACATTTTATATTTTGACGGGTTTTCACGGTCTGCATGTTTTCAGCGGCATTATCTTACAGATCGTCATGCTCATCCGCTCGTTCATTCCGGGAAATTACGATCGCGGCTACTTTGGTGTAAGTGCAGCAACTTTGTTCTGGCACTTTGTAGATGGAATTTGGGTTATAGTCTTTTCCCTGCTCTACCTCTGGCGTGCTTAGATCTAATGTTCAGAATCTACAGATAATTGCGCTCTCCTTCAGGTTTCGATAAGGCTTGAAGTTGTTCCCAAGAGTAGTGATTCGGTAGTTCAATCGGTTTCTGGTCGGCACCCAAACCTAATCCCAATGTCGGCTGGATTTCATCAACTACAGCTTCAGTCATTTCGACTACCGCATTTGCCGCAATTCCACCAGCGATCGCACCGACAACACCGCCAATTGCTGTCCCCAATTTTTTATCAAATGAACGACCAACGGCTGCCCCAATGACTCCTCCACTGATTGCACCTAAGCCTGTAGCAATCGGCTGAATCTTATTCGATTGTGCTTCCGGCTGTGGTTGGTTATCGTTTTCCACGCTCTTAGTCTCCTTGATATTTTATTCTTTTACTTCAACAGTGAGGCAAGGCGATCGCCCACTCGTAAAGCATTTGCCATAATCGTCAACGTAGGATTAACGCCTGAGTTGGAAGGAAAGAAACTGCCATCAACCACATAAAGATTTTCAACGTCGTGAGTGCGGCAGTTAAGGTCAAGCACCGAAGTTTCTGGCTCCCAACCAAAACGGCAGGTACCACATTGATGCGCCACTGCTTGTACAGATAAATGGTTACGGGGATAGATACTGAAGGGAATCACATGTTTAAATCCTCGATTCACAGCTTTGAGAATTGAAGTCCAGCGATGCACTAAACGCTCGGCAGCTTCAGTATTGTTCAGCGTGTAGTCTAAATGAATTTTGTCACCGACAACACGGACACGATTATTCGGATCGGGTAAGTCTTCCGTTTGCAGCCACCATCCCACTGCTCGCTCGGCAATTAAGTGCAATTCAAACCCTGGAACCAGTTTGACATATGGTGCAAGTAAGGGTGGAGCTTCCGATGGAATCATATGTGCCAGAACATTTCCAGTGTTTTGCACCATGCCCATTGGATACTGAAAATCTGGCTCTCCCCAATAAAAATCGTTAACGGCGATCGTTTTCTGAAAGTTGGCGTGATTTGGTTCAAGTCCCAACGATAGCAAAGCCGTTTCCACATGTTTCATGAAATTACGACCGACTTGATCGGAACTATTAGCTAAGCCATTTGGGTGTTGCTCGTTCGCAGAACGTAACAGTAATACAGCAGAGTTAATGGCACCACATGCCACGACGACAAGATTGCCGGTAAAGGAATGAATCTCTCCGTTAATATCTGTCTCAACGGCTGTGACTTCTCGCCCTGAAGCACTGGTATGCAACCGCAATACTTTAGCATTGGTCATCAAGGTGAGATTGGCATATGCTTGACGTGCCGGACGAATGGCATTGACTTCAGCATCAGCTTTTGCACCCACAAGACAGGGATAGCCGTCAAAGGTATCACAGCGAATACAGGGACTGGCAGTGCGATTGCTCTCATTCAACTTTAGTCCCAACGGTAAATGAAATGGGTGGTAACCCAATTGCTGAACCTCATCCGCAATCGCCTGCATATCTGGCTCATGGCTGACGGGAGGATAGGGATATGCAGCACTAGCAGCAGGTTCTGTAGGATCGGTGCCCCGGAGTCCATGCACGTCATAGAGTTGTTCCGCCTGGGTGTAATATGGCTCAAAATCCTGATACTTGAGCGGCCATTCCGGAGAAATCCCACCTTTGTGAATAACTTCTTCAAAATCTCGCTCTCGCAACCGCAACAGTGCCGCTCCATAGACTTTTGTGTTGCCACCCACCCAGTAGCCAGTTCCGGGAGCAAATGTCTTACCGTCTTTGTCGTACCATCGCTCAGAAGTGTGATATCGCTCTTTCTGGTAAACCTCCATCGCACTCCAGTTTGCCTTTTCCCTGGGAAGAAATTCGCCCCGCTCCAGCACCAAAATTTTCTTTCCTGTAGATGCTAAGCGATACGCTAGTGTCCCTCCACCTGCCCCCGTACCAATGATGATGACATCGTAGCGCTCGGCTGTAGTTTTCATCGAAATAACCTCTAAAATCGGTTTTTTAGCCTTTTGCTAACAGTACTGGCTGTGCATCAATGTAAATGCGAAATAGGCTATAAGGTTTCTCACGCAAGTCTTGCCCGTTGTGATATGTGGGGTTACGATTCCATTGGTCTACAGTAAAGTAGAGATAACCATCTTGGGCAACCGTGAGAGAGTTGGGCCAAAGTACTTGCGGGTCATGGACAACGGTTTCTAATGTACCATCGCTATGACGGCGCAAAATCGAATTGTTCTCGTAATTCGTTACGTAAAGGCGATTCTTAGCGTCCGAAACCATCCCGCCAGAGGCTCCTTTTTCACCGTGATCGATTACTGTTGCGGCAACCTGTTCCTCAGACATGTGTTCGTCAACCAGTGCCTCAAGGCTGACACTGTAAAGATGCCGACTCGCCAGGGGACTATAAAATAGCCGCTCACCATCACCACTAAGCGCAATGCCATCACTACCAGTACTAAGATGGCGTGGCGGCTTTCCTGGATGCCGCACCATCAACGGTTGACCTTCCACGATTGGCAAAAAGCCTGGGATAGCTTTGGTTGAGGGATGATCGTTAAGCTTACGCCAACTGCGTCCAGATGCCAGATCTACGACGACAATGCCGTTAGGACCTTTTTCCGATGAGTCAGTGATGAACGCCATGCCCTGCTCTCCATAGCGCAAATCGACTTGTACATCATTCAAAGTAGATTCGGCAGCAGCAACAGATTCAGGGAATAAAATCTTCTGGAAAATTTGATTTTGTTGGATGTCAATGCCAACCAGCTTTGGTCCTCCTGGAGGGACTAAATTTTGTTTGATTTTGCCATGATCTAGTAACCACAGGCGATCGCGGGCATCGAGTGTCATTCCTTGAACGGACAGCAAGCGTTCGGATGGCGCTGCCGAATCCTGTTGATGGATTTCTGGATTTGGGTAGGCAACGGGATCGCCCTTCATTTGATTCGGTTGTTTAAGTTCCGCAACGGTGAAGTCTACATCATCAACCAGTCGGGGATAGCTGATGAAAATCCGTCCTTCTTTAGAGATGACAACGCCAATCGGCATGAAACCATCGAAGAGTGTGACTAACTCTATCTTGCCAGTGGGCTTGTCAGTCGGAAGGGAGGGGATATGGTTAGCTACGACAATGTTTGCCACATTAATACATTCATTAAGATTGGGGTTTTTCTTCCGCCACTAGCAATGAATCACCTTCAGTTTAGATTCTGCTAGACAGCTATTTTTCAAATTACGAGGTCAAGATAGTTATTAACTAAGCCATGAGAATAGCTTATTGTCGTAGATGTCCGTATTGAATTTAATCCTTCAAATCAACCTGTACATCTATCTGATGAGCTAGTATTCATTTACATCTATCGAGAGATTTCGATTTCATCTTAATTTCATTTTTATGACGCTCTAATCGAGCAAAAACTTACAAAACTATTGTTGACTGTAATGAGCCAGCAGCCACAAAATGAATCGCCCTAACCCAACTAATATGGCAGTGATTCCGACCGCTAGCCCAAACAAAACAAAATTGTTTTCATTGCTTGCTTTTAGAGCAAAACTTAGAGAAGTAGCAACAGCAGGAGGATGCATTACATCAAGTGTAATCATCAACGCGATCGTAATTACCATAGCGCTACCGACAGATAGATAACCCTGACTTTTCCCGTTAAGTCTGAGCAAGCTGCCAACCTTCACAAAGATCTTGCAATTTCAACCAACCTCTCCAAAGCACCTGAATACCAATCGGAGTCTTACGGCGATGTGACAAATAACCGCC
>JAABUL010004386.1_pt1 | contig 19004 bp, 19 predicted proteins | sample 5559151 | NCBI WGS metagenome assembly JAABUL01 (sample SAMN10711876, study PRJNA513368) | rock metagenome | isolation source: Antarctica rocks | place: Antarctica: Victoria Land, Pudding Butte sud | reverse complement strand
GGCCCGACGGCGGTGGCGATTGGAGACTTCAACGGGGATGGGCATCCCGATCTCGCCGTGACCAACAGCGGCAACACGGTGAGTGTGCTGCTGGGCAAGGGCGACGGGACCTTCGGCGCCCAGACCACCTATGCCGTGGTGGGCCTCCCGAATGGGGTGGCGATTGGAGACTTCAACGGGGATGGACATCCCGATCTCGCCGTGACCAACGCCAGCTCCACCACGGTATATGTGCTGCTGGGCAAGGGCGACGGGACCTTCGGCGCCCAGACCGCCTATGGCGTTGGGAGCAGACCAGAAGGTGTGGCGATTGGGGACTTCAACGGGGATGGACATCCCGATCTCGCCGTGACCAACTCCAGCTCCGGGACGGTGAGTGTACTGCTGAGCAGAGCCAATCCCACTGCCGCATCGGTCTCACGCTTCAGGGTCTCGCATAGGGGCCACGGCCTGCTCTTCCACTGGCGGCTGGCATCGGCCTCGGGCATCGTCGGGTTCAGGCTCCTGGCGCAAGGCCGGCGGGTGACGAGCCACCTGATCCCGGTTCACGCCAATCAGGTCTACCGGGTCACGGTCCGCACGTCTCCTGCCGGTCCCTACACCTTGCGAGTGCTCTTCAGCAGTGGTCGCACGGCCACGGTCCATCTGCTTGGGCCTCGGTGATCTGACCCGCGTGGCTGCACGACTCGTCCACGCTCTCCACGGTCGGGCCACGCCCTTGTTCGGGCGTGGCCTCCTCCCTCTCCCAGCGCCGTGGGGCCGCCTGCCTGTGCCCCCCGCAATGGCGGGGTATCCCCAGCGCCGCAGGGCTGGACAGGCCGCCCAACGGCGCTGGGGAACGGAATGGTCCGAACTCGTGTCCAAGTTGAACGCACGGGCGGCCAGTTGATCGGATAGCAGCCACCCAGGCGGCGACAACGTCGGTGCACTAGCCATTGCCGTCGCAGTGGACAGCTCGGGGGATGGCTATGACGTGGGAAATACCGACTTCCCTACCTGTCCCCGGGTGCGGTATCGTGCAGCGGTTTCCGCAGGGTGTCCAGCGCCTGTCCCTCGGACCTGTCCCAGCAGCGAGACGTGAAGCGACGGCATGAACGGCACACGGTATCCGGTGGTAACGAGACAGCTTTTCGTTGCCAGTATACCCCAGAATGAAACGCTTTTGTAACGGCAGCCGGTGTACGCTGGTCGCACTGCGGATCCAAGACCGGCGGCGAGGAGGCGAGCACGCTGGAGTGTACTGATTGACAGCGCCCGATCTTCCCCCTTTCCGGTCCCGAATCGATGTCGTGTCCACTATCCCCTCAGGAGAACGTAATGACCATGACGCGGCTGGCGAGCCTCCTTGCCTTTGGCGCGCTGCTCCTCGCCACCCTGACCGCTCGCGCCACAGAACTTCGTCCAGACGGACAGACACTTGCTCTCGGCAACAGGATGGCGCTGGCCGCACATCCGTCCGCTCGCCCCACCCTGGCCGGCGTCCACGCCGGCTACGACCGACACCCACGAGCATGATATTTCCACTGACCATTGGGGGGGGACATAGACACTGACCTGCCACAAACAGCATTAACAGCGACGCGGCGTCGCTATGAACCGACGACCGCATTCACGAACTGACGAACGACGCGAACCGCGGGAGCCAGGACGCCTGGGATGTACATCGGTCACCTGTCCCAGGCCGAGCTAACGGTGAATCCACACCGCGTTGGATCGCTTCAATTCGGGGCGGACCTGTTGGTTGTGCCAAGGGTCAATGGCCTGAAGGAATGAATATGCGCGTGCTGACACGGCAGTTGCTTATCACGATCTGTACCGTAGGACTGCTCTTAGGCAGTCTGCTCGCAACACTCGGGAGAGGGACTCCAGCACGTGCCGCCACGCCAAGTGGCGCAGCGTATGCCTGGGGCAATAACAACTCCGGCCAACTGGGGAACGGGACAATGAACACGACCAATAACCCGACTCCGGAGCCAGTCACGCTGCCATCAGGAGTGACGGCCACGGCGGTTGCCGCGGGCCAGGTCCACAGTTTGGCGATTGGTTCAGATGGGAAGGTCTACAGTTGGGGCTACAACAGCTTCGGCCAGTTGGGGGATGGAACGACGTTCGACAGTTCCACCCCGCTGGCGATCACGCTCGCGAGTGGAGTGACGCCCAGGACGATTGCCGCGGGAACGTCCCACAGTCTGGCGATTGGATCGAATGGAACGGTCTATGCCTGGGGTTTTAACAACAACGGCCAGTTGGGGAATGGGACGACGACCATGAGCTTGACGCCGGTGGCGATCACGCTGGCGAGCGGAGTGACGGCCACGGCGGTTGCCGCCGGCTACGCCCACAGCCTGGGGATTGGGTCGAATGGGAGAATCTACGCTTGGGGCTCTAACAGCGCTGGCCAGCTAGGGAATGGGATGTCGAACACCAGCCCGAATCCCACTCCGGCCATGGTTAACCTGCCGTCTGGGAAGATCGCCCTGGCCCTCGGGACCGGTTCACAGGCCGATCACAGCCTGGCGATCCTCACCAGCGCACCGACGGCGGCCATCCTGTCGAGATTCCGCGTCGTTCATGCTGGCAATGCCCTCCTGTTCCACTGGCGTGTGGCCTCGGGAGCGGGCATTCGCGGATTCTTTCTCACCGCCGGGACCCATCGCCTGAACCACCGCCTGATCCAGATCCATGCCCAGCGTAGTGGCTACGCATACGCCAGTCGGTGGCAGGGGCACGGTCCCTATCTGCTGCACGGGGTGCTGCCTAGAGGCGCGGTGGTGACACTTGCCTCCACAGGTTAGGAACGCGGCTCTCAGTCCTGTACAGTAACCCGACACCCCTCGGGCGTGCTCGCCGGATGGCGCCACGCCCGGGCGGTGTGCTCACCTTTATCAGATCGCTTCAGGCCGCCCGGTCGGCCGACCGCTCCTCGACTATCAGTGCCTCGCGGCTGTAGCCAAGCGACTCGTAGATGGCCATCAACTCGCGCAGATCGGCGTCCGAATCGATGTAATGGTAGGCGAGCGTACTGTTGCGCGCACCTTTCACTTTGAGAACGTACATGGAAACCTTTCAGCGGAAGAGATCCGCTCCTATCTCTCGGGATATGCAAGATTGAGCCCATACCTGGCCGGCTCTCACAGCTACAACGGCTCACCGGGTGGAATTGTAACGCGCGCTGCGGGCCCTGGTGCGTAGCGTAGCACATAATGGAAGGTGGGAGGACGCAATGCAGCGTCCTCGCGTAGTTTGGCAGTGTGGAGATATACCGTGTTTCGACCGCTTGACCGCTTTATTGAGGGACAACAATGGCTGGATTCGCTCGGTGGGACATTGCAGCCCAAGATCAACGGCCTCTTTGCCGGAAAGGCCGGGAAACCGATCAAGAACGCGCTCAACGGCACCTGGCTGGGCCATCCACTTCATCCGGCGATCACCGATGTGCCCGTGGGCGCCTGGGTCTGTACCTCTATCCTGGATGCGCTGGGCGCCGCCAATGACGATACCTCCCTGCAGCGCGCAGCTGATGTCACCCTGGTAACCGGTCTGGCCAGCGCGGTCGGCGCCGCTTCCACGGGCTGGACGGACTGGAGCGACACCTATGGGAAGGATCGTAAGCTGGGTTTGCTGCACGGCCTGACCATGGGAACGGTGGTCGTCATCTATGTGGCATCCCTGGTGGCACGGCTCACCGGATCGCGCAGTACCGGTACCAAGCTGGCGGGCGCTGGACTGGTGCTGGCTTCGGCCGGAGCGTATCTGGGTGGCGATGAGGTTTACGACCTGGGCTATGGGGTGAATCACACCGCATTTGAGCAGGGACCCAGTGAGTACACCGCAGTGATGACCGAGGCGGAGCTGCCGCCGAACACCCCGACCAAGGGTCAAGCCAAAGACGTGTCGGTGATACTGGTCAAACAGGACAACCAGATCTACGCGTTGGGCGATACCTGTGTGCACGCGGGTTGCTCGCTGTCCAGCGGCCGGATCGACGGCCACAGCATCATCTGTTCGTGCCACGGGTCACAGTTCGACCTGCGAGACGGCAGCGTCATGAACGGCCCCGCCACCACTCCCGAGCCGGCGTACGACGTGCGAGTCCAGAATGGTGTCATTGAGGTGAAGCAGGCATAGCTTCCTCGACGGGGAACGCTAGGTGCGGCCATCGCACCCTCATCCCCGGCCCTTCTCCCGCCCGCGGGAGAAGGGGGTTCTTTAGCGAAGATCCTGGCTAAAGTGGCTCCCCCTCGCCTGCGGGGGGCCTGTCCAGCCCTACGGCGCTGGGGAGAGGAGGCCGGGGGGTGAGGGTGCGACGAGGTGCAAACCGGTCCTCGCCAAACTGGCCGCCCCCACCCCCTTCATCCCGCGATTACGCCGCCTGAGGCACGGGCTGAGCCGGCGCCACCTGCACCACGCCATCGTGCATGGTGAGAGTGGCGCGCTGGCCAGCCTGCAGCGTGCCACTCAGGATAGCGTCCGCCAGAGCGTCGTCGATGTGGTTCTGGATGGCGCGGCGTAGCGGGCGGGCGCCATACGCCTCGACGTAGCCTTCGGCGATTAGAAAATCGCGTACCTCGCCGGCGATGTCGAGCTCGATGTTCTGTTCGGTCAGGCGCTCGGCGACCGCTTCGAGCAGCAGATCGACGATCTGGCGCAGGTTTTCACGCGTCAGCGCGTCGAACACCACCACCCGGTCGATGCGGTTCAGGAACTCCGGGCGGAAAGCACGTTTCAAGCCCTCTAGCGCCTTGTCACGGAGTTCGTCGTGGGCCGCCTCATCGCCGCCCAGCGCAAAGCCGATGCGCGCTGCACGGCGAAGCTGGTCGCTGCCCACATTGGAGGTCATGATCACCACCGTGTTCTTGAAGTCCACGGCGCGCCCCTGACTGTCGGTCAGCCGGCCATCGTCCATGATCTGGAGCAGCGCGTTGAACACCTCGGGATGCGCCTTCTCGATCTCGTCGAAGAGCACCACCGCGTAGGGGCGCCGTCGCACCGCTTCGGTGAGTTGACCTCCATCGTCGTGGCCGACATAACCGGGAGGACTGCCGAACAGGCGGGAAACGCTGTGCGGCTCCATGTACTCGGACATGTCGAGCCGGATCATGGCATCCTCGCCACCGAACAGCTCCCGCGCCAGGGCGCGTGCCAGTTCAGTCTTGCCGACACCGGTTGGACCGAGGAACAGGAAGCTTCCAATCGGGCGCTTGGTGTCCTTCAGGCCGGCTCGGGAGCGACGGATGGCCTTGGAGACCGCGCCGATGGCCTCATCCTGGCCGATCACGTGCTGGTGCAGATCCTGCTCCAGGTTCATGAGATCCTGTCGCTCGGACGCGAGCATCTGGGTTACCGGCACGCCGGTCCAGTCCTCGACCACGCGGGCTACCAACTCGGGCGTGACCACCAGTGGCGCTGCCTCGGATATGGTCTCTCGGGCGGTTTCCAGCTCGGCTAGCAGGAGCACTTCGTGCTGGCGCAGTTGCGCGGCGCGTTCGTAGTTCTCGGCCAGCGCCGCCTGCTCCTTCTGCTGCTGGACCACGGCTGCTTTCTGCTCCAGGGCGGCCACGCCCTCGGGGCCTTCGCCGCTCTCGCTGGCGTCGATCCGCAGCGCCGCGGACGACTCATCGAGCACGTCGATCGCCTTGTCCGGCAGGAAGCGGTCGTTGATGTAGCGGTCGGACAGGGTGACGGCAGCCACCACGGCCTCATCCGCGATGTGGACCCCGTGGTGCTTCTCGTACTCCGGTCGAACTGCGAGCAGCATGTCGATGGCCTCCTCGATGGACGGCTCGCCGACCAGCACGGGTTGGAAGCGCCGCTCCAGCGCGGAGTCTTTTTCCACGTGCTGCCGGTACTCGTCCAGCGTGGTGGCGCCGATACAGCGCAACTCGCCACGAGCCAGAGCCGGCTTCAGCATGTCGGCGGCGCCCACTGCGCCTTCCGCCGCGCCGGTGCCGACCACCGTGTGCAGCTCATCGATAAAGAGAATAATCTCGGGATTATCCCGCACCTCGGCCAGGATGGCCTTGACCCGCTCCTCGAACTGGCCGCGGAACATGGCTCCAGCCACCATACCGCCCAGATTCAGCGAGATGATGCGCTTGCCCAAAAGAGCAGAGGGCACATTGCCCTCCACGATGCGGCGCGCGATGCCCTCGACGATCGCGGTCTTGCCGACGCCTGGCTCGCCGATCAGCACCGGGTTGTTCTTCTGACGACGAGCCAGCACGGTGATGACGCGACGCACCTCACGGGCGCGGCCGGCGGTTGGGTCCAGCTTGCTGTTCTCGGCCTCGCCGGTCAGGTCGCGGCCAAAGTGATCGAGCGCCGGGGTCTTGCTCTGCGGCGACTGACGCTCGGCGGTAGCCGTGCCGGGCGCGCCGCCGTTCGCGTTGGGCGGTCCACCGGCCTGACCGAAGATCGAGCCGAGCGGCGTGCCACCGGAAGCGGCGCCCTGGCCGCCCATAATCTCCTGGGCGCAGCTCTGGCAGAAGTAATGCTGCTCGCGGCGCCCCCCATTGATACTGTCGAGGCGTACACGCGCGTCGTTGATCTTACATTTTTCACAGGTAGGCATGAGGTTTAAAAATCCTTTCTCAGTCCCGAGAGTCGCACGACCGGGGTCTTCCCGGCCGTCGCCTGGGCGGCTGCGCCGCTTCGTAGGCGGCCAGCACCTGCTCGGGGGTAACGTGCTCGCCCGCCTGCACCAGGTAGGCCCGCGTCCACATCGCCGGAATCTTCGTCATCTCTTGGAATTCATGACGCAGGCAGTGGGAGGAGTGAGCTTTGAACTGGCAGACGATGCGATGCGGTGACAGAATAGCCGGCGCCAGCACCGCGACGTACACACGATCCGGGAAGACCACCAGGTCCTCCACGGTTATGTCGAGTTCTTCCGCACGTTCGCGGATCAACTCGTACAGTCGCTGTGCGGCCCTACCGATCAAGCACGGCTTGGCGCGCATTGGACCCCAGACAAAGTGGTACGTAACGCGCTGTTCCATATTTAATCCTGTAGATATCGGCTCTTCAGCTACAGAATTATAGCACGTCTTCGGGTCGCATTGTGAGACAGGTTGAGCGCCAAGTTATCAAGTGCTGCCAGCTTTGTTGCCGAGCGGTGCCCGCAGTAATGCGTAGAATCGATCTTCAGATCGTCCGCGGGAGGCTCCGCGCGCAAGCGTCGGCGCCGGCCAGTCCCACGGAAGTACCATGCGGTGGCATCTCGTCGAACGGAGATCCCCGAACGGGGCACAGGACCAGCGTCCGCCTGACGTACTCCTCCCCAGCGCAGCGCCGTTGTCACCTACACCCGAACCCGTTCTCCCACCGCGGAGGGGAGCAGGGAAGCCCACCCACGGGTGGCTCGACCACCCCACTGCGCCAAGGCAGTCGAAGGGCAGCACGGTGGGACGGCCCAGGACCGGCGCTGCCGCGCGGTCCTTCCCGTGACGGTCTGAAGACCAATACGGTTGACTTAAGAGAATGGCGGATTCCCGCCAAGGGGCGTCACACGCGCCTCCGTCTTGCACCGGCATCACATGGGAGGCCGAATACTCACTCGCACAGCCGGAAGTGCTGGCCTGCGGGGATTGGGAAGACCACCCTGACTCACCGCCTGGCAGCGGAGCCGCAGCTGCCGCTCATCACAAGGACGATATAAAGGAAACGCTGCTCGACGACCTTCGCTGGAACCACGCCCCTGCCCTGACTACAATCGTGGGTCAACCGGCTCGCTCTCCAGCGCCAGAACGCCAAACACACATTCATGCACGCGGCGCAGCGGCTCCCTTCGAACGAAGCGCTCCAGCGCCTCGATACCGAGGGCAAACTCGCGTTGCGCCAGCGACCGCTTGAGCGAGAGGCCCCGCTTTCGCAGCCGCTCCATGTTTTCCGGCAGGGTGTACTCCGGTCCGTAGATGATCCGCAGGTACTCGCGTCCACGGCACTTCACTGCCGGTTGAACCAGGCCACGCCGGCCACGCGCGATGAAGCTCAACGGCTTGACCACCATGCCCTCGCCACCGCGCTCGGTCAACGCTTCCCACCAGCCGATTGCCGCCTGCTCGCTGAGCGGATCGCTGAGATCCACCACCTGAAACGGCGTGACCAGTAACACCTCGGGGTCGTGCGCGCAAATCTCGGCCAGCGTTGCCATGTGCCAACGATGATCCTGATCGATGTGCACCCGGTTCTCACTGGCCAGGAGATGGAAGGGCGCCAACTTGTAGTCCGTGATCGATACAGCCGGCCAGCAGTAGTGCTGATACGCCGACACAAACTGATCCGCCAGAGCCAGGCGGTCGATCTCCCGCAACAACTCCTGGTCGACCTCCAGCCCGCGGGTCGCGGCCTGGGCCAGGGCGGCGTGGGTTGCAGTCAGGCCGGCGTGAGCCGCCGCGCCCACCGCGGCATACTGATGCCGGATCAACTCCTGTGCCTTGGCCGACCACGGCATGAGTTCGCAGTCCAGGCACACCCAGTCGGTCTCCAGCCGCTCCCACGTGCCGGCAGTGGTCAGGGCCTGGCGCACCCGACCCAGCAGATCCAGCTCCAGTGAACGATCTTTAAAAAAGCGTCTGCCGGTGCGCGTGTAGATGATCCCGGCGCCGTTGACGGCGCCAAAGCGAGCCTGCGCCGCCGCGGCATCGCGGCAGACCACCACCACAGCGCGCGAACCCATGTGCTTCTCTTCGCACACCACCGTGGCCACGCCCTGGGTGCGATAGTAAGCAAACGCCTCGGCGGGGTGTTCCAGCAGGTCGGGTCGGCCGCTGGTCTCGCAGGGCACCATAGCGGGCGGCAGGTAGATAAGCCACTTGGGATCGGCGGCGAACCGAGTCATGACCTCCAGTGCGGGAATCGCGTTCTCTTCGCGGATGGTGACACTGTTCGCCAGGCGGGTCTGAACCAGCCGTTTCCCCAACACGTCGTCGAGGTCCAGCATATCGTCGTGCTGCTGCTGGGCGCTGAGGGGAGCGTGCTCGTTGGCGGGCAACCCCGGTCTGACCGGCTCCAGGAAGGGCCTGACCGGTGTATAGTAGGTATGGTTCGCGGGGACCGATACCAGCTCGCGCTCCGGATATCGGAGCGCGGTGAGCCGGCCACCGAACACGCAGCCGGTATCGATGTTGATGGTGCCGTTCAGCCACTCCGGCCCAGGAACCGGCGTGTGGCCGTACACCACCATCGCCTGGCCTCGGTAGTCGGCAGCCCAGTTGTAGCGGACCGGCAGACCCATCTGGTCCGTTTCCCCGGTGGTTTCGCCGTACAGGGCGAAGGCGCGGACCGCGCCCGAGCCGCGTCCCTGCATCTCCTGCCGCATACCGGCGTGCGCCACCACCAGCTTGCCGGAATCGAACACGAAGTGGCTGACCAATGAATCGAGGAACCGCACCACCTCGGGAATAAATCGCTCACGTTCGGCCCCTGGCAAGTCCTCGATCTGGCGCAGCGTGGCGTCCAGGCCGTGCGTCACCTGGACGTCACGTCCCTGTAGCTTGCGCATCAGCTTCATGTCGTGGTTGCCCGGCACGCACAGCGCATGGCCCGCCTCCACCATGTTTCTCGCCAGCCGCATGGTATCGACCACGCGCGGCCCACGATCGACCAGATCGCCCAGGAAGATCGCCTTTCGGCCGTCGGGATGCGCGTACACCGGCCCATCCCAGGGCGAGCCTTCAGATAGCGTCGCGGTGATCACGTAGCCCAACGCCGCCAGCAACTCCTCCAGTTCATCGGCGCAGCCGTGCACATCGCCAATCACATCGAAGGGACCGTGCTCGTACCTCCTGTCGTTGTACAGCGGCTCGCGGGTGATTTCCACGGCCTCAATTTCCTCCACCGAGGACAACACGAACACATGGCGAAATCCCTCTCGCCCCAGGCCCTTCAGCGAGCGCCGCAGTTGCTGAACATGCTGACGAGCCACGTGCGGTCCGAAGTTGCGATCCGGGCGCGCACGATTGCGATCCTGGCACAGGCGTTCGGGTAGGTTGAGGACGATGGCCACCGGCAAGCAGTGATACTCGCGGGCCAGCGCCACCAACGGCTTGCGTGACTCCACCTGCACATTGGTGGCATCCACCACCGTCAGCCGCCCGGCGGCGAGTCGTTTGGCAGCGATAAAGTGCAGCACCGCAAAGGCATCGTTGGTGGCCGCCATGTCGTTATCGTCATCCGACACCAGGGCGCGGCAAAAGTCGGACGACAGTACCTCGGTTGGCAAAAAGTGTTTGCGCGCAAAGGTCGATTTGCCTGCCCCGGAGGCGCCGATCAGCACCACCAGCGACAGCTCGGGAAGAGAAATGCTCGCGCTAGACACGCTCAAAGACCGCCATCTGCGTGGGCGGACCCAGCGCCGGATCCTCCGGCCCGATCGGTATCAAGCGCACTGCATAGCCAAAGCGCTTGCCAACCCGATCGGCCCAGTTCTGGAATTCCGCGCGAGTCCACTCGAAGCGATGATCGCGATGACGGAAGATTCCCGCCGGCAACGATTCCCAGGTCACGTTGTACTCTCGGTTCGGCGTCGTGATGACCACCGTTCCCGGCCGGGCAAATTCAAATACCGCTCGCTCGAAGGCCGCGAGTCGAGGTGGATCGAGGTGCTCGATCACCTCGACCACGGCGGCCGCGTCGTAGCCTTCCAGGCGACGATCTCGATAGGTGAGCGATCCCTGGAACAGGGTTATGCGCTCCCGAGCCACCGGCGCCAGACGTTCCAGATGCAGCGTCGCGCTGGCGCGGTCCAGGGCGCGCTGGGACACATCCATGCCGGCGATCGTCACGAAGGAACCGTCCTCCAGCAGATCGCGCAGGAGACGACCCTCGCCGCAGCCCAGATCGATGACCCGCTGCGCACCGCTGGCCCGTAGCACCGCGAGTACCACTCCCAGCCGCTGCTGGTTCAGGCTCATGCGCTGCTCCGCGGCGGCCTCTTCCACATCGTGCAGCTCCTCTGCCTGGTCCGGGTCCGCCTCGTCCACCAGCCGCGCCAGCGCTTCTCGGGTCAGGGAGCGACGGTGCTTGAGATAGCGATCGGCAATCAGGTCGCGCTCGGGGTGCGCCGGCAGCCAGTCGGCGCCGTGCCGCAGCAACTTGTCCACCTCATCAGATCCCACCCAATAGTGCTTGACGTCGTCCAGCACCGGGATCAGCACATATAGGTGAGAGAGCAGGTCACAGAGCCGCACCGTGTTCTCCAGCTCCACCGTGAAGTATCGGCTGTCCCCCCACTCCGGCAACCGCGCATCGAGCAGATACCCTTCGAGCGTCACGCGGTACCCGAGCGGTTCGAAGAGGCGCCGCAAGACGGCCTCACCCCCACGGCACGGTACCACGGCCAGGCAAGCACGCAACGGCAGCGGCGTATCCGCCAGCTCCGGGCGCTCCTTGCTGCGCCCGGCGAGCGCGCTTCCGAACACCTGGGCAATGGCCACGCTGAGGAACGACGATGCCACGTACGGGCGGTCGTTGACATACTGGTCGAGTGGACCACCCCCGTCCCCACCGGGTCTACCGCGCACCAGCCCCACCGGGTCGATGTCGAGCAGCAGACAGGCGGTGCAGCGTTCCGCTTCTGCCTCTGGATAAAAGACGAGCGCCTGGCCAAACGACAGCGGGAACGACTGAAAGCGCGCCGGATTCTTGGCCAGCAGGAATCCAAGGTCGGTTGCCGGTGAGTATGTGGTGGTAATAGAGAGGAGCAGGTTGGTGTCTCCCGATGCGGCGCCGGCGCCCAGTGAGTTGCTAGACGGCTTCTGCTGCGTCCCTTGCTCCATTAAGCAACTCGGCAACTGAGTGAAAATACGAGCCATGGGTTCGCTGCAGCGCTTCCCTGGAGGTAGCCTCAAACAGCACAATTTCCTGGTCGCGATAGGAGCGAAGAGCCTCCCGTTGGGCTTCGAGCCGGAACGCCTCCGCGGCAGCGCGTTCCCTAGCCGAGTACTCGCGAAACTCGACTATCTTCTGAGCCGGCCGATCGTAGATCAGTACGAAAAAGCTCGTGGTGGCGCTGGTTCCTTTAGATGAAGATCAGCTCGCCGTCGAGATTTGCGCTACGGTGCCTTGCACTTTTCCATGATATACGGGGTCCACTCACAGCCATCCAACTACCCGCTCAAGAGCCCACGGGGGAGTGGCCGTAAAAGGAACAATTGCTCTCGACTCAGGGGCCATTTGGCCGGTGCGCTCGCGGCTGAGTGGGCTGATGATACAGCTATCAATCATCACCATACGCCGGCGAGATCTCGTCGAGAAGGGAGCAGACCATGGCATCGACCCACGACACTTCAGGAGGAGAGCAGAGCATTGCCTCGATTTCCGCCTTGCAGGCCGAGGCATGGGCTGCCTGGAACGCGAGCTATCACACGCCGGCCTGCGAGGCCTATCGCGCGCTCGGCAACACCCTCTACCAGCAGGACGTCCACGAGCGGATCGAGAGCCTCTTCTCGCGCCTCGATCAGCAGAATAGTGAACTCGATCGGCATCTTCGTGGCGAGGCCGCATAGGACACCTGCGCGGTTCTGGACATCATGGCTTGGGGGCGGGGCCACACCGCGTCAGGCGCTCCAGACGCCTACAATGAGCTGTGACCATTATCGACACCTTGCAGCGACCGCTGCACGACCTCCGCATCTCCGTGACCGACCGGTGTAACTTCCGTTGCACCTACTGCATGCCCCGTGAGGTGTTCGGCCACGATTTTGCGTTTCTGCCGCGCCAGGATTTACTCTCCTTCGAGGAGATTACCCGGCTGGCGCGGCTCTTCGTCGGGCATGGCGTGGAAAAGATTCGGCTTACCGGCGGTGAACCGCTGCTACGCAAAGACCTCGAGCACCTCATCGCCATGCTCCGCGACATCGACGGTCTGCGGGATCTGACGCTCACCACCAATGCCTCGCTGCTGCCACGCAAGGCAGAGGCGCTCAAGGCGGCCGGCCTCCAGCGCATCACGGTCAGCCTGGACTCGCTGGACAACCAGACCTTTACCGCCATGAACGATGTCGGTTTCCCGGTAGAGCGCGTGCTGGCCGGCATCGAGGCAGCGGATCGGGTAGGACTGAACCCAATCAAGATCAATATGGTGGTGAAAAAGGGCGTCAACGACCACCATGTGTTGGAAATGGCACGATACTTCCGCGGCACCGGCCACATCGTCCGCTTTATCGAGTTCATGGACGTGGGGCACACCAACGGCTGGAAGATGGATGAGGTCGTGCCCTCGGCTGAGATCATCGACGCCATCGGGGCCGAATGGCCGCTGGAGCCGGTCAATCCCAACTATCTCGGTGAGGTGGCTAACCGGTATCGCTACCTCGACGGTCAGGGTGAGATCGGCGTTATCGCCTCAGTTACCCAATCGTTCTGTGGCGGCTGCACCCGGGCCAGGCTCTCCGCCGAGGGCAAGCTCTTCACCTGCCTCTTCGGCGTGAAGGGCCACGACTTCCGCGCGCTGCTGCGCGAGGGAAAATCGGACGAAGAAATCGGCGCCTTCCTCCAGACCGTCTGGCGCGGTCGCACCGACCGGTATTCCGATCTGCGCTCCGCCGGAACGATCGATCTTCCCAAAGTAGAGATGTCGTACATAGGCGGTTAACGTGCCGCCCATCTCCTCCCAATGAACCGCGCACCCGGCCCTACGCAGTCGGCGGATCCCTCTCCTCATCGCCCGACTCACGCTCCTGCTCCGCCATCTGCGCATACCGTCCCTGATGGAAGAGCAGCGGCTGCATCTGGTGGTTCGCGCCCAGTGCCACCACCTGGCCGATAAAGATAATGTGGTCACCCGCCTCATGCGTCGCCACCAACCGGCAGTCGAAGTAGGACGCGCTGCCATCGATCACGGGTGAGCCAGTCGCCGCGCGCCAGTGGGGAATACGGTCGAACATCTCGGCGCCACGTGGCCGGTCGCTTGAGGCGAAGTAGCGAGAAAGTGTCTCCTGGCGATGGCCCAGCACGTTCACCGCGAAACAGCCGTTTTCACGGATTCGCCGGCCACCCTCGGTGCCGTTGACCACGCAGACCAGCACCAGCGGCGGTTCCAGCGACACTGAGGAAAAGGCATTGGCCGTCATACCGTAGGGGTGGTCGGCGCCCTGCGTGGTAATCAGCGTAACACCGGTCGCGAAACAGCCCAGGGCGTCTCGGAACTCGCAGGTGTCGAAGGCCTGGCCGGCGGCATGAGAGGTGGTCACGATGGAATCTACCAAAGACAGTGAGGCAGGTCGCGGGACCTACCTCACTATTGTGCCGTCATCCGACAATCGGGCGCCCAGGCGGAACGGCGGATATTGATCGGTGAGTCCCAGAAAGAACCCACTGGTCCGCATAGACCATCGGAGATAGCCGGTGGTGAACGAGTACGCCCAGCTAGGATACTTGCCGCTGAAGAGGACCGGGATCCAGGAAACGAGTTGCATCAGTACAGTAACCAGGCCGAGGACGCTCACGGCGATGAAGTGAGGGATGAGAATGACTAGCTTAATGACATAGCCGACTAGCGGAATCGCCCACAGGCGGCTGCTCTCCTCGGGGCGCTCGAAGAGAACGCGAACCGAATAGCCATCGTCGTCGCTGCCCAGGGCAAACGGTGGATACTGATCGGTAAGACCAAACAGATACGCATACATCCGACCCGACCAACGCAACACGCCGGCCTCAAACGAGTACAGGCCGGGCTGGAACTTGCCGGTAAAGAGAACCGGAGCCCAGGCGAATAGCTGAATGAACGCCACGGCCCAGGAGAGAACAGTTACCGCAATAGCATGCGGAATCAACAGAACAACACGAATCAGCCAGCCGACAATCGGAATCGTATACAGTTTACTCGGGTTTTCCGGGTAATCCGCCTGGAAATCGATGGGATATGACGAACCCAAGTACGTCGCACTCCCACCGCGGTCACCTGCCTGAGTTGCCATGAACATACTCCTCGCACCATCTGCTCTGCACCTGGAGAAGACAAAAATTAACGTGATGAATGTACCTGACGTGCCTCCTTCCGTGTGACCGATTACCCCGCTCTCTTTCGATCGGGCGCGACATCTCTACGCCGTTACGCCACTATAGATGAAGAGCAACCCAACGTCATAGCCAGTCCGCTGTCGCCATTGATGGACGGAGTCGGGCCGTACAGCGCGGATCATGCCGGCCAGCTATCACGTTTGCTAGGCTACAATCCGAAGGACTCACGAGACAGCGTGCAACCATACGCTATACGAGCCTCGTGCTTGGGAGAAGGGACAGCATGGCACAACAACAGTGGAAACAAGCTCCGACCATGGAGATCGACGAGAGCCATACCTATGGAGCGGAGATCAAAACCTCCGAGGGGACCATCTCGGCCGGGCTATTTGCCTCGGAGGCGCCGCAAACCGTCAATAATTTCGTGTTTCTGGCCCGGCAAGGCTTCTATGAGGGCGTGATCTTTCACCGCGTCATAGACGGCTTCATGATTCAGACTGGTGACCCCACCGGCACCGGCAGCGGCGGTCCCGGCTACCAGTTCCGCGACGAACCGGTCAAGCGCAAGTACACCCGCGGCATCCTGGCCATGGCCAATTCCGGCCGGCACACCAACGGCAGTCAGTTCTTCATCATGCACGGCAACGCCGGGCTGCCCCCGAACTACACTATCTTCGGCGAAGTGACGGACGGACTGGACACAGTGGACAAAATTGCCACGACTCCCAAGAAGCCGGGTGGTGAGGGCTCCACCCCAGTCAACCCGCCACGCATCGAAAGTGTCACCATCAGCGAGGCATAACAGCTCTACAACTGCTTACAAGAGAACTCCCCCTCTCCCCCGGAGGGAGAGGGGGCTGCCACGTCAATCACCGAGGCATCTCCCCAACCTCGTTGTGCAATCGATGGATCCAGCGCGTGAAGACCGGTTGCAGCACCACCAGCACCACGATCAGCCCCAACGCAACCAGAAAGGCTGCCAGACTCCGCACCTGGGGGCCCAGAAAGGCGAATCCAAGAGAGGTTGCGATGGCGGGAGGATGCACGTTCCGTAGCACGATAAGCAGGACCACGGTAAGGGTCATCGCGACCGCCGCGGCCCCGTACCCGGCGCCGAAAGCGCCGATACCCGCACCAATACAGCAGCCCAAGAGCTGCGCGGTCACCATGACTCGAATCGTGTTCATGTGATGGGTCGGCGCGTAGTAGATCAGGAAGGCGCTGGCGGCGAGTGAAGCAAAGAGAATCCGCTGATGCGTGAACCACTCCAGCAGAAAGACGGCAAGCAGCACCGTCACGGTTGGCGGGAACGCCAGCGAGATCTCACCGAGCAGCCCGCCCCTGCGATGCCCGTGTTCGGCGAGAGACAAGCCGGCTGACGGCGTGGCGCCTGTAGGAGGCGTTTTCTCGCCTGGTACCCCACCGGGCGAGCTCTCGACGCTACTCGGTCCTCCACCTTCCGCGTACATCTTTCCTCTCTGCTTAAAGTACGAACGTCTGATGCTCCGGTCTCCCTCGTCTAATGCTACGGTAAGGACATGGACGATGCGGTAAACGCGGCTATCGACCCGGAGGATGTTGGCATTGGGAATCTCTTTTGGACGATCCCCGACGCAATCGTGGTGGGAGACGTAGAGAGTGGACGCATCGTCCTGTGGAACCCGTCGGCAGAGTCGATGTTTGCCTACTCAGCACAGGAAGCGGTCGGCCTCTCGCTCGAGGTCCTCATCCCTCCCAGTCTGCGCCCGAGCCACCGTGCAGGATTGGAACGGTATCGAGCCGGCGACCACGGCTCCCTCATCGAAACCCACCACCCCGCGGAGCTACCCGCGCTGCGCAAGGATGGGCAGGGACTGACCGTCGAACTAACCTTGAGCCCGCTCGAGGTCCCCGGCCAATCGAAATCCTATGTCGTCGCCAGCATCCGCGACGTCACGCAACGGGCCCAAGCACAGGCGGAGGTGCGTGCACTCAACGCGGAGCTTGAACGACGCGTCGAGGAACGGACGGTACGTCTGGAGGCAGTGGCGGCCGAACAGAGCGCGATGCTCCAGCAGATGGCAGAGGGGGTGATCACCGTCGATGCCGCCGGGTTCGTCACCTTTGTCAATGAAGCGGCGACACGCATGATGGGTATCGTGACGCTGGGAAGCCGCCTCGACTCCCTGATCTCGTTATTCCAGATTCTGACGCCCGCCGGCCTGCCGCATCCGCCGGAGCAACTTTTCCTGTCCCGCGCGTTGCGGGGTGAGATGGTAGTCAATGCGCGATGGCGAATGTGCCGGGCAGGTGGCGCCGAGCTGGTGATGGAGGCCAGCGCAGCGCCGGTTCGGGCTGATTCCGGCAGCATACTTGGCGCCATCGCCACCCTTCGCGACGTGACGGAACAGGTCCGGCTGGAACTCGAAAAGAGCGAGTTCCTGTCCTATGTGGCACACGAACTGCGCACACCACTGACCGTCATTCATGGTCATGTGCAGCTCTTGCAGCGCACGCCTCAGGACACGCCAACGGCGCTGCACCAGCGCCTTCAAATCATCAATCGTCAGAGTTCTCAGCTCGCGGTCCTGATTACCGACCTGCTCGACCTGGCACGCATCGAAACCGATCGTGTGCATTGCCGGCTCACATCGCTCGACTATCCCCTCCTGATTCGGTCGATCACCGAAGAGATGCGCCTCCTGCACCCGAACCACACCATCGACCTCGAGATCTCGAACGACTGCCGGATTATGGGCGATGCGCTCCGCCTTCGGCAGGTCGTGATGAAGCTGATCGATAATGCATTGACCCATGGGCCACGCGGCACTGCGGTCAAGCTGTCGGTCACAACCGATCTGGAGAGAGTGACGACCTCGGTCCGCGACGAAGGTCCGCCACTTCCAGCCGAGGAACGTGAACGGATCTTCGAACGGTTCCATCGCCGTCCCCCCGCCGCACGCCTGTCCGCGGGCGGATTAGGCCTTGGTCTGTCCATCAGCCGGGAGATTGCGGAGGCACATGGTGGGCGCCTCCAGGTCGTCGATGACGAATACTCCTGCTATGCGTTATCACTCCCCATCGCGTAAGGGAGAGAGCCGGCTACCCACACGGTAGGTACGGGTAGGTCGCTCCAGGTAGTCCTCGAAGACCCAGGCCCGAAAGGAGCCGCCGCGGTACCTGGAGAGGTTGGCCAGCGCCTTGCTAAAAACTTCGCTCGTGGCATTGCCCGGCAACAACACGACGTTACCGACCCTGGGCCGGTGCGTGGGGATGCACGATGCGATCAAGTCTTCGGAGCCATGGGGGGCGATTCTAGAGAGAACCCCGGTTGCCGCGGCCTGATGGCGGCCATCGCTGCCACGGCGGTGAGCACCACGGTAAGCACGGCCAAAGCAGGTGACACCACATCGAGGGCCGCGGCACTCAACGAGGCACCAGTGTACCCGAAGGAAGGTGGAGTCAATGTGGCAAAGCCGACCGCGACGATAAGCGAGGCGGTAGAGATCCAGAGAATTGCCAGACCCCAGGTGGACTGATGGACAGCATGCAGGTAGGCGCCGATCGACACGCCCACCAGTAGGATCGCCAGCAGGAACATGAAATGATCAATCTCACTGGATATTTCTGACCAGGTATTCAGTCCAACCGTAGGGAAAGCTACCAGTTAGGAGTTGTTGTACGGGTACGCAATGGCACGGACCTGCGTGACGACGCCGATCAGCCCGATGGTAGTTGCCGCAAGACCAGAAACGAGCTCGAAGATCCGTTGCATACAGTCCTCCCAGAACTCGACAGCCAACGAATCGAGTTCAGTAATGCCGGGAGCATGGTGGGTAGTCTGTGCCTGGCTCTTGGTACGTTCCCCGGTCCAGTCTAGTGGTTCCATCTTCTATCTCGTACCCCCGTCGTCTTTCGGCACGACCTCGCGCACCGCTCCCGTGTCGTCCAGGAAGTAGACATGTCCGTGCGGGTCGACGGCGACCGCTTCGGCAGTGATGGGTACGCGGGTTGCCTCGACGCCCGGCGGATAGACGCGGTGCAGCGCGGAGAGGATTACCTGG
>JAABUL010004384.1_pt1 | contig 19005 bp, 16 predicted proteins | sample 5559151 | NCBI WGS metagenome assembly JAABUL01 (sample SAMN10711876, study PRJNA513368) | rock metagenome | isolation source: Antarctica rocks | place: Antarctica: Victoria Land, Pudding Butte sud | reverse complement strand
TGGCGTAAGCGGGCGCAACGGCTCTTTCTGTGCTCGTGCCATAGCTATCTTTGCTGCCCTCCTCCCCCCAGTCTCTCAGATCGACTCCTTCAATTCTAGTTGTTTGCGGCGTGACCCACTAGTGCTCCGTTCCTCAATACGGGTGTGCATAAAGCGCGCCCTAGGTGCAGCACATGACATGGGGGTAGCGTAAACACGCGGCGCCGCTGTCTGAATGCACGGGTGATCGTTATTGATGGTCGCATTGAGGAACGGAGCACTAGCGAGGCTCTGCCTCAGGCCGACGAGATGTGCCGCAAAAATTCGATGCAATCGCAACACGTTCACCCGCATTAGATGTGCAGTGGGCGTCGTCTACCCACCCTTCCCCCCTTATGATAGAACATAGGAGCTATCAGTAGCGCATCGGCCGACGCTGGAAAACCCGTAGTGTGCGGAAAGCGGAAAAGCGAATTCACCCGGCACCCGTATGTGGCACGTTATTTTATGTCGAATAGGTAATCCACTCCTCCGCTGGTTTCGCCGTGAATTGGATGACCGCGCACGAGGGGCGCCGATGAGTGGTGGCAATAGTATGTTCGTGGTCCTGATCCACTCAACGTCGACAAGCTTGTTGGGCAGCATGGGACGGCCCCTCACGCCCATGCCCTGCATGCGCTCGAGTCACGCCCCTGTTACCAGGAGTCGGGCCGCGCTCCCGATTGTGAAGGTGACCCGTGTATCGGGCGCGGCCCGTCCCAGTGCGCGCTCGATCGCGCCGCGCAACTTCCGGTCGAGCCACTGCTGGTGGAATGCGTCGGGCACGGCGACCTCGAGCAGCACGCCTGGCTCGGGCTGATCGCGCCTCACGGCCCGCGTCGGCTCAAACCATCGTGCGTAGTTCTCGGGGGTCATCTCGTCACGGAGCTCGCGCAGTGCCGTCGACCAGAGCTCGTCGCCGCCGTCGATCTCGGGCGCAAGCGACGGAACGTTGGTCGAGATTGCATGCCCCCCCTCTCGCGCGTGCATGTGCGGTTGCGCGGCCCTCGCCCCCGATCGATGCTTCCCCATGCGGTCCCCCCCGCGTGGTAGAGTCTCGACCGGGGCGATGAGGCTCTCCAACGTTGCGAAGAAGTACGCCATGGGCCGCCGCGCGTTGCGGCTGCGGACACGCGCGAGCGCTTCGGTCAGGAGGGGCGCGAGTCCTGCGGGCGCGAGGTTCGCCGCGCGCATGTGGTTATACGCGCGGGTCGCCGAGGATCGCTGCGTGCGATCGCCCAGCGTCGCGCTCACCGGCGCCATGAGGTTGGCGACGAGCTGGTAGGCAGGGTCATCGTAGCGGGGGATAGCCGGGATCTCGGCCTCCATGCCGTCGGCCTCGGTTACATCTGTGTAGGTGGGGGGTAAGGGGGTCATATCATGATCACAATCTGTTTGTGTTACGAGTTGGTCTGATTTAGCGGACGATAGTGTCCGGTCGTTGTCGCCGGGATTGTCCGCCGGTCGCCCTCGACCAGCGGTTATGTCGAGGGCGCCGAGTGCGGCCCACAGTGGGCGCAGGTCATAGGCGTGAGAAGGCGCCCTTCCCCCTTCGCGTCGCTCGATGATATGCAGGAGACGTTTCGCGACCAGGCTCGTCGCGTAGCGGCGCACCGTGCGCACGTCAACCTCCAGGTCGCGGGCGATTGTCTCCTGGGAGGGATAGGGCGGCTCGTCGCCCCATTGGTAGGACACGACGACCGCGATGAACGCCAATTCGTCGCGCGTGACGCCCAGGTGGGCGTGGCGTACGAGCAAACGGGTGGGCAACGCCGTGAATCCGTCGGCGAGCGCGGGCGCGCCGAAGCGGCGGGTGACGCGGGACATGTCCTCACGTCCGCTCAGTTGACAGCCCGTTTCGGCGACGGTATGCTGTTGTTGGGACATAGAATCCTCCTCGAGGCGCACAAGGCCTCCTGGGGGAACCGATCACCCTTCGACAAGGCGACCGGCCCGCGGTGAAAGTTTCGGTCTCCGGTCTGGCAACCGTGGGGGACCGAAACCGACATATTAGACTCGTACGTGGCCCGCCGGCTCTCACCGGCGGGCTTCGTGCATCATGCACGCTCTCCGTTCTTCCCTTTGGTCTTCGTCCTCCTCGAATCGCCCTGCCACGCCCAGGTTCAGCGGTCACGGTGGATGACTCGCTCTCGCCGTCCGTATCTCGCACGGTCCGCGCATAGTTTGGCCCGCCCTATCGACGATACAAACGTCGCGTGGGACGCCACCAGGTAGCGCGCGGTGCCGCTAGATCGCGACCGCCAGGCTGTGGCCAGGGACGGATCGCTGCCTCAGTATTGAGCGAGTATTCGAGGATGTCAATGCCGCCGCGGCGCTGTTTCATGGGGCGAGCGCGGGGCGAACGTCCCCTGTTCAACTCTAGTCGAGATATCACGAGTGCGGATCGAACGTCCCGAATGACGGGTCGGCAAAGGTGTCGTGAGCGCGGAGCGAACGTCCCATGCGCGCGACGGTGTGCCGAGGCGCGAGCGCGGAGCCAACGTCCCGTGTTATCGCGCCCCAGGACGTATCGCGAGTGCGGATCGAACGTCCCGCGTCGCTCATGACGGTCATGAGCCGCGCGCAGCCCCCGGTCGTCCCTTGAGAGGCGTCGGACGGACGATCAAGGGGCGGGAGCCGTCGGTTTTGATCGCGCCGCCGCTAGTAACACTGGACGCCCGCGCGTTGTTTCCCCGCGTCGACCCATAACCAGTCACCACGAGTGCGGATCGAACGTCCCATGTCTCGGGCAACGATGGTGTTCTCCAAGCTGCCGGGAGCGCGGGACGGGCGTCCTGTATGGGCATCGCGCGATAGAATGGGAGTGCGGGACGAGCGTCCCGTGTAGGCATCAATTGCGCGGCCGCCAGCGCGGATCAGCCGTCCCGTTTTTTCCAACCGAAGTCCTATTGCGAGTGCGGAACGAACGTCTACGATGGCGCGCTTCCAATGGGCAAGATGTGGATAACTTGTGGGTGATGTGTGGATATGCAGCCGTTTTAGGGTTGGGGAGGCAGCGGCTTTTTGCGGGACCGACCGCGCGTGCGCGGGGCGGTGATGGTTGCGGGCGGCGTGACGAGGGCTGCGGGCGGGGTGACGATGGGCATCGACGGGACCGGGAGCCGCTGCGCCATGCTGGGTAGCGTCAGACACAGCGTCGCCTGTTGCCACTTTTCGGCCCAGTTATAGCGCGGCAGGCGTGCAAGAATATCCTGCGCGTCCGGCGTATATGCCCAGGCAGGCGCCAGAAGCGATCCACGTCCGTCGACTTCATCGGCGAGCACGCCATCGTCGCGCAGGCGGTCGAGCGCTTTTTCCAGGCGGCGACGATCCTCGCGCGGTCGTCCGGGATCGCAGTGCGCCAAGAGTTGCGTGTCGTCGAGCAGGCGCTGGACCGTGCAGACGATCTGCCTCTTGCGCGCGTGGGCGTCGCCACAGCCGACCAGCGTCACGAACCGTGCGAGGCGTTTCTCCCACAACTCATTGTGACGGTCGTACCGCACAGCCTTGTGCAACAGAGCGGCCAGGTGGGGATGAACCTCGCTGCCGGTGTCGATCCACTCGCCGAGGCGATAGCGCCATGAGAGGATCTGCCGCTCGCCCGTTTCGAGGCGCTTCTGCACGGCCCGGCCGATCACGAGCAGCAGCTTCGTTTCGTACGCCTCGGCGTGCGCGCCGTTGCGCCGCTCCTGCAGTGTTACGAAGAGTCGGTCGAGGTGCTCCATGCTGGCGGCGACATCCGCGCGGTCCTCGGCGCGGTGGCCGTGCCGCACATACCCGCCGCCCTTGTTGCGCCGCATCTTCGGCACGAGGTTGCGGTAGTCCAGGACTGAGTCGGCATTGAGCCAGACCGTGCCGTCCGGCTGGTGGCGCTGATGATCGATGGCGTGGGCTAGCGCGATCAGGAGCACGTCGCCGTCGTTGTCGTCGAGCGAGCGCGCCACCGACCACAAGCTCGATTGCAGGGCGGCCTCATCGTCGGGTGTGAGCGTGCCGCGCACCGTCGTCATCACCGTGTTGCTGGCCCCGGTCCACCAGTAGTCGGGAGCGCCATCCGCCCCGAGTTCCCAGCCGCGTCCGCCGCTCTGGATCGCGGCGAGGACGCCGCGCACGGCCTCGAACCCGTAGGGCCGCTGGCGTGTCTGCGCGGTCACCGACTCGTCGATAGCCGCGGGTGGAGCCTGGGGCGCGGTCACGAACGCGTCGATGACGTGCGGCGGCGGCATCGTGCGTGGCCGCCAGAGCCACTGGTCGCCGACGCCGTAGGCGATGAGATTATGCGTCTCCCACCACCAGCGCACACCGGCGTGATCATCGTCCGCATTGCGGCACGCCTCGCCCCAGGCGTCGACCTGATCGGGGGCCGGCTCGACCGGTATGGCGTAGCGCCGCAACCACTGCTCGGCGCGCTCGAGGCTCGCGTAGAGGGCAAGCGTCTCAGGGGAGAGGCGATCGAGTTCGCGCGACGAGAGGCCAATCTGCTGGAGATATGCATCGGACGGACGCTTCCGTGACTCCCGCTTTGTCGCCACCTATCCCCCTTCCCCTAAAACGCGCGCTTCCTTGATAGGATACAGAACAGATAGGAACATGCGCCAGGCTCCGTCCACAACGTGCGCGGCAGGAAATAGTAGAATGGGTGGGACGGAGCCTGCAACTGATGTTGTATGGCAAACGGTGTCGACCGCGATCGGGTGATAGTCACGTCTATGACGCCCGGTCGGGCCGGATCTTGGCGCTGCAGTGTCCGTACGCCGCCAAGCGGTCGTACTCGCAGGTCTAATCCCGCAAAATCGTGTGTGGCCAACCCGACCTTAAGCCGTCCATTTCACGGTTAGTGATAGCATGACGCCTGGCCCATGCGATCTCGCCGCAGTAGGCCATGTTGGGTCGATGAAGGCCGGATACACTACAAGCCATTGTGAAACGAATAGTGTAGCATTACCCACGACCATCTCATGTCCGACCATGAGATGGTTACTGTCGCTGGCCGCGCCGCAACTTTGACGCCTTCCCTGAGGTCGCGGTGCCGTATCCTCGTGGTGACGGGGGTATGCTCGAGTCTGAAATGGCCGCGATCATCTCGCGGTTGACGTGGTATGGTCATCGCGCATGTGGGCGTGTTACCATTTAGCTAAAGAGAACGCATCGGAAGGAGGCGCCGCAGTGCACGAGGATACGACGCAGACCAAGCAAGGCTCCCCCGGCGACCACAGATCCCCGTTCGAGGCCATTAAACAGTTCGACGACAACGGGCACGAGTGGTGGTCGGCCCGCGCCCTCTCCAAGCTGCTGGAGTATTCGCAATGGCAGACATTCAAGGCGGCCATCGAGCGGGCCATGGTGGCGTGCGCCAATGGCAACGTGGCGAAGGTCGACGACCATTTCATCGCTATCCATGAGATGGTTCCCATCGGCTCGGGCGCCAAGCGCCGTCTCCCCTCCTACCGGCTCTCGCGGTACGCCTGCTACCTCATTTTCGAGAACGGTGATTCCTCCAAACCGATGGTCGCGCTCGCCCAGTCCTATTTTGCTTTGCAGACGCGACGCCAAGAACTGGCGGACCTGGCGTTGCTCCCGGAGAGCCGCCAGCGCCTCTATCTCCGGCAGCAGGTCAGGGTGGACAACAAAGACCTCTCGGCGGCGGCTCAGGACGCCGGCGTCCAGACGCCGGCCGAGCACGCCGTCTTCCAGGACCAGGGCTACAAGGGGCTCTATAATGGTCTGTCGCGGAGGGGTATCCACAAGCGCAAAGGGCTGACGGGCAGCCAGGACATCCTCGACAATATGCAGAGCACCGAGCTCGCGGCCAATTGGTTCAGGATCACACAGGCGACGGATAAGTTGCGCCGCGAGGGTATCGAAGGCAAGGACAACGCGAATCGAGCACACCGCGACGTGGGGCGAGTCGTGCGGGATAGCATCGCCCAGTTGGGCGGCGCGATGCCGGAGGACCTGCCCACACCCGAGAAGAGCATTCAGCAATTGGAGCGCGAGCAGGCACAGCGGGATTTGTTGCAGATACAACCCGCGCTCTTCCAGGAGATCGTCCCCGAGGAGTAGGCGCCCTTGCCGTGATGACCATTCGCGGCATGTATCCACCAGCAGCCTGACCTGGTCGTTGTCATCATCGATCGTGCGCAGCAGGCGGCCGAAGACCGCCTGCGCATCGCGCTACTCGACGGCCGGACGTCGCTTGTCATGATCAGTTACATCTCTATATTAGTGAGGTAGGGCGTAAACCCCAGCACCTTTAGGGCTGCTCTATCTTTGCACTTTTTGTTTGGCCACCACATGTTGCAGTCTGGCGAGCGGTTCGACCACAATATAGGTAACGCGGAAGGCGTTCTATGTGTTGCGTTTTCTCGTTCCTCTACCTGCAACATGTGGTAGTCAAATAAAAAGTGTAAAGATAGAGTATAAGCCCTTTACCCGCTTCAGCAGCTTTAGCCCGCACGAGCGGTTGGCCCGTACCGATCCCGATGGAGATACCGCGCGTTGATCGACTGAGAAAGACCTTCTATGTCAAGGGTAGATAAAAATGTTGTTCTCCTATGAGTACATAAAGGGCTGCATGGGCGCGGTGGGGGCAGGGACGCTCCGGCTGGGGCTTGACGCCGCCCGGCACCCCTGCTGCATCTGCTGCGCCGAGGGAGCGGACGGGACGACGGGGCGCTGCGCGGCCGCCCGCTCCCTCGGGCTCCGCAGTCTAGCAGGGGACCCCGCCGGGGGCGTCAAGCCGCGGCGCCTCCGCTTGCGGGGGGCAGGCCCGTGGGGGCTGCGCGCCCCCACACCCCGCGGCCTCAGGAGCGTAGGCAGGGTGGAGGAGGGCACGGTGACACGCCCGACGCGCCCGGCGGGGCGACGGGTGGTGACGACCCTGGGACGGCGGGGCGTGGGCACCCTACGCGGCACGCGGGGTGTGGGCCTGCTGGGCGGCCAAGAAGGTCGCCGGGTCGTAAGTCTCGCGCTTGCTCCACAAGGCGTAGATGAGGCGGACCCACTGGTTGGCCAGTGCGCGCACGGCCATGGAGTGGCTCTTCCCCTCGCGCCGCTTGCGTTGATAGTAGGCCAACGCCCACGCCTCTTTCTGGGTGCTCTGCCAGGCGAATTGCTGCAAGGCGTTGCGCAAGGGCTTGTTACAGGCGTAGCGCCGATGCGCTTTCGCAAAATTGCCGCTCTGAAAGGGTACCGGCGCGGTGCCGGCGAGGGCTTGGACGCTGGCCGCGTCGGTGTAGCGCCCCCGATCATCGCCCCACTCCGCCAGCAGCCGCGGCGCCAGCCGCTGTCCGGCCCGCGGGAGGCTCGCGAAGGCCCTACTGTCGGAATGCAGCCTAAAAAGGCGCGTGATCTCCTCATCATAGGCGGCGATTTCGGGGAGAAGCACGCGCACCTGACCCACCAGCGTCAGCATCAGGCGCGTTTTAGTCCGCGTCACGATCGGGTCGGCTGCCAACTGCGGCTGGCGCACGCGTGCGTGGATCTGGCGGGCCTTGGTCTCCGCCGTGGGATGCCCCGCCCCCTTGAGGACGGCGGTGATCTGCTCCACCGAGGCCGCCCGCGCCTGTTCCAGCGTCGGGAAGGCCTGCAGGAAGGCCAGCGTTGTCGGCTGCTGCAGTTTGCCGAAGAGGTCTACGGCCACCGGATAGTACGCCTTCAAGCAGGCCGTGAGTTGGTTGACCAGGCGAGTCTGGCTCTGGATCAGGGTATCCTGGTCGCGCGTGAGCGCCTTGAGTTCGGCGATCAGGGGACTATCCGGGGTCAGGCGGCGCAGGTCGGCCAGGTCGCTACGCCCCGTGCGCGCCAACAAGTAGGCGTCGATGGCGTCGGTCTTGGCCCCCGCAGGCTTGCGGTGTCGATCGACGGTCTTGGGATTGACCGGATAGACGGGCAGGCCCGCTTCCAGCAGGGCGGTGATGAGCAAGCCCCGGTTCGTCTCCACGATACAGGCCAGATGGTCGGGGTGGTCGGCGACATCCCCGCTTCCTTTAAGGAACGTCACCAGCGTGTCCAGCCCCTCGGCGCTGTGGGCCACATGGGTCGTCCCGACGCGCTTACCCGCCTCGTCGATCACCACGGCGTCATGATGCTGATCGGCCCAATCAATACCGGCATACCACATAGTCATACTCTACGGTCGCTTTCTAGGAATAGGAAGTGTGAAGTGGCGAGAAATCCTGGGCGGTCGGGCCCTTATACACGGCGCTCGCAGCGCATCCTTCTATGGTCGATTAGCCCCAGGAGTGACGAAGAGGAAGGTGCATCTTTCTCAAACGGTCGCGCCGCTAGGAGACGGTATCCTTTCCTCCCTCGCCCACCGTCCGGCGGCTGTACGGTCCACCGGGTCCCTCCGTTGAGGGGGGACAATCTTAGTTTAATGTATAAGGAGAGGTCTCCACCTTAAAGTGCCCCTCCCCGGTGTCTTGACAAAAGGCTCTCCGTCACTTTTGGTGCATAGGGCTGTCGTGCGCCCAGGTCGCCGCTACGCACCCATTCTCGCTTTGAGAGGAGTGACAGAAATAGGGCTTCAGTGCGTTGAGGAGCTCTGTAGACGCTTCCACGGCTCAGGACCGTTGCCGACCAAGTTGGGCCGGGCGCTCATTAGCACCAAAAGTGACGGAGAGCCTGACAAAAGGGTCCACCATAGTCTCGGGCTCTCGTATCGGCCGCAGCGCCGGCGCATCCAGCGCGATCCGGCGCTGGAGGAGGGGATGCGGGAGATCCGGCTGGAGACAGGGGGCGGCCGGCAGGCGACGCCCTGCCTGCGCCTGAGCGTCGTGCCCTATTGGCTCTCGACGGTCGAGGTCTCGCGCGTCCGCCCTGACCTACAGGATAAGCTCCTGGTCTACAAGCGGTGGGTGATCGACAAGGTGTTTGAGGCATTCCAGCGCGAAACAGGGATCGGGCAGGCGACCGCACCCGCGCCGACCGTGCCGGCCACGCGCGACGACGACACACTCTCGCTGGCCCATATCCGCGACATGGCGTTGGCCATCGCGGCGTTCGCTGAGCAGCAGATCGCTTTCGCCGCGCAGCAGCAGGCCCAGGACCGGCGCATCGACGTCCTGGATGAAGGGCAGGGGCAACTCTCCGCGCGCCTCGACCGCGCGGCCGGCGTGGTCGGTGGGCTGGTGCGCAGCGTGAAGGCCCTGGAGCAGCGCCTCTCACCGGGCAACGTGCTCAGCGAGGAGCAGGCGGCCGAGGTAAGCGACCAGGTCAAGACGGTGGCCGAGGCCCTGACCGCGCGGGACGTGGCGGCGGGAGTTGCGCCGCGCGACTGGTACGGGTCGATCTACCGGACGCTCTACAAGCGATATAACGTCGCTGGGTACCGGCGCATCCGGCAGGAGCAGTACGCCGACGTGCTCTCCTGGCTCGATGATTTCCACGAGACGGCCTCGCCCGCGCCACAGGCCAACGGCGAGGAGTAGCCGTGGTCACGCAGCATCGGACCGCAGTACATCGAGGGGACCGACGTAGTGGGGACGTTCGTGCTCGGCTGATAGTAGGGGGAATAGCCCGAGCGGGACGCGGCCGATACCGGTGCGGCCCTACCGCGGTGCCCCGTTCCACGCTAGCGCCGGACGGTCACGGCCGCGTCCCGCTCGGGTTACATCCACAGCATCGCACGCGCACATGAAGGGCGTATGTGGCGCGCATGAAGACTGTGTATGGCGTCGGTGGCGTCGCGGAGGTCATGGGGGGATGGGGGGATGGGGGGCGACATGTGCGATAGGTCGCACGCGCCTGCACGGCGCTGCCCCTCCCCATCGAGGACGTGCCCACTGAAGCGGCGGTGACGGGCGACGACCGGCGGCGCGCCTACTTCTTGGTCTTCTTCTGCTTGGCGGCGGGCGTGGCCAGCGCTGTCGTCTCCGTGGCCGGCGCCGCAGCGTCGGCTGGCAGGAACTTGAAGAGTTTGAGGGTCTTGCCGTCGCGCTCAATGGTGGCGCGGGCAGCGGGGCGGTCGTTGGCCATAGTGGTGCGTTCGACCTGCTCGTCGGGGACCTCGATGGTGGCCTTGGTTTGAAGACGGTAGAATGGTCAGGTCCACTCTCAGGCCTCATCATTAGTAGGAAATCGTCACTTATGCGCGGACGTGTACTCTAGCGGTCACGGGTACCTTACCGGTATCACAGGCGGCTATGGACCCTATGTTAATTCGTCTAACACAACTATGGAGTGTGACGAAAACAACTGGGCGGATGGCCACGAGCAAAACGCGTGCGATAACGCGTGCGATAGGGAGACGCCAGCGCGTCATGCGAGCCTCCTCCGCCAGATCACCGCATCCTCCGTAGTGTGCATCTGACACGCTGTGAGCTAAGAGTAATCGGAGTGGGAGGATATCGTCAACATCGCTGTCCCACGCATCCCGCTGCCCGCAACGGGGGGAGCTACGGGCCGCAGCGTATCGCCACGCGGGCCGGGCATGGCCGCACAGCGGTCGGAGCGCCGATGAGCGGCTAGGGGACGGAGGCGACGTCAGGGGTGCCAGGGCAGGGCGGCGTGGAGCCAGCGGTAGAGGGTGGGGGCGCGGTCGGGGAGGGAGAGGGGGGGCGCGTCGAAGAAGTCGCCCGGCAGCGCGCCCGGGGGCACGTCGTGGGCCGTGCGCAGATACTCCATGAGGGTCTTGCCGTCGCGCCGGTAGACGCTGGCGCTAAGGGGGAGGCCGGTGCGCATGGCGAGCACGAGCACTCCAGGCTGGAGGTTCTCGTAGCCATAGCGCATGTCGAAGCGATCCATGATCAGCGGGAGGGGGTCCACGCCGCATGGGAGGGGGACGTGCACCGTCGCGGAGCCGGGGTATGTGGTGGCGCCGTAGCGCCGCGCGAGGACGCGCATCCAGGCCGTGAGCGTCGCGACATTATGGAGCGCGAAGAGGTCGGCGCAGGCGAACGGGGCGCCGCGCTCGGTGCGGTCGAGGAGGGTCGTGTAGACGACGGCGCAGCGGCCATCGGCGTGGCGGGCGAGGGTGATGACGTACCAGGGCTGCGTCGGCGGGCGTGTCGGCGTGTCGTCATACGCCAGCAGCGGGCTGCCCTGCTGGCGCAGGGCCTGGGCATAGACGAGACGCCCGCGGGCAGGGTCGATCCAGTATTGATTCTCCCAGGAGACGGCGCCGAGGCCAGGGCCGCGCGCGGGTCTGGGGTAGACGAGGCTCACGCGCAGATACAGGACATGACCGGCGTAGGGCGGGGTGGGGCGGATCAGAGCCGCGCCCAGGAGGACCAACGCGAGGGCGACGGGGAGCACACTCCAGCGTGCATGATGACGTCCCATCTGATAGACCCCTCCGTGCTGGTAAACCGATACGCGGCTTATCCGCCAGGCACAGCGTAGAGAGATTGGAGCGTGCCGTCAAGTCGTCGCTATCCCTTGCGTGTGGCGCTCCACGGGCGCTTACATAGCGGCTCCATAGCGCGTGCGCGTGCCGGCCAGGCGGGAGGGGCGCGGGGGGAGCTACGGGTCTCGGCGCGTCGGCCGTTAGCACCCCGACGGTGGGGGCGCCGTCCCCGCATGGACGATCCAGGAGCGGGGACGGCGCCCGGACCCCCAGGGCATGCACGGCGCGGTCGGTGCGGGTCGTGCGGGTGGGTAGCGTGGCCGGCACCATGGGGGCCATCTGCTAGCTTTTCTCCATCCAGTCATCCTCGCGCAGGCCATACGCGAACCGCGCATTCAACTGTGCATCTAGGCCCAGGTCGTGTGCGTTGCGGCCACCCGCGCCCTTGTCCTGCTCCGTGATAGCTTTATCGGCGCGCGACGACAGCGGCGGCGAAGGCGCTATCAGGGTGTGTCCCTCCCGCGTCGTGGTCAAGTTGTGGCGTGCCATGCGTGTACCTCCTTGCCTAGTGTGACGGACCCTCTGCGGTCCGTGAGCGGTCCATCGGGCCGGTGTCCGGTGACAGGCCGGAATTCACCGTGCCTGGCGAGTACCATACGTCGTGCCATCGGGGTCTTTGCACACAGCCCACCGGCCCCAGGATCGCGGTGTTGGCGCGTCGACACACGCGTCCCCCGTCGCCCGTAAGCCGAGGCGTAAAAGGGCGACGGGGGGAGCGCGGAATCCATAGGACAGGCTCCGCGTCCCCCCCGCGGTCGTCCAGGGGAGTAGACACCCACACGGTCGTGCCGCGTGTCGCGTTAGTAGAAGGTGGAGGTATCGGGCACGGTATAGCCCTCGACCATGGGGAGTTCGTCCTGCGTGTTGGCCAGGAGGAGCTGCTCCGGCATGAGGTGGTCTGCGTCGAACTCCCTGATCACGACGACCTGCCCCTCATGGATCGCATGGATCGCGGTGAACGGCACGTACAGATCGCGCTGCACGCGCACCACGACGCCGGTCGCCCCGACATCCTTCACCTGGCCGATACGTTCGGTGTTCTCTCCCTGCACGTCCATACCGGCCCCGATGTCGCTACCTGTTGTGGTCATAGGTGGGGCCTCCTTGTCGCGCTAGCGGTGGCATGTGTCATCTGGACCCCTACGTGAGGGGGCGGCACAGACGATGCCCGCGTGGGTAGGAGCGGGCGGTGCGGGCGCGTGTATCGTGGCACGCCGTGGGCATCCCGCCGCTCCCCTGGGCCTAGCTGCTGATAGTGTACCATGACAGCGCCGCATCATGTCAACAGCGCGTAAAAGGACTTCGCACCATTGAACGGAGCACCGACACGCGACACCGGTGCGGCCACAAGAAGATAGCAGCGCCGATCAGACCGTGCCCGTGGTGGCCCGGGTGCATGCGGACACGCCCGCCATGTGCGTCGCGAACGCGCCCTCGGGGACGAACGTTCGATCGTGGATGGCCTGGGGACGCCCCTCACGTTGGCCTTGATGATGCTGGCCGCGCACGACGTCCCGGTGCGGCCGTCCAGCCGCGCCATCGGCTGGCAGACCGCTCCGCCAACCCCCGCACGAATGTCAGGGCGCGATGCTAGGGGTCGTCGCGGCGCGTGTCGGGCGTGCGGGGACACGGGTGGATCAGCATGTGCCCTCGCAGGGCGGCGCGGGCACGTAGGCTCCGCACCTGCTCCCGTAAGCGGCGTTGCGCTCGCGGGGCCAACGCGCGGTAGCCTCCCAGCAAGCGGCTTTCCTCATGCGCGACGACCTCCACGTCCAACAGAGAGTCTGCTGCGGGATCGACGGGCCGATCCCGCAGCAGGCTCACGGTGCTCGCCCACGGCCTGGAGCTCGTCATCGCTCAGGTCCTCCAAGGTCGCCAACACCGTGAGTCAGCGGCACGATGCGTCCAGGTCCCCCTCGCCCTTCTGTCGTCCTGCCGCGTGTCCAGCGGCGGAACTATGACAGGCCCGCGCGGCGGCGTCACCGGGCGCGTGTGTCCGTCCCGATAAAGTGGAGGGCCGACCCCGCGCTATAGCGCGTCGAGCCGGCCCTCCGATCCTATGATGACTGCGTGTGCCCACGCCCGCTCAGGGCGGTGGTCAGCCCGCGCGTGTCTCACCGAGGCGCAGATCGGTCGAACCGGCCCACAGTTGGGCGGTTTGAAGAATGGCTGTGGTGCTCATGGCGTCCGCGCCTCCTTCCGTTATCCGTCTGAACGACGCCGGCGATACATCGTTGCCATAAGTGTACCACGCTGCGTGCCATGCGGGGCGACGGGGTGTCGCAGGGGGTGCGCCACAGCAAAGTTCCCATGCACGCGCACAGCGGCCATACCGGTTGGCTGCCGCGCCGCACAAGGGAACTTTGCTGTGGCGCACCCGAGGCAATGCGCCCGGTTGACGCCATGCCCCTGTTCCTGGTACGGTGGATGTGGACAGCACATAGTCCTACGGGAGCTCGGGTAGCCGGGCTGAGAGGGTGGCCAGTGGACGCCGCCGACCGTCGCACCTGATCGGGGTAATGCCTGCGTTAGGGAAGATGATCGCACATCGGGGCATCGCCGTCGTCGGAGCCCTACTCCCCTCCCCGTCCTGTGGACCAGCGTGATCCAATCCAACCGTTAACTGGGATACGCGCGTCGCGCGAATGGGGTTGATAGGAATGGGACAATCGCGCCGGGTCACCGCGCTCTCGCTCATGGCGACGCTCCTCTTGCTCGTGCCCGGCCACGCGACGGGCCGTGCCGTGCGTGTCCCGCGGCCGCTCACGCTCTGGCTCGACTGGTACCCCAACTCCGACCATGCCGGCATCTACGTGGCGCTCGCCAAGGGCTACTATGCCCGCGCCGGCCTCGCTGTCACCCCACGGGTACCGGCCGGGGCGGCCGACGCGCTCACGCTCGTGGCGCACGGCACGGGCGACCTCGCCATCAGCTATGAGCCGGCCGTCCTGCTCGCCCGCGCCCAGGGCCTCCCGGTGGTGGCGACGGCGGCGATCGTGCAGCGCCCGCTCGACTGCGTGGTGGCGCTTGCCCGGTCGGGCATCGCGCGCCCACGCCAGCTGCAAGGGAAGGTCGTGGGCATCGCCGGCCTCCCCAATGACTATACGAACCTCACGGCCATCGTGCGGCACGACGGCGGCGACCCGCGGCAGGTCAAGGTCGTGGTGGTCGGCTACGGCCTGCTGCCGAATCTGCTGGCGCGCCGGGTCGACGCCGTGCTGGGCGTCTATTGGACGTGGGAGGTGCTGCAGGCCGCGCAGCAGGGCTACCGCGTCAACGTCATGCGCCTGGACCGGAACGGCGTGCCCGGCTACGATGAGTTGGTCTTCGCGACGGGCACGCGGCAGCTCCACGACGAGGCCCCGACGCTGCGCGCCTTCCAGCGCGCCACGTTCCAGGGCTACGCCTATGCCGCCGCGCACCCCGCCGAGGCCGCGCGCCTCCTGCTCCGGGTCCCCGGCGTGCTCTCCCACAGCGAGCCGCTGATCGAGCGCAGCATCCGGTTGCTCGGCCCCCTGTTCCATGATGAGCGCGGGCGCTACGGCACGCTGTCCGCGGCGCAGTGGCAGTCCTACGCCGATTGGATGACCCGTGGGCGGCTGCTGCGGGCGCGCGTGGACGCCCGCGCGGCCGTGACGACGACGGTGCTGCCCCAATGATCGTGACGGTTGGGGCGCGGGACGGGCCTCGCATCCCAGCCGGATGATCGCACGTCCGCGGGTGGGGCGCACCCTTTGCCGCCACCCTGGTGACGACACACTGCTATTCGTAACAGATTGAGGAGGCTATTCCATGGACGACACTTTACAGATCGGACGCTATACGTTTCGCTCGCGGCTCCTGGTGGGGACCGGCAAGTACCGCTCCGCCGGGGAGATGCGCGACGCCTTGGAGGCATCGGGGGCGGAGATCATCACCGTGGCGCTGCGCCGGCTCGACCTGGAAACGCCCGGCGCGCGCACGATCCTGGACGAGATCGACTGGGGCCGCTACACCATCCTGCCCAACACGGCCGGGGCGCGGACCGCGGAGGAGGCCGTGCGCATCGCCCACCTAGCCCGCGCCATGGACCTGGGCGACCTGATCAAGCTCGAGGTCATCCCCGATCCCACCTACCTGCTGCCCGATCCCATCGGCACGCTGGAGGCCAGCCGCATTTTGGTGGACGAGGGCTTCACCGTGCTCCCCTACATCAACGCCGACCCCGTGCTGGCCCTACGCTTGCAGGAGATCGGCACGGCGACGGTGATGCCGCTGGCCTCGCCCATCGGCTCGGGGCAGGGCTTGGTCACGCGTGAACAGATCAAGATCATCATCGCGCAGGCCACCGTGCCCGTCGTGGTGGACGCCGGTATCGGTGCCCCCTCCGACGCCGCCCTGGCTATGGAGGTGGGCGCGGACGCCTGCCTCGTCAACACGGCGCTGGCCCTGGCCGACCGTCCCGCCCTGATGGCAGCGGCCATGCGCCAGGGTGTCGAGGCGGGACGCTCGGCCTTCCTGGCGGGGCGCATGCCGCCCAAAGCCTACGCGTCGGCGAGTAGCCCGCTCGTGGGGGCCGTGGGGTCATGACGCCCGATCAGGGCGATGCCGTGTCGCGGCCGCCCCTGCCGCGCCTCCACCTGATCGTGGACCCGGCGCTATGCCGGGAACGCGGGATCGCGCCGGCCGATCTGGCGGCGCGCGCCGTCGCGGATGGCCGCGCCGTGGCCGTCCATCTGCGCGGCCCCGACACGACGGCCGCCGCGTTGTGGCGCCTAGCCATGGATCTGCGCGCGGTTGTCGCGCCCCCCGCGCTGCTGATCGTCAACGACCGCGCGGACGTCGCCGTCGCCGTGGGGGCTGATGGTGTCCATCTCGGCGGCCACGGTCTGCCCCTCGCCGCCGCGCGCCGCGTCGTGGGCCCGCGCCTCCTGCTAGGTCGCTCCGTCCACGGCGGCGCGGAGGCGCGGGCGGCGGAACGGGAAGGGGCCGATTATGCGCTCCTGGGCACGATCTACTCAACCGCGTCGCATCCCGGCGCGGCGGGCGGGGGGCCGGCGCTCGTGCGCGCGGTCCGCGTGGCCGTCCACCTCCCGATCATCGCCATCGGCGGCATCGACGGGACGACCCTAGACGAGGTCCTGGACGCGGGGGCCGATGGCGCGGCCGTACTTCGTGCCGTCGGCGCGGCGGCCGATCCCAGCGGGGCGGTCGCCGCGCTCTATGCGCGCGTGCACAGCGGTTACAAGACGTCCGGCGCCCTCGCCAGACGCCCCGACGAGTTGGCGTACCCGGCGCTCTCGGTCCACGCGGACCCCACCGCTTTCCGCTAACGGAGGAGATGTGAACGGAGGAGACATCGGATGATCACTATTACGCTGAACGGGAAACCGGCGCGGCTCCCCGAGCCCATGACCGTGCAACAGTTCCTGGAGACGCGGCACAAGACCCATCCGCGCTTCGTCGTCGTTGAACTGCGCGGCGAGCCGTTGAGCCGCGCACAGTTCGCGGACGCCCGCATCGACGACGGCGATGTGGTGGAAGTCGTCGCCCCCTTCGGGGGCGGATGATGGCGCCGTAACGTGGCTGACCTCGATCTCTCGCTCTATGTGGTGTTGGACCCGCGGCTGACAGCCGGACGCCCCCTGATGGATATCGCGCGGGCGGCGCTGCGCGGCGGCGCCACCGTGCTGCAACTCCGTGACAAAGAGGCGTCGACCCGCGACCTGTTGGCCGCCGCGGAGACGCTGGCCGCGCTGGCGCACGCGCGGGGGGCGCGCTTCGTCATGAACGACCATGCCGACATCGCGGCCGCTGTCGGCGGCGCCGGCGTCCATCTTGGCCCCGACGACCTAGCGGTCGCCGCGGCGCGCGCGCTGCTGGGTCCGGAGGCGCTCATCGGGTTCTCCGCCGGCACGCCCGCGGAGGCGCGGGACGCCGCGCGGGCGGGGGCGGATTACCTGGGCACGGGGGCCGTCTACGGCACGTCGTCGAAAGCGGACGCCGGCGCCCCTATTGGGGTGGACGGGCTGGAGCGTGTGGTGCGCGCGACCGGGGCGCCGGTCGTCGCGATCGGCGGCGTCGCGCCGGGCCGGGCCGCGCCCTGTATCAGGGCTGGCGCGGTGGGTGTGGCCGTGATCACGGCCATCACCCTGGCCGCGGACGTCACGGGCGCCGCACGCGCGCTGCGTGACGAGGTGGAGGCCGCGCGGGCGGGGCGAAGGGGCGCGCCCCCTCGCTGATGGCGTGACGCGCGCATGACCACCGCCGGATGATGTGATGGCGCCCGCCCGCCGCGCGAGACGGTCGGGCCGGGATGTGGTGGAGCAGGAAAGGGGGCACGATGGGGACGGACGGGACAGGGGCACGGAGACCGACGGCCTTGACGATTGCCGGGTCGGACTCGGGCGGAGGCGCGGGGATTCAGGCCGACCTCAAAACGTTCGCCGCGCTGGGCGTGTACGGCACGAGCGCGCTGACGGCCGTCACGGCGCAGAATACGGTCGGCGTGCGCGCCGTGGAGGAGGCGCCGCCGGCGCTCGTCGCGGCGCAAATCGACGCGGTGCTGGAGGACATCGGGGCCGACGCGGCGAAGACGGGCATGCTCTCCAGCGCCGCCATCGTCGCCGTGACGGTGGGACGCATCCGCGCACACGGGATCGCGCGGCTGGTCGTGGACCCGGTGATGGTGGCCAAGAGCGGCGATCGCCTGCTACGGGAGGATGCCGTGCGCGCCCTGCGGACGGACCTGCTGCCCCTGGCCCTGGTCGTGACGCCGAATCTCCCCGAGGCCGAGACGCTCGCGGGCGTGACCATCGGGAGTCGTGCGGACCTGGAGGACGCGGCGCGGCGCATCGCGGCGCTTGGCCCGCGGTACGTGCTGATCAAGGGCGGCCACGCTCCCGGCGATCCGATCGACATCCTATATGATGGCCGGGCCTTCCGGGAGTATCCCGGCGCGCGCATCGCAACGACCAGCACGCATGGAACGGGCTGTACCCTCTCCGCGGCGATCGTGGCCTATCTCGCGCGCGGGCTGGCGGTCGAGGACGCGGTCGGCCGCGCCAAGGAGTACGTGGTGGCGGCCATGCGCGCGGCGTCCCCGATCGGGCGCGGGCATGGCCCCCTCCACCACCTGTTCGCACTGCCAGGGGACGGGACGACAGGGATCAAGGGGGCGCGCGTCCAGCGTGTGGGCGGCGTGCGCGATGGACATGAACATGAATAGGTAGGAGACATCCGCCGAGACACGCCAATGTCCGTCCTTTGCCACGCGACGCCAGTCGCAGGCCCGCTCGTCACTACCCTCCTATCATCGACATCGACTTATTGGCGCGCTTGAAGCTCTTGTCGCCGATGTAGTGCTTGAGTTCTTTCTCCCAGGTCGCGGCACGGATGAGTTGCTCCACCTCGTCGTCGGACGCGCCCGCGCGCAGGGGGGCGCGCAGATCGGTCTCGACGGTGGAGAAGAGGCAAGTGCGGAACGCGCCCTCGGCGGTCAGGCGAATACGTGTTCAGCGACAATTAGAATTGCCGCGTATTGCCTCACGGAAGAATGTAACCCGTCGACAGGTTGTTGCCTCATGGGATATCTTACCGCAACGAGGCCATAACGATCGGCGAGGACGGCCACAGGTCAGCCGTGGCGATGGTGTGCCGCC
>JAABUL010004383.1_pt1 | contig 19008 bp, 35 predicted proteins | sample 5559151 | NCBI WGS metagenome assembly JAABUL01 (sample SAMN10711876, study PRJNA513368) | rock metagenome | isolation source: Antarctica rocks | place: Antarctica: Victoria Land, Pudding Butte sud | reverse complement strand
CTATCTAGCCGACAAACAGGCCTAATTGGTAGCTTCCCCATCATCTATGCATCATACTTCTATAACGTCTTCAAACTCCCACACCAAGGTGGCTGAAATCCAACACGACCGAGTTCGCTTCCACCTGCGGAGGTACAATGTGTGCATGATATCATGTGCAAGGTATAGGCATATCACGCAGTCTTATTCCCTTCTGCCGGCTCCGCATCTCTCATGCGCCTCCCTTTGGTCGGCAGACCAGCATACTTATCCCTCATACGCTCATACCTGGCTCGCTGCTCCCTCCACACACTCGGCAACGTCTTTTCAGCCGCTTTTTGGGAGATCGTGAAGGGTATGGGTCAAGTGAGTGTAGTGCCTTGCGGTTCACTGACGCCAGACGGTGTACAAAATCATTCAGTACTATGGGCTTACGCGTAACCCGGATTCGAAAGCTTCTCATGGGCCCTCACGAGGTCCGCCTCATGATGGAATCCCTCTTCTCGAAATCCCCTTCAGCGTCGACTGTATCGATCCAGCTGTGAGTTCAGAAATCCATCGTCGAGCCCATCCTCCTGCTCGATTCATCCCTTTTGAGTCAGCCCTGGCAGTTTCGCGCTGACTTTACAGAGCCTTCAACACGGCTAGGTGTTGCTTACGTTGCTCTACACCGGATGCCGCATAGGTTCCATCGTTGCGACTCTTGATTGGCAGCAAAATTACCTGTCCTGGCACGACATCAAATTCACTCTGCAATATGACTTCGGGAAGGCTTCGATCTGGGGATCTCCAAGGTCACCAAGTGCATCGGAAACTTACGTGAGTCACTCTTAATGACCAATCCGCTGACTGGCAGTGTGCGTTTCGCGATAGTCGGAATCCAGGAGCGACGAAACGTCATCTTCGATTCCGTTTGCTCATGCTGGGCCATGCTTGGAGATGCAAAGCCCTGCAAGGTTCCGATTTAGCATTCGAAGACCTATTCAAGTCCGAATCCGTAGAAGCTCTCAAACGCCGGACCGAGCGACTGGCTGAGCCCGTCTTCTATCGTCAGAAAGTAGGCTCGAAAGAGCTCGACATGTCTGGACCGCTGCAAAGGGATAATGTTTATTCTCGAAACAGACGTATCATTGCTACGGTCGGACTGAAGGGTGAATCTCACCCCGGTGGGCGACGCTGACATTGTAGGTCAAGGAGAAGAAGCTCCGACACTTTATTGCTTCGAAGAGGCACCCTCACTGCGGCATACCTCCATCCCCAGTTCGGCCCAGCCTTCGCGAGACAGCTGGCAGGACATAGTGCCGATTCCAGGATCCTCGAAAAATACTACTTCTCCGGTGCCGATCAATTCCCGATGACCGATATCATCGGCAACGGCGAGACGACCAACTATGAACGGCCAATTGTAGCTGATGACCGGTGAGTCATGCATCCACATCCGTAGCTGATACCTAGCGCTATGTCCTCTTTTAACCGCAAATCAGATAAGGAGTGGCTTGTGACGGACGCGCGATATGCATGCTACTGCCGTATCGTCACCATACTCAGCGGTTCAGTCACTCTCGGGAATCATGGTTGGAAGGAGCAAGAGCCTGTATGTCTACAAACTCGACTTCAGCTAAATTTTTCAGTTTGCTTCGCGTAACGCTGAGTTTGGCACATATGACCTGCAAGCAGCGGCAGAGCTGTTACAATCTTTGCGTCGTCTTGCGAGTAGTCGTCGCAAGGAACTCCGGCGCGATAAACTCAACAAGCTTCTAATCGACGAGAGCGAGGAGATTGCTCGCTCGGATCTTCTCGAACGAAAGGTAGCAGGCTTGCGCGACTCGATCTCCGTTAAGAACGTGTCGTACAAGCTGCTTGCATCAGCTCAGAAGGACTCGGCTTGCCCAACCTGGCTCAGGCCGCATCCTCGCTCGACCTCAAAGAAGTCGCAGTCTACCCCAATGAGGCGGCCCCGGAGGAGGACCGGGATGAGGAGGATCAGGTGGATGCCAGATCGGCGGAGGAAGACGAGCAGGATGCCGACGGGCAGGTTCTCAATGTTGCGTACATGGAGTGCGTCAGAGATTACACTACAGCAGCTGACCGGTAGGGATAAGATCATCAGGAAGGCTCTGGGAAGATATTGTGTAGGGCCTGCCAAGGTGACGAGGACGCACCGGGCATCTATCGACAGCCATGGGACGCATACGGGCTCTCCAGGCACAGGCGGCAGTATGACTCCCCCGGTAATGAGCTTCGGCGATGTCTCGATAAGAAGGGTATGAACCACCTTGGTCCTGCCAACGGTACGCTCGAACGTCTGGCATTACTGACGAGCAGTGACGTGCAAATTCCGTGCTTTGTCAGGAGAGGACGCGGACTGTGGCGCCTAAATGTGAGAATTCTTCCTTGTGCAAAGGCTAATGGCAGGTACAGCATAGCGTACTGGCGGCACCTCAAGCTTCACACGTCAGAGCTACCAGCATATCAATTAGCTTGGTTCATAGAGTACGCCAACAACCTCGACTCACAGAATCGCGATCGCAAGCCGACTCAACGCCCGTGGTCGCATGACGTATTCATTCAAGCTGCGGCACATTTACCCCAACTGTACGATGTCGCCGCAAAGTCTGCATCGAGCAGTTACCCCAGGTTTCCCGCCGAAATGGCCACTCTTTTCGATCTAAACTACACTCTTCCCTCTCGGACGCTAAGGACTTCGCTCTCCCGGCCGTCGACACCGCCAAAGACAGGGTCACGGCCGCTATTGCGAAACGCCTGACGAAGCTGAGGTTGCGCATCCTGGGTGAGATGTTCAAATCCGATGGCGTCACCCTCGACGCGAAGGATGAGCACGTAGCGTCTCTACTTTCAAGGCAGATACCAAGTATGATGATTTTGTTCGGGCCGAAGATGTGTTCAAGGCCGGATTGGACCTGTAGGTACGGTAGAGTATGGTTCGGACCCACGCCTGCTTATGCCAGATATGCATGAAATTTCAGGTTTCCCGACACGCGATGGCTTACACCGGGCAATACGACGAGCACGCACAAAACAGGCGGCGATTATATGCCTCGAAGCGCTCTTGGTGACCTCTGAGCAGAGACATAGCGAGCGGTGAGACATCGCTGAAAACTGGGCTCTGATACAGCAAACATCCAGAAATAGTAGCTCCCGGTACGGTCTTACCACCAGCTCCTGCTCAGTTTCCCGGGGAGGATACAGTACTTTGTTTCAGAAATAGAGGCATCCCTTGGTGTGCAGAGAGTTCAAAATGAAAACCGATTGCCTTGCAACCCGTCGTCCAGCTGACCGAGCACGCCTCATGCATCCCCGCACTCGGCACCGCCGCTGCTACGTCGGTATGCTAATACGAAAGCACCTGTTGTCCGTACTTGAGCCCGTCGAGAGACTTTATGTTCCCTTCGGGATCGGCCTCGATCATCTGCACCCCCTTGGGTCCCAAAATTTTGTCATACCTTTTCCTCGCTTCGTGCTCCTTGATCTTCTCCTCGGATTGTTGATAGATAGACCCAACACTTGATGCTCGTAGACCTTTGCGCTCCGCGGCGGCAATCATACGTTCCAGCTCTTCGTCCACCCTGGCGCGCTTGAAGAAGCCGTTTCGGGGGTAATAGGAGATTCGGGGTCGGGTAGGGACGTATTCAGGGATGGAGGCTCGATTCATGTGATGGAGGATCACTTGTTCGGATAGGGTCTGAGCGAGGGAGTCGTGAGTGGACTGTGTGCACCGCGACAAGATCCAGCACTTGCGTAGTTTCCATCTGGGCGGTTAAGGTTGAAATGCCCCTTGAGACAGACGTGCGGATTGGTGATGACCCGCGCGTTGTGTCGCTGGTTCGGGCTGGAAGAGTGAGGCAGTAGCTCATGAGGGATGATGATGTCTCCAGCCTTGCCGCCGAGGTGGGTGAATCGTGCGTTCTTAGAGTCCTCGGCGTAAGGCTTGAATGTCTCGTAAGGGCGTATCTTCGCCTTCGGGAGTGGGCGTAGAAAGACTCGCAAACGTCTGGACATTTCGTAAGCATCCAATAAATCCCGTTCGACTCACCCTTGATCCCGTCCTCACACACCACCATCGCTGCTCCGATCTCATCCACGTCGGTGAACAGGCAGATTGTTCGACAAAATGCTGACGCTCTTCGGCAGTGAGCGCGTTATGTTCGAGCATGGTGAGATGTCGTGAATTCGAGAATCGGATGGAAATGGTAATGAGTGGGAGCAACCGACATCTGAGAGCGGTGAAGGGGTTGGCGGATATCATTAGCCGATTGGGCCACAGCAAGAGCAGGTCACCGCTCAACTACATCCGGACTGATTCGGTGCACCATCTTGTCCGCGCTCGTGGCGACTACTTCAGCATGCCGAGCGAGAAAAGAGAAAGCGAAGATCTGGGGAATCATGAAGAAGGTGTGGGTGGGAAAGAGCGGGTGGCCCGCTCGTAATTTCGCATCAAACTCGCGGTCCCAGCTTCCGTTCCGCTGTACGTGATCTCTGGTCGCCGTTCAAATCACCATCCCAGCATGTACATAGTCCGTGTATTCAGCCACCACCGTTTGTTGTGCTCGCATAACTGATCTCTCGGCTGTTCGAAGCGGTAATGTCAGCGTCTCGGAGGAATCCAAGCAGTTCTGGCGAAGAGCGGGTATGGCAAATATGAATACGTTCTAAGCGCCGCAGAAGAGGAGGGAAGACTGCACGACCGTTCATCCAAGACGATCACCCTCACTATGGCGACCCATCAAGAGCCGATCAAGGCGGAAGACACCAAAGATCTCAAAGGCGAGACCTATCGCGTCGAACACTCCCTGGGAGACGATCACGAAGCAGGACTCAAGGCCCGTCATCACGACGGTGCAAAGCTCGACCATGCAGCCGAATCAGTCGATGCAGCCGGTGGTCAATTCGACGTCAGCCCTGAAGACCGCAAGCGCGTCCTTCGCATGGTCGATCTGGGTTTGCATGCCCATGTGTATCGTATACACGATCCAATCCCTTGAGAAGGCCAGCATAACCTATGCGGCGATATTTAACCTTCAAGCCGACACTCATCTCCATGGCTCAGAGTACAGCTGGCTCAGCAGGTGGGTGACACTTGCGAATCAACCTGATAGGGCCCAGTTGCGGCCATATCGCACAGCTTGTCTTCCAGTACACCTCCGCGTATGCGCTCATTGCTTACCCCGGTGATTGCGAAATTTCAACTACATGCTTTCGCTAAACAAGCTGTTGCAGGTGAAATACTGGGTCATATTCAACATGATATCAAGGTGCATCGTACGATATGTACAGGTGAGTCCGTAGCTTTGTGGGGACTCGTCAAAGCGTATACTGCAGCCGCGGCGAAAAACTTTGCCGGTCTCCTCACAGCCCGCATCTTCCTCGGGATTTTCGAGGCGATCATCCTCCCCTCGTTCTCTCTGATTGTCGGCAAAGCCGTTTTCGATACACATTCCGCCCTCAAGGCGTACCAAGGGGTCCTATCCTTCTTGGGCTCCCTGTCTCTTGCTTTCGTGCCATTGATCTGGTGGATGCTCTCGAATTCGCCAGCTACAGCTCGCTTCCTTCGCAAGGGGAACGACCGACTCATCGCGATCGAACGGGCTCGAGAGAATGATCCGGTACCAAGGTCAGCTTCCTTGCATGCACGAAGAATGACCTAGCCAGGCGTCCACATGGAAACGGGATCAATTCGTTGAGGCGATGAGCGATCCCAAAACTCTGGATGTGGGCATCGATGATGTTGTAAGTGTATCGACTGAAAATCTCGCTTTACGCTTAACTCGGTGCAGCTGCATCGCGTGCACTCAGGGAGGGGTCGGTACCTTTGGCGGCCTGATCACCAAGTATTCGGCTTCGACAGCTTCACCGTGAGTTTTCCTACCTGATTTTCTGCTAGCGCCTCTCCTATTGGCGACGCTCAAACTCGGCCAACAGACCATTCTCATGCAAATCCCGAAGGGTGTCATCGGTCCGCATCGTCATTCCCCTGTCGACTTGAGACTCTCTAACACATGACGGCATAGGTATTATCGTCCCGCTTGGGGGCGTCTTCATCATCAACCGGATCAAAATCCGGTTTATAGTCATCTGTGTTATCCTGCTTCCAGCCAACGGCGGTGCGATCGGTCTCATCTACGTCCCGCGGACCAACACACGGGGTCTCATGGGTTGCTTCTACACCATGTATTTCTACGGCGGTCCTACGTACGTGCCTCCTTTTGCCCCTGGTTCCTGCCTCACTCGCCTGTAGAGCAGTTCACCTATTCGTGGGCAAACATCGACGCAGCGGGCACGACCAAGCGTGTAATAAAGACTGCCACTCTCTTCGTCGGATGTGAACCGTATAGGCGTTGGTGTGCGCTGACAGAATGAACAGTGTGTCTCGGTAATGTGAGGTCTCGTCACTCGCCATGACAACCGCTGACGCTGGTAGATCACCGTACCGCAAGTCTTCCTAGCCCGCGAAGCGCCATACTACCATACCGGTCTCTACGTCGCCCTCGGCTACTGGTCCACCCTCTTCTGCCTCCTTCGCGATGAGCCGGTACCTCAAATACCTGTTCACAAGCAAGGCCAGCGTAGACTCGCAGTGGGCCTACCCGAACACGTCAAAGACATGTCGTCATGAGCATCCACGAAGCCGCAATCTACAGGGCGTCCCCCCAGCAGAGTTTCCGAGAGCAGGGTTACGATGAGAAACTGCTGTTCGAGAACGCTTTTGACGATATGACCGACTTTCAGTGAGTTTCACCTCTGGCCGAAATGGTAGACTCGCTGATTTGGTTCAAAGGATCCAATGTTCATCTATGTCATCAGAGTATCGTTATAGTGATCACGAAAGTGGGTTAGGCGGGTCAGCTTGGAAGTGTCTGTTATCGAGATTATGCTTGTTTGGTCGGATTCCTGGGCTAGACATTCGTCCGAAAGATGCGATTTCTGGTCTTTGATTGGATGAGTTTCGCAGAGGTGATTCCAAACGATTGAAGGTCAGATTTCGCGATTGAGGATTCTTGTGGTCCTCCTCAGGCCCTCAGGCTCAAAGTCATTGGCGATCGGCACGGTGGAAGTTCGCCAGTCCGTTGCACAAAAACCGGCCTCAACCCTCCTCTATCTCTCTCCCCGCTGATTCACGCCTCCTGGTCTTGACCCTACGCGCGTGCAGCTGAGTTTCTTCCAAGCGTGCAGATTCATGATAGACAATCATGCCATGAGGTATATGTGAAACGTTCCCCTGACAGCTCGGCCGCCCTTGCCCCTCAGTCTACGTTCATCCCCATGCCCATCCCCCCTCCTTCCGCAGGTATCATCCGACTCTCCCTCTTCTTCCCGCCCATCTGCTGCACCGCCATAGCCTTCCTTCCCGTCGCGCGGACCTTGATCTTCTCCTTGATCCGTTGTCGTTCCTCGAGCGGTGCCTGCGCCTCGGCGAGACGGCGGGGTTGGACGAGCTCGATATGCCGCTCGACATCGGTTGCCGCGGCTCGAAGGTTCTTCGCAGGGTTTCCGGCCATCCTGCGAGATTAAGCGAGCGGTATGCAAAGGAAGTGAGACATACCGGTTCTTCCAGAAGGCTCGCTCGCGCTTCTGCCTGATCTCCTGGACTCGCTCCATCACCTTGAGGGTCGTGGCCACCAGCTCCCGATCATATCGAACCGGAACGTTTCGCCTTTTCTCAAACTCGTATACCGAATCCTGAGCCAGGTGCATAAGCACTGGTATCCCCGCGGTCAGCGTCAATACGACCCACAATGATCATCTCCTTGCCATTCGCCCTTCTGAACGCCTTTGTCCACCGCACCTTTCTCGGGTTCCGCTTCATCTTGAAGTTTTTGTGACATTTCGACGAGCAGAAGCGGAAGCACTTTGCATCATTCCGGACAAACATCGTACCATGGCCGGGATAGACATTGACGGAGCAGAAGTAGCACTTCTCGATACGCATAATGCCTGTTGGGAAGGCGAGGGGTTGAGAGGAAGATTGGTTGCGGAAGATCGTCTGAAATCTACATGACTCCTGAAATGCCACGTATGATGTACCCCTGAATAGCAAATACAAAACAACGTGTCGGCATGGCGAATAGCCATCACCAGCCAAACTTTCTGACCTCCTCGTGACCATTCACCTCTCTTTCCCTCTGTCTCGGTTGGCTCCGATACATCCAGTCTTTTTACGGAATATGAAGGTGAGCAGGAGCACTGCCATTTCACTTTCGCTCGTCGCTTCTCGTCGCTTGCAGCTGCTGATCTATGGTCAGGCTTTGATTCTTGTCGGAGGGTTCGGCACGCGTCTTCGGCCATTGACTGTGAGTCAGGTTGCGACTGCAGCCCGCCCTGAGTCCTCCTGAGCATTGTCATGGTCTGTGAGCTGATCCTTCGTCTGCTCTAGCTGTCATGGCCTAAACCGCTCGTTGAATTTTGCAACAAGGTGAGCTCAGCCTATGTATTGATGGATCAAGCGGGGAGCTGACGAGGCCGTCGCTGTATAGGCTATGATGTGAGTCTTCCCAAGACAGATCAACAAACCTTTGTTGCGCACTGGTGTCGAGTCGAGTGCGGAACTGATCGAGAACTCAAAACAGCTTGCATCAAATTGAGGCACTCGTCAAGGTCAGTGTCCACAATCGCTGGTTTGCGGCGCAATGCACGCTGACGATTCCAGGCTGGGGTCAAAGACATCGTCCTCGCCGTCAACTACCGTCCTGAGGTCATGGTCTCCGTGCTGAAGAAGACTGAGGAGGAATTTGGCATCACAATCACCTTCAGCGTCGAGACTGAGCCTCTGGGGACTGGTACGTCTCGTGCCTATGCCAGTCATGGGCAATGCTGATACAGTGATCAGCCGGTCCGCTTGCTCTCGCTCGTGAGATCTTGGGAAAGGACGACTCGCCATTCTTCGTGCTCAATTCAGACGTGACTTGTACCTACCCATTCGAGTCTTTCCGGTAAGTGTCCTACATTTACTGAACAAATGAGGGAGCGACTCGGCGCGCCCAGCTTGAGTGCCTGAGAAGGCCTCTCAATCTGTTAAAAAGGGTCTGATCTTTGCCAGGGATTTCCACTTAGCACACGGTTGCGAAGGCTCCATCATGGTCAGTCCGTTGGCTCGCGCTCAAATAGATGTTTTGTAGAAGCGAAACGGTCAGACTGACATCCACTAGGTGACCAAAGTTTCCGAGCCTTCCGCCTACGGTGTCGTCGTCACCAAGCCTAACTCGACCGTCATCGACCGCTTCGTCGAAAAGCCAGTCGAATTCGTTGGTAACAGAATCAATGCGGGAATCTACATGTTTAATCCTTCTGTTTTGAGCCGCATTCAGGTGAGTTCTCTCGTCTGCCAATTCAACACCGGACCGGTGCAAGGAATGTTTAGCTGACAAGCGATGTACTCGCAGCTACAACCTACATCGATAGAGAAGGAAGTCTTCCCCGCCATCGCAGCCGACCACCAACTTCACTCTTATGATCTCGCCGGCTTCTGGATGGATGTCGGACAACCGAAGGATTTCCTCACCGGTGAGCTAGCAGCATTGTCCTCTATCAGGAGCTGACATTGAGGATCCAGGTACCTGCCTTTACCTATCACACCTCACCTCGCAACACTCCGCTCTCCTGACTGATCCGTCGAAGAACAAGTGGGTCTACGGCGGAAACGTGTTGGTGGACCCGGTAGGATTTCCCCAACATCGTCAAGTAGCGGCGTCGCTTACAGGTGCAGACCGCCGAGATCGATCCCACCGCCGTGCTCGGTCCAAATGTCACCATTGGTCCAGGTGTGAAGATCGGCCCTGGTGTGCGTTTGCAGCGCTGCGTCATCCTTTCCAACGCCGTTGTTCGAGACCACGCTTGGATTGCCAATTCCATCGTTGGATGGAACAGCAACGTCGGACGATGGGTAAATCCCATGATTGTTCTCTGAACATCAGCTGACCAGCGTCTGCAGACTCGGGTGGAGAACATCACGGTACTTGGAGACGACGTCACAATCAAGGACGAGCTATATGTTAACGGGGCCTCCGTATTACCTCATAAGAGCGTGAGCAGCTTGTTTTTTTTTTCCTAGGCGATTAGAGACTAAACCGAGCTTTGCAGATCTCGAGCAGTATCACCGAGCCCCGTATCGTGATGTGTAAGTCCTCGATCTGCTCACACAAAGCGGTCCATAAACCCTCGCAGGACTGCCCTTCGACATCAAAATGCTTGTCCATAGCTCTCACTTCACTCCGGAGGCTTTCTGTACATGGTCTATCTTCCCCGGCTTTTGCCATGCATCATATACCGATAGACTGTCTAGTAGTCGTCCACATGCCTTTCGACCCGACGGCGACCGTCCCGAAAGTTAACCATCGGACAGGATGTCACGACAAAGTTACGACGCGGCGACCGGGCAGACGGGGTAGGAGCCTGAAGCGCTTCCGAGCGCCCGGAGACATGGATGTTTGGTCCATTCTGCTTTCGATGGACTCCTACAAGGTTGCGCACAGACCTGCAAACACGATCACAGGATCGTCATCCTCTCTCGATCGTTGTCAGAGCTGTCTCTTCGACATCCTCGTCAACCAACTTCAGTAGATCCGGGCCGAAAGGAACAAAGTGGCGTGTCACAGCCGGGTGCACTTGCCCTTGTCCGACGCGCGTCTTTTTCAGTCTAAACTGTACACCGCCTCCATCCGACCTGTGCTCTCGACCATCTCCTTTCATTCCGGCGGCATCTGGTAGGCCAGTCTGCCCGGTGTGCCCGGTGACAGCCCCCCCCCAAATCCCCACGAGGCCGCGATTTTCATCTCCGTCCAAACCTCCACCAAACACCATTTGGTTTCACGACACCTCACATTCCGCATATCTCACGCGTCGGAGCGGAGATCGGATTCGCGTGGGAGAACTCGGCTGAGCTATTAGGGGCGGTTGGTTGAAAGATCGTAATCTGTGGACATCCAGCCTGGCCGCGTCACGGCCGCCTGAGCTCAGGCCTGCACGATCTCCTCCGTCGAAGGCTATTCCCGTCGTCTTTCAAGCTCCCAGATAGCTTTCCTTGCGCACAGTGCGGGAAGACTTTTCCTCGTGAGTTTGGGTATCATTTCTGGCGCAAGAACGTCTGGGCCATCCTTTATTCCCCGGGCCACTTGCCCATCCTTTGTTTAGGTTGATCAGGGCGTTCGTTCGGGACGGAAAGGAAAGGACGGCGGGAGATCCGTACCCGATCCCACGGGTTTTTTTACTACCTCCGACCGATGTGATTCTGTGTGCAACAGCTGATTCTCCCGTCTAGCAGCCACGATGCCTCCCCAAGATCCACTCCCCACCATCACTCCCCCTCCTTTACCCCGCTCTTTCGATTTCGGCCCCTCACCGACAGAACTGATCGAGCGCGACTCGATCGTCACAGTCTCCGTCGTAGCGTCAAATGCCGCGACATCATCTGCCGCCAAGAAGGCCACCGCCTTTCCCTTTGCTGTGGCGATCCCTGCGTTGGTAGGAGGTATGGCTTTGGCTATTGCCGGATTTTGTCTGTATTGGTGGATAGGGCGGAAACAAAAGAGGGAGAAGAGGGTGGGTCGCTCGTTGGCATGTCCCGGTAGTGCTGACGCGAGCAGGAACGATGGGAGCGAGCGCAAAAGCGACAACGGAAACGAGCCGACTCTGCTGCAACGCGACCATCCGTATCCTCCTCGCGAAATCCGTCCTCAGCCTTCAAGATCCCTATGGGGGAGAAAGAGTTCATCCCTCCTGTCCCGACAATCCCGAAACACCCGCACGACCCTCACACCAAGTCCGAGAAAGGGTATGGGTACAATGGCGCTCCCAACCAAAACCAGTATTCTGAACCTAAACCATATCCTGCCCAACCACCCATCGAAGCGCCGATCCACGAGGAACAAGGCGATCACCTCCACCCGTCTGAGTCGAACGACTCCACAGGACCGCTGAATTACGGCATCGACGAATTCGTTTCCAAATCCTCTATCCTTCCCTCTCGACCGAGCCGATCTATCGCTCGGATGGCAGTAGCCGAATCCGCCGCTGCAAATGCTTTCGTCGACCCGATCCACCGGTACCAACCGAAGAAACCCTCCCCACTGGCACTCAAAGCCGCCGAGGAGAAGAAGCTGAGAAGTCAGGGCGAGCCACTCCGACCGCTCGACACGAACATGCAGGAGACTCTCACGGGACCGAACGATCGCCTTATCCCAAACGAGGACGACCATGCGGCTCGCAAGCTGTCTGGCGAGTGGGGAGTCGCGCTCGGCTCGCCAAATCACGATGGATCCTTCGCGGCACAGCAATACGGCTCCAGCTCGGGACCGACGAGAACATCCTATTCGAACGACCCATACCTAGCAGCAGCTGCACAGAACCGAGCGCCTTCAGGACAATATACCACGGATCCTTATTCAATTTACCATGATGGAGGCCAACAGGTGGATTCGGCTGCGAAGCAGGGCAATTGGGTTTGAGTCTGGGTCTGGGCAGGGCACATCATTTCGCATGTATCTGCGCGTTTGCAATTTCCATGATCACCAAGCAGATTCGAGGCGGAACAGGTGCTCTCTCCCCCGATGGCGAGATTATTGTGAAACGCCTGGTTCTGATTCGCGTATTGCTAGTCCAAGGAGGTATGTGATATTAGGCGTCAATCGTCAAACAACGTCAAGCCTCGGCCTGAATAGTCAGCCGAAAGCAGCGGCTCGAAACGCCACGTGCCAGGCGTCATCATCGATCGCTCCAGTACCACCTGTTTTGACATCTTCCTGATCTACCTACGCCCAGTGAAATCGTCATGTCTACCATAACAGATGCCCGCCCGAGAGGTATTTATACTCCTACCGACTGTCCACAGTGAGCTTCTAGCTTGACGTCTGGCTGAGGGCGGCATATGGCCTGCCGCCCCGCCCTCGGTCTACACTTGAGCTGAGCTGAATCCTCTCGCCTACCAGATGTCGAGCTCAACAGGAATACATCGTACCCCCATCATTCATCGGCTCACTACGAGTCCGTTGCTCCTCGTTCGTAGATACCCCTTGTTACCGGTTACGTCAACTGACCGAGAGAGCAGATGCAAGACCCTCTTCTCCCACCCCCAACCCAAACCCTCGGCCGGATCATCCTCGAGCTCCCGCTCCACCGGAACCGGTACCAGTACAGGCAATTCTACAGGTCGAGGTGGAGGAGGTAGAGGGATAGGGAGCGATAAGAACCCGCTCGATATGGCCTACTATGATGTGTTGGGGCTGGATAGTCAATGCCCGCTTGAGGAGGTCAAGAAGGCGTATAGGCGGTTGGCGATCAAGGTCGGTGAAGTTTAACGCCTATGTCTCAGCCGAGATTCGAAAAGGCTGTCTTCACTGACCACTTGTATAGTTGCATCCTGATAAGAACCGAGATGATCCCGACGCCGAGGAGAAGGTTTGTCACTAAACCCAATAGGAATTGGATGGCACTCTGACTGTGGTTTCCAGTTCAAGCAAATCTCGATAGCTTACCAGGTTCTGTCCGACCCCGAGTTGCGACACAAATACAACGAGTTTGGCCAGAAGAACGGTGGTGGCGTGGCTGAGCCCGCTGGCGGGTTTCAAGATCCCGAGGAGGTGTTTGGGAAGATGTTTGGCGGGGACCGATTTGACGACTTTATCGGGCAGATCTCCATCGGTTCGTCTCCTCCAACCCATACGCTATGTGTGCTGAATGGGATGCAGGGAAGGACATGAAAGAAGCGTTCCAGCAGCAGCACGAGGAGGAAGGGGAGATGATGATCGGTCCGACCGGTCGACCGATGTTGACTCCCGAGGCTATGCAGCGGAAGATGATGCGGGATCGGGTCAAGCAGGAAGAGGTGAGGCGATGTCTCCACGGAAATTTAAAAGGCTAAAGCCCGAGTGCAGAAAGCGAGAATTCGGAAGGCGAGGGTGGAGAAGCTGGCTGAGAACCTCAAGAATAAGCTCTCGATTTTCACGGAAGCTACGAAGGGGCCTGAGGATGGAGCGGTCGCTACGTCATTCCGGGAGAAGTGCAGGCTTGAGGCCGAGTGAGTTATTGTCGATCTGGGATGAGCATCACCGACCATTGCGTAGGGACTTGAAGGACGAAAGCTATGGCGTCGAGCTCTTGAACGCTATTGGCAGGGCTTACCAAGCGAAGTCTGTGCAACATGCTGTAAGTCATCAGACAGTCGACAAGGAGTAGGACTGAGAGCGATGTCAGGCCTCATCGCAATTTGCCCCTCTCGGTTGGTTTCACGGCGCGAAGAACAGCTTCAACGTGGTCACGGACACGTATGTCGTCTCTCTGTCTTCCTAGATACCTGTTGAGATCTCTTCCAGTGTGTCCACATTGCGATCCGCGCTCGAGCTCAAAGCGGTCTTTGATAGACTACAAGCGGCGGAAGGTGCTGGATTGAGCCCAGAGGCTATGCGGAAGCTTGAAGAGCAGGCTGCGGAGCAGGGTATGCGGACGCTCTGGAAGGTGGGTGAATCATCCAGGCATGGCAATCACAGCTGATTTATGAAGCAGGGCGCGAAGCTCGAAGTCGAAAGCGTCATCCGGGAAACTTGCGAGAAAGTCCTCTCGGATCCGTCCGTACCCAAGGAGAAGCTGGCCCTTCGTGTCGTGGCCCTCGGCTACATGGCGGACGTTGGTCCAATCTTCTTAGCCACGACCTATCAGAACTGATCCGGTTACTTAGGCTTTCCTGGCTGTTCAGAAAGAGGGCGAAGCACCTCCAGTCGATGACTTTGTAAAGGTCGAGACTGCCGCATCGAAGCAGCGCGACGCAGCGGCTCAGGCAGCACAGACTAAGCTTAGCCCGAATGGCACGGCTACACAACCTGCATCGGGTCGGACGTCAACTGAGACGCCAAGGGTGCCTCAACGCCCTGCTGCTGCTTCATCAGCTTCTGCTCCGCCAAATTCTGCGACCGATACCAAAGCTGCGGACCTCGACGATCTGCCAGAGGCGGAGAAGGAGCAGGACCTGCAAGCCAAGTACAAGACTCTGCCAGATAAGGAGAAGGAGGAGACTCTGAAAGCTGCGTATAAAGCTTGTAAGTCAGCGCTGTCGGTCACAGACTCCGTGCTGACGGGAAATCAGACGAGAGCAAGCGGAAGAGTCAACACTCCTCTACACCGGTTCAACCGAATGGCCCGGGTCCGGCGTAGCATCGGTGCCGCTTTCCTTCGGGAATCTAGATGGCTTTTTGTACGATCTGACGAGGGCTGGGATTGCGCATGTAGACCATCAGAACCTTACACGAAGCTGAACTCCTGCTCGTCGAACATGATGATTTCCGAGATCCCACGAATCACCCTGCCCCATCTAAATCTTCCCCAATCTCATCCAGCAGATCCAAGCCAAGATAGAACCCATCCCAACCATCATCGTCCGGCTCGACGTCCGCCCATCGCGCCACTTCCGCCATTGCCCGCCCCGCTCTCGCTTCTTCCCCTTCTCCGTCTGACGTGACGACCGGAGGCTGAGGTCTTCGGGGATACCAATCGTCCTGGGGTGAGAGTACGTCGATATCGAGATCCTCTTCCGCGTCCTTTCGCCGACTGAGCTCAGTCTCGTCTTCCTGAGTATCTTGTCAGCATTGGCGGCGGCTGTCACTCAGCGCAATAGGGCTGAATGCTGGACGGCCACTACTGACGATATCAAACTCGTCCTCTGGCTCATCGTACTCTAAATTCTCCTCGAGCTCCTCGAAACCAGGAGCGAATGCTGCCCAATTCTCAGGCGACGAGGTCTGCCAGATATGGATATCGCCGGATGTCGCGACCGACGCGATGACAGGTCGTGTCGGGTGCCACTGTGTCATCGAGTCAGCCTTCACCCTCCCATTAGCTCAGCACAAGAAGCGTAGAAGCAGTGCTGAAGGGATGGAAAGGTGTGCGCTGACTGACATCGCAGTCCACGAGCGATTCCTTCGGTCCCTCAAGCACTTTCACCAAAACCCCACTGTCCCGATCCCAAACGAAGACATTATGCGCGACCTTATGCCCAGCACCGCCCATCACGTACTCGCCATCGCCCGAGAAACCGATCGCGTTCCAAGGCGTCCGATTGACGAGGTCTTGGAATCGATGAATGGGCTCGAGGAGGCCGGTGAGCGGTTGAACGAGGAGGACGCGGAGGGCTCGGTCGGTCGAGGAGAGGATGATGTTGCTGAGACCAAGGGTTAGACAGCTGGATAAGTGGGGTTGGAGAGAACGCACCGGCCGGAGGCGTCGAAAGCTATTTGACGAATGGCGGCGTTGGCGACTTTGTACCGGTGCAGTACCTAGTCGTGCTCGATCAGCTCCTGAATGATTCTAGCTGCTTGATGAGATTTACAAATTTGGTTGGCGGATCGAAGATGAGCAGCTCGCCTTGAGTCGTTCCAGCATAGATCCGCGACCCGCACGGGGCGAAGATCGCGCAGGCCAACGTAGCTCTAACAGAAGAATCAGCCGGGTCAGATCCGCCATACAGCAGGACACAGCTGCCCAGGGAATCCCGATTGACTTGTTCTTCTCCCGCTCCTCGCCGTCCACCTCCATCCCCTCGTCCGCGCTCACGTCCTCCAATACGGTTCTCCCTCCTCCCTCCCGGAAGTCAACGAGGACGACCTCATTGCACGTCAGTGTCGCAAGCACGATCTTGCTGTTCCGCGGGTGGAAGTGGGCGCTCGCGACGGGTGCATCGAAGCGGATCGTATGTAGCCTGGGTGATGAGGATGAGGAGGATGCGGCAGGTGTAGAAGGCTGGAGAATAGGATGGGAGAGAACAGCTAAGTCCCATATGATGGCGGTGGAGTCCAGCGAGGCGGTGAGGAGGTACCGATTGTTCCTCGACCAACTAAACCTCCCCATTCAATCTTGATTATCTCCCGGAAGGGGAATCTTTCACCTCAGTCCTCCTACAGCTTTCACATGTCCTTCAAGCACTCGAGCAACGCCCCTCGTCTCGACGTCCCAAACCTCGACGAGACCATCGATTCGCCCGGCGGCGAGGTAATGCCCAGCAAAGGGACCAAAAGGGTTGAACCGGACATTGGTCGCTTGGGAGGTGAGGGTGGCGTCGGCTGCTTCGGGATAGTTTTGGGCGAAAGGATCTGAAAGAGAGAACGTCGGTACGAAAGACTGGAAGCGTGGGGGGGGGGCTGTGGGGAGATACGTACTGAGGAGCTGCTGCATCGCGGGATGAATGCAAGATCAAGAAGCTCCCTTCCTTTGCTCCTATCCGATATGTTTTGATTTTTCTTTTCTCTCAAACGACCTCACGTTCCAACAACATGCCAGCCCCTCTCACCGACTCTTCTCATCCCCCAATCCCGCCGCGCATCCCACTGGAAGCCATAAATTCCCTCATCCCCCGCTTGACCACCACCATAAACGATATCGACTCGTTCAAGTCTCTCCTCGCAGCGGGTGATGCCGACGGCAGCATGCCCGATTGGTAAGTTCATCTCTTTGAAGAGGCAGACATGAATCAGCACTGCAAATGAATCCTATATCTGATATCGCAATGTATTGACTTGCTCAGGGACGCACTGCTACAGCGCTATTCCCTGTTCCTCGCTCGCATCCACGCCCTCTCAACCTACCTCGCTCAACCACCCCCACCTCCTCCCGGTCCTCGTCCTCGTCCTCCTCCACCTACCACCCCACCCGCCCTAACCCGCTACATCGTTCACCCCTTCAACCCCCTCGCCTCCTCCGACTCCGGCCTCAACCCACTGGCCGAGGGAACATTCTTCCAAGCGATAAACACCCAACCACTCCCGTCCGAGTCTAGCACCACACATTCCCTCCTATCCACCGACCCATGGATCCCGCTCGGACGACTGCGCAAGATGGACGAGGGTAGTCTTGCAAGGCTGGGAGAGGGATTGAGGGAGAGGTTGGGGCGGGAGAAGAATATGGCGGACGCGGTGCGGGAGGAGATTGGACGGAGGGAGGAGGAGGTGGATTGGGGGATGAGGATCGTGGTGGGGGATGAGGGGACGGAGGGTGACGGCGAGGGGGGAGGAGATGGGGAGGACGACTTGTTTGGGGAGGACGAGGATGAGGAGATGGGTGGGGAAGGGAAGAAGGTGGGGGATCAGGCGAAGGGGCAGGGTGAAGGGGAGGGGTTGTGGAATCCGAGAGAGGGGTGGACGGTGGTGGATTACGTCCGCTTCATGGAGTCTGGGAAGCAGCCTGAACCAGCTCGACCGGAACCTGAAGCGCCTCGAACAGATCCCTGGCCCGATTTGAGCAGCTCAATCACAGATTGATAGAAGCGCCCGACATGCACATTCTCCCATCAATCGTTACAACGGTATCCAAGCAGAGGTATAACCATTACCAGCATCATCAAACAAGAAAGTCAAACAAGAAAGTCCAAAAGTCCGATACCTAAACAAGCCTTCTTTTACCCCTTCTCCACCTTTTCCCGCCTCTTCATCATCGAGAATCGACTGGGACTATCCGGTCCTTTCGACCCTATACTAGCCGTCCGTCCTCGCGCACCGACCGATTTTGGGACAGGACTCATGCCTGCGTTCCAGTCGAACCGAAGGCGGAGAATGCCAGCGCCGTCACGCAAGTCGAGAGAGACATCGGCGTTCGGGACTGCGCGTTGGATGTATTGCCAGATCTAAGGGGTAGTCGCGTTAGTATGCAGGGAGAGGTACAACGTGTTCACCCACATCGACCTCGGCTTCTCCAAGCTCGAGGTCTTTGCCCATCGTATGGTGGTCTAGGAGAGCACGTCAATGGTGCTGTCTGTGGCTGAACATGACCTGGCTCTCACCGTGCACAGTTGCGACCATCGATGACGATCCCGGAACGACATTGAATGATACGGTCTCATTCCTGATCCTATCAGCGGACATTCCGCTCGAATGATGGCGACCTACCACTCCGGCTCGGTGCCCCTGACATGACCCGTTTTGTGTATCTTTCCGCCCATCCGCAGTTGAACATACGCTTTCGTCCCGCTCCCTTCTTTGCTCCTCAGACCCTGTGCGCCAACCACCGTCACCGTCAAAGTCCCTGGTTCGGATGGACCTG
>JAABUL010004382.1_pt1 | contig 19009 bp, 24 predicted proteins | sample 5559151 | NCBI WGS metagenome assembly JAABUL01 (sample SAMN10711876, study PRJNA513368) | rock metagenome | isolation source: Antarctica rocks | place: Antarctica: Victoria Land, Pudding Butte sud | reverse complement strand
TTAAAGTATAGACCTTAGGACTAACCTCCCTTAATATTAATAATATAAGGGTAGTTATTTAAAGAGGAAGAGTATCTTCTACTACCTTAAGAGTATATTAACTAAGTATATAAGGTTATTAATTAGGTAACTCTACTATTATAAATATATTATTAGAGGTAGGCCGCTTAGGGGTAACCTTTTTATATAGAGGTATAACGTCCGCAAATGGAAACCCCGCCCAGTTAGCTCCCAGGGTCAACCCGGGGCTCCTAGGGCTCCCAGGGGCGGTCGGGCCAGAACACCCGCGCCTGAGCCCCCGGGCAAGCCCAGGGCCAGCCAAGGGTAGGCCCCCGGGATACGCCGGGCGCTGCACCTAGTAAGCACTACCGGGCACTACCGGGCACTAGGCTAGGGCCCCCGTAGTACCCTAGGCCATACGCCACGTACTAGCCCCCGGAGTACCCGCTCCCGCCATGCCTAAGGGCCTTAGGTGCATGGCGTATGGTAGGTCGTTACTACCGTACCCCCGACGATAGTAGTATAGCCTGGGGTCCGCTTGCATCATGCGCCCGATACTTTGGGCTGAATCGACTGATTCCGGGCACCAAAGGTCCCTGGCATTGGGGGTCACTCCGGGGGCGACCTCCCGAACGTCGCCGTCGATTATGAACATTAAGATATCCGGCCCCTAAGACTCAGGGGGATTAGTACCTTCAGGGCGACCCGCCCCTAGGACTTAGGGGGCTTAGCGCCAAGTCTCCAGGGGGGAACCTCCCTAGCGTCGCGAAAATCAAGATTTTTGGCGGGGTGGCAAATGACGTAGCTCCCTAGGGGCCGCCCCTAGAGCTTAGGGCGTACCCCGCTTGGAGCGCTCCCTGGGCCTGCCCCTGGGCCTACCCCTGAGCCGCCCTTGGGCCGCCCTTGGGCCGCCCTTAGGCCGCCCCTGAGGCCGGCCCCGAGGCCTACCCTGGGCGGGCCCCGGGCCCTCCCTAGGCCTACCTTACGTGGCCCCGGGGGCCCGATCAGGGCGCATGGCGCCCTAGGCGGGCCCTGGGGTATATGAGTTCCCAGGGCGCCTAGAGGACGTCTAGGGGCCGGCGGGGCCCCGTTTCTATTTGCGGACGAACGTAATATTTAAAAGATATTATAAAGTTATAAAGACTAAACGACTAATATATTTATAACTTCATAATTATTTAATTAGGGTCGACGTGGTTAATAAGTAACTATAGGGAAAGTAATAATTTTCAGTATATGCCCCGGGCTAATTATGCGAGTTTTCTCCCGCTGATGCCAAGACCGCCGCATGAAACTTGTACAATGATAAGTATTGTATTACATATCGTTTCGTACGTAGAACACACCTTTCTTCACTAGAACGTTCCTTTGATGTGATTTGTATCCCCAAACGGGCACTTGCCATTGTCCGGAGGCGCCGGGCAAGGGAAGTCGTTCAGATTCACATACATTGGCAGTTGAGATATACAGCTCATATCGACTGTGCCTTTGGAGTCGACGTTGAACGGCTAACCACCAGCAAGACCTAAGACAATTGCACTAGTCAGTCAATGAGACTGGCGAGTCTGGGGTCTTAATGATTGAGGCCTACCGTTTGCGGTGCAATTATATGCACCGTCAAAGAGAAAGCTGAAATCGGCCCACGAATTGCTCTCGAGCTGTTGCATTACGTAGAGTCCGTCTGAGGGACCTGTACCCCTCTTAAAGACACGGTATGTCCTACCAGTATCCTGACTGAACACTTCGGTCATGCCCACACAAGTATAAAGGCTATTGGTGACAGCCGTGCAGACGCCTGGAGCCAAGTGACTAGGATCTTGTAGAGCTGAGTAAGGATTTGGGTCAACCCATGAGCTTGAATCTGGCTCGGCGTACCATCCATTCTGGGTCAAAGCTTGAGAGGTCAGATAGGTTTTCAAGGCGACATCCAGTGTATCCGTCTCGTTCGGCACTGATACGCTACCCGAGTTTCCTGAGAATCTCCCAAAAGCAGTGAATTGCAGGAAAGCCTCGGGGTCGCTCATGAGTAGTCCCAAGCCCCGATTTAAGCCGTCGGATTATCGATCCGAGGTTTTTGTCAAGATCTGCAATTTGTGCTAGTCTTGAATCGTTATCTTGGGAGGGCAACATCGCCTTGATGAGACCCGGAGCTCCGATGAAGAGAATACTTTTCTATGATAAATGTGAGTGGTAGCGATAGAACTAAGCGAAGGTTTCGTCTGCAACTTACAGTTCCGAAAGGGAGATCAAACGTGAGCACGCTCAAAAGATCTGATAGCGGAACATTGGCTTTCTCCCCTGGGTCGAGAAGCGATACGAGCGATGAGATTGCAAGCGAGGCTGAGTCAACGGCGTTTTGAAGCGCTAGATTGGGTCAGCTGGAGATCGTAGATTGGGCAGTTCGAGTACCATCAAAATACGTAGTGAAATAGTCATTGACGTTGTAGATGTTCTGCAGCACGTATTTGGCACGAGGGTATTCCCAATCGCTGAGAGAATGGTTTACTATTCAGAGTCAATATAAAGAAGCCTCAGATTGGAGATACAACTTCAAACCTACCTATCTGATCCCACGTGCAAATTTGAGGATTGATTGTAGTGCAGTTCGCTCCAGAGATACCTCTTCCATAGCGCAAAAAGCATGAGGCCCATACTTCGCCAGACTTGCAGCAACCTATATGATTAGCAGATTCTTGTGTGCTGCTATCGCATATCTTGACACTCTGAATCCAGCCCTTGCTACCGCCATTGCTAGTGCTAGTGTTACCGAGATAACCGGCGATATCGAGAAAGTCCCAGCATGATTGGTCGAAGTCAGCAGCGGGATCACGATTATTACAATCGAATTTATACTGTCTGGTTGGAGGCTTGTCTCCTACTGAAGCTTTAGTCATGGGTCCTATAGCTATAGCCACGGCGAATAACGAGTAGGGGCGCATAGCTTGGTTGGAGCAGAAGATGCGAAAGACGAAAGGCACTGGTAATGAAATAACAGCCTATATCTTGCAAATCGCGAGCGTACCTGGCTCGCTGCGCTTGCAAAGGTCGTCATACCTGTATGGTCTATGCAGTCCAGAGACCCGAGACTAGAGCTGCAGATCTAGTATGCGACATGAACAATATCCAAAGAAAAGAGGAGCGGAAGACATGGGGGTAGCTGCGCTGCATGGGAACTTCTGAAGCGCCGGCCGTGCGCAAGCTCCAGCCATACCTATGCCACTTTATCAATTAGTCAATTAGAGTAGAGAGAATTTTTATGAAGTAGAATATCTAGAAGTTCTCTCTTATATAATCCTACTTTACATTTTAAGGATACTAGAAAACCCTACCTACTATTGTCCTTTCCCTTCATAGTTTACGTCCGCACGTGCACTTTCGCCGCTCGTCTTCCTTTGTCACTTGGATAGAATCGGAGCAACGAACGACTTGAGAGCCAAATTCTGCATATCTGCCGCAACAATAGTATTAACGTCAACTCAAACTTTACTCTGCGCTTCATTCAGGCACATAGGAGGAGACGAATGAGAAAACACGTACGATCACTGAAACCTGGAGCTGGAGCTGGAGCTGGAGCCTCATTAGCCGCTTCTCTCGCTTCTCCCGGTGTTCCAGCTGCTGCTCCTGATACTGGTGCTGGTGCTGCCTTCAAAAGTGCTGGCGCTTTACCCGGCGTGTCCGTCGGGGTGGTGGGGACCTCTCCTTTGGAATTTTCCGCTTTGGCGGTCGCCTCCGCCCATTGTTTGGCTTTGAAGGTGCCTTTCTCCGTGTATGTGAGTGAGGCTGCGGGGTTGACGAATGACAAGGTCGTCTTCGAGGTGTATGGGAAAGTGTGTTCGCCGTACACGGCCGATGCCGTGCAATACACTGGTTCCGCATCCTTCGCCATTGTCCCGGAGATGCCCCACGTCAGGGTGATTTGTTCGGTCGTCGCCGTTTGGGTCATTTTGGTCCATGCAATACTCCAGGCGGTCTCGACGTCAAGCTTCGCTGTTGCTCCGGCACCTATGATGGGTAGTTTTGATGTAACTGTGAATTCGACGCCAGCAGTGACTTTTACTCCGAAGGTGTTGGTGGTGGTTGAACTGATTGTTTTAGTGTTGGTTTGTTGTAGCGCGTTCGAGAAAGTCCAGTTAAGGTCTTTTCCGGTTTTGTTATACTGTGTCGCTTTCTGCAATATTCTCGACCGAGGACCATCAGGCCCTTTCGGTAAGTCCCCGAAATCGAGATCAGTGATTTTGATGGCGTTGATAGGGCGCAGAAAGATTAGAGCAAGCAAATCAATCTCGTAACCCTTGCGACCGCAGACTCCTGCCAAGATTCCAGACCCAAGTTGAACAGGGTACTCGTCTTGGCCTTTCACATCCTTCCCTGCATCAAGATGCTGGTTCTGGTTTGTCGTAAGCTGAATATGACCGGATCGTTTCCCGGCCCCGTCTCCCCATAGGCTTGCTTTAGTGACAATCTCGTCTGGAGCAAAGGTGATATCACTGTAGGTTTGATGCGCGGTGCCATGAATCGGGCCCACAGAATCGTCGGTATAGGTCACCTGAATTGCTTGCAGAGCCTTGCCGCTATACCATACCCCAAGCTCTTTGACAAGCAAGCCTTTGTCAGTCTTGCACTCAGTGAATTCCCCGCCCCCATTTCCACCTATAGGAACAGCTGGGGCAAATATGTTGCCCGAGGGAAAGCCGTAGCCCATGTCCTATACGTAAAGGGGATTACCGATGATTTGCGAATAATAAATTTCGTGAGAACTGGAGTTTTCCAATATAGCCCTTCAGGACAAAGGCGCACAACAATGAGAGTCATATGAATATTTCTATGAGACCAAACAGTAGGGGACAAAGCGGTAGGCATTAATATAGACCAACGCGACAGCCTTCGGAAACCCCTTATCAATCTATCTTAGGGCTCCGATATCGAAGATACGCTGTCAGCTCGGCCAATACCGCTCATTAGACTGATGCTATTGAAGAACGCTGGCTGACATAGCGTGCGTGCATGCATCCTGATCATAGGCGGTGACGGTATTGGCACGTAGTTATAAATCTCTTTTTCTCAAGCCACTTGCACGCCTCGTTTCTTGGCGCTAACATGACTACTCCTTGTGCATGACTGAGCTGCATGATTTCCTAAGCTTACCGAATACCTGTAAGGTAACCGCATTTCCAGCGATTCAGGTTGAAAGTTCATGCGTGAGTGTGATACTAGAGCTGGTGTAGAACGCATACACCTTCCTTTGTGGAATAGTTAGCTTCTCCATCAGGTCGTCTCGTTTTCGGGCATAGTTCGATAGTTCGATCGTGTATGTAGTATCTGCTGGTATCACGGAATACGAAATACATGTCTGGCGCACCTAGCCTTGGGAGGCGCTGACGAGAGCTTCGTGTCATCGCTCGACGCCATTCTGGTTTTACGAGGGATGTTGCAGAGGTTCCATGGAAAATTTGTGTGGAAAGTCAGTAATGTTGGAGCATGAATCAATGGTGGTCAGTCCTCAGGGGCTCGCCTGAAGGACATCAGAAGGCATCTCATATTATTACACTACGCATAGCAGCTTTCATGCTATCGCGAGGGAGTCTAGCAGATGAAGACTCTGGTCTTCCGCGTTGCCTGAACTGCCCTTCGTCATGTCTTCGTGATCTGGTATCCTGATTGGGACGATCTCACTCCTAAAATTGCGATGTAGAAAGGCCATGATTTGTATCGCCTCCGCTTCACGGCCCAGGTCCAGATACAGCTCAGCAGTTCTCAAGCCCATGAGGATGGTGCGAGGTAATCTTGAGGGTGTGAGCTCTGTGACATCTTTCAGCGAAAGGCCTTGAAAGTATTGCAAAGCTGCTCTAGGGTCAGGGTTCTTGGCCAGATATAAGCCGTGGAGAGCGGCGAGATGGTTGCCACGTTTAGTTGTAGTAAAGTTCTTGATGACATTCATGAATGGCTCGAGGGTAGAAGCCTGCAATTGGGCCGACTTTGGGACAGCCATTAGTTCGGTTGTAAGATAGTATGCGACAAAGTTGAATGCCCCGTTCAATTTATTGAATCCGAGCTTGCTATCCTGCACATCACGTGCGACTTGGATGAACAAGGCTGTCGCAGATTCCAAGCCCTTGCCCAGGGATGTTTCCGCTTTGATGAAACAAAATAGCAAGTTGCGGTATCTTCGATGATTTTCTGGTAACCGATCCTTGCTTGTCTCGGCGTACAATCGTCGAAGCCACTGGAGGATTCGGTCGTGTCGCTGTTCTGCAACAAGGAACGAGATCAAGAACTCAAAAGATTGTCGCGAATCAAAGAAACCGCGAGATTCCTCCATACCCGAGGACCAGAGCCACTCCAGGACGGTTGTACCAGCTCTTGAAGCTCTCATTGCATTTGTCAGTGTGGCATCTGGTGATGCTAGGCAGTTGTTGTACTGGGCTTGCAAGCACAAGCACGCTGTCTGTCGCGTCGCCGTTCCCGCCGAGACCTGCTCCCTGAAAACGTCCATAGGTCTCTTCACCAGATCCTGCACTCGGCCAAAAGGCTTGTCTTTGCTCCGCATGCCGCTTCTGGTATCGAAGAGTGGGTTTGTCAATATGGAGCGTAGATGATTATCAGTGTGATGCTCGCTGTCCGGCATACCGGCAGAATGCTGGCTTTCCAACTGGTGCTTGAAGGAGGAGTTGAGCAGCGCGAGGAGGCGCGCAGACTCTCGAGATGACATGGGTAGAGGAGGGTGTATCTTCGACACGAGCGACTTCCAGTTAAGTGACATGGTTGACTTCATGTTGACCGTACCGTAACATGGAGTCACAGGCAGCGGTTCCCAGTAGGTTGGGGTTGTGCACTATCTGGTCGACATCTCATGATGTGAGGTATCGACCTATCAGTCTCGAACATCCTGCATGCTTCGACAGCGGGTAGACTTGTTGCATTGCATCGATTGGAGCCAACGCACAATCAGGTAAGTATGTAGATGAGATGGCCAAGGGCGGAGTATGAAAGCGGAGGGATCAACGGAATGCCAAGACGCTAGCATCTTAGCTCCTGGAACTACGCGCTTGAGAACCGTGACTTGTACGAAGGAAGACAGACAAATCCATTCGCATCATCTCTCTTCTCCCTGGAGCTTGTCCTCAGAAAATTCGCCCCTCTTGTCCTTTTACCTACTCGACGCCCTCACATTTGGGATATCCACACAAACACATTTTGGGCTTCCTCTGCAGCTGAAGACTGGAGAAAAGCCTCACGTGGAGTATCCAACCTTCACATTGCATAAACCCTACATCCTTCCGCAGTCGCACAATCTTCCACCCACATCACATCACAATGTCAGAAGTTCAGTCGAGGCCGTCAGCTCCGAGAGGTCGAGCCTCCAGTCGAGGAGGCCGTGGAGCTCATAGCAGTCGAGGCGGACGAGGCGGAACCAGGCAGATGAATGGCCACAAGACAGAGGAGGAAACAGCAACACCTAGCTACGAGGACGAAGGGGAAATGGGCGAGCTCAAGAAGACCTACTCTTCAAGTCTCAGCACCGTCAAAGAGATGTTTCCTAGCTGGACCGACGAGGACATTGTCTACGCTTTGCAAGAGACAGAAGGAGATCTGCAGGCTACGATTGAGCGTATCTCTGAGGGTATGTAGCTCCCGTTACCGAATTTGAATGATGCTATCGTATGCTCATGACTGAAAAACGTACGCAGGCAATATCTCACGATGGGGGGAGGTCAAGAAAAAGACCAAGGAGCGATCTCATTCAAAGGCCAAAGATGCCGCAACAACTTCGAGTGAGCCTCCAGCTCAATCGGCTCGTGGAGGGCGCGGACGAGGCGGTTTCGACAGCACCCGTGGAGGCCGCGGTCGTGGCTCAGATCGTGGACGTGGAGCAGGTCGAGGTGGGAGAGGCGGATTGGCCAACGGCTCGCTGGCTACGTCTGCTCCCAAGAGCGAGGATGCACCAGCTGCAGATGCTACGGGGTGGGACAATGCGCCCAGTGCAGATGGAGTCGCGAGTGGCTCGGCAGTCGCAGACAGCACGCCTCTCGAATCTTCTTGGGAAAACATCACCGCGGGGGAAGCAGTACCCGCATCAGCAGTGGAAGAGCCAAAAGCCGCTCCAAAACCCAGTTCGAAGCCTGATGGTACTCGGAGCTGGGCCAGCATGTTCAACAAGCCTGCTCCTGCGCCCGCTCCTCCAAAAGCACCTCGTACAGCACTTAGCCATGAATCTCCACTTGAGCCGCTGACCACTGCGACATCGATGCCTACCGACACGGATATGCCGGGGCTACCAGCACCTCCAATCAATGAGTCATCTGAGGTTCCAAGCACGCCGCCGACCTCTGATTTAGCAACTTCAGCGCAGGCTGCCAATATTACACCTTCCAAAGATGACTTGACGGAGACAAACCTTGAGCAGGTCCTCGATGTTTCTGCCCCAGCTCCGGCCGCAACGGCAGCTAGTACAGTCGATAGCACGATAGATCCACACAGTGTTGCAACTCCGCAGCAGGAAGTATCTCGACCTCCTCTAGGTGGCTTCGCAACGAGTGCTTACAAAGCGACGGGTATGCCTTCGATGCCTGGGCGTTCAGCAAGCTACCAGCGGAAGATCCAGGAGCAGCAAGAAGCGGTTGTGATGCCAGGGAAGCATGCAGTTGACCGAGCGGCCGTGCAATTTGGGAGCATGGGCTTGAATGGATCGTCGGACGATACCGACGTTGATAGTGACCGAGAAGATACTGAAACACGTGCCCAGCCTCCTCAACATTCTCCCATTGCACCTAGAGCCGCCCTTCCTCCGGCGCCACAGCAGCAAGCGTTTGCGTCTCAGCCTCAGGCTGAACCCCATCCGACACCGAGACAAGCTCCCGGTTTACCCCCTGTCAGTCAGCACTCTTCGACCCAACAGCCTGGCCAGCACATGCCGGGCGATCAAGGAGTAGCTTCTCAGTCTCAACCCAACTACTCATACAACAGATACGGCCCTCAAGCGTCGCAGCAAGAGGTTTCCGCCCCATCGCAGAAACCCTATGAGCCATTCGGCCAGCAGGTCCAACAATCGCATCAGTACGACAATCATCCTTCTGCTTCACAAGCTTCGAGCCATCCTCAGGAGCAAGCGCACTCTCACCAGGGTGGATTTTCCTCTGCTGCTAATGATACATCTTCATACTACACCTCGGATAGCCAGCGAAACGCGTATCAGAACAGCTACTATGGGAATCATAGTCAGCAACCGTTACAATACCCTGAGTCTGGTTTCAGAGGAACGAGCGCCTCCGGCACGTCTGCGGCAGAACAAACCTCTCAACTGCCCACAAGCCAAGCTCAATCACAGCCCCAGAGCCGCTTCGGGCAAGCAACCGACGCCCAGAACAGCGGTCATTCCACCCCGAATCTATCAACTTCCGGCCAGCAGCAGCCGAGCCAACCCCACCAAATGCATCAGCAGCAAGCGCAAGGTCAAGCGCAAGGTCAGCATGGGCAGTATCCTTATGGACATCCGTACTACGCTAGCCCGTACTATTCAGCTTATATGAATCAAGTAAGTAACCATCCATATGGGCGCGAACGTCCGATGTTTGACGACGTCCGTCGGATGGATGATCACTATCTTACACAAAACCCTCAGTTCGGCTATGGTGGTAGTCAAGGTGGATACGGAGGAGGACCGTTTGGAGGTGCCGGTGGAAAGCAAGGAATGTATGGACAACCTCACCAAGGGTACGGCATGTCTCCGCAGACATCGTATGATAATCATTCCGCTTCGCCAGCAAATGCAGGAGCGTTCGGTCAAAATCATACCATTTCTGGCCGAGATAGTGCCGCCGCCGGAGGACTCGGAAGTTACGGACGCTCTGGATCTGCACAGCCATCAGAAAATCCACAGCAGTTCTCGAGTACTGGTGCGAACAATCATGGAAGCGTGCCAGACGTGTTCGGTCGCTCCCAGCCTGGCTATCCTGGTCAAAGCTCGGGACTGGGTTCGCACATGGGACAGCAAAGCGGCAACGAGGACTCTCTGCGCGGCTACGCTGATTCTTCCAAGATACCCGGCGGCCCCAGCCCTGCCCTCGGCCAGCCTGGTGGACGACCCGGTTCCACTGCAACTCCACAAAGCCAATCGGGATTGCCTCCACCGGGCCAATCTCAGGGTCAACAGGGCTACGGCGGATACATGGGCCAGATGCATGGCCAGGGAGGCTCCCAGTATGGTGGTGCTCCCGGGGGCTTGGGTGGCCATCATCAGTATGGCGGCCACAATCAACAGGCAGGAGGTTATGGAGGCTATGGGGCGGGATATGGCTCAAGTTCCTACGGCAACAGCAATCGTGGAGGATGGGGAGGTGCCAGTTACGGGCACTGAACAGTCAACGAACGGACTCGAGGTCTGCATGTCACTATTGATCTCAGCGTGCTCTCTTCTCTCGCAAAATCGAAAAGGTGCTGGTCAGCACGTTCAGGCGTGTTAATACGAGACGGCTTTTGAAAAGGGCTTCATGGTATCCTGAATGGATGTTACCATTGTATCTTATAGTCTAGCGGAATTATGATCATTCCTGCTCAATTTCACATCGCAGGGGCTTTATATATGACTTATAGCTGACGAGCAGCCATAAAGCTCAGGCTCTTATAGAATTAAGGAGAAGTAGAAACACGTTGTGTTGCACAGGTGCTGATAGAGGCCACTAGCGCGATTCGACATCCCAGTCGCGGATCTTGCGCCGGCCAAGCCTCCCTTTTGCGACCGCGGGACCGCTCACCTTCTCACAACAACATCACTCCTTCCTCCATTCCTCCACCACTACACCCATTGATACCCTTTGCCGGCATCTGTAGAGTCGCATCAGCTGCCTGGCTAAGGTCATCAGCATTTCGCGGTCTTCCATACCATATCCCACTACCACATCTATCTATCAACATGTCCGGCGAGACGCCTGAGGTCGGTGACAAAGGTACGTCGCAGCACGTTCCCTTGAATCACCCTGCAGACTACTGCTGCATTTCAGTCTCAAACATGTCACGCGATGCTTGCTATGATGTTGTGATTACGCGTCTCCCATCAATTCATGGTTTATTTATTGCAATTGTTCTTGCGCGACCAAGGCTGACCTCTTTGAACAGCTTCATGGAATTGGAACGGAAGCGCTCCCAGTGGTCATGTCGCCGAGAAGAAAAATGAGGGCGAAATCTCGATTCAATCCAAGCGCGGCAACACGATAAAGAAAGCAGCCCAGCCTGACGACCCAGCCGTTCACCTTTCGCGCCCTGGCAACGACGTCGTGAAGAACCAGAGCGAGCTCAACGTGGAGGAGAAGAAAGCCGGCGGTGGCGATGAAGAGGAAGACAAGGAGGAAGCCACCAATGGCAATCCCGAGAGCGCCAAGACTGGCAACAAGCGCAAAGCGGCGGAAGATGCAGAAGACGAGGGCGAGCCCGAGGCCAAGAAGCCGAAGGGGAGAGGTAGACCCAAGGGAAGCGCTGCGACGACTCCCGCGAAGAAAGCGGAGGCCAAGGAGCCTGCGAAGAAGAAGCGCCGACCTGCTGCAGCCGAGAAGCCCGCTGTTCCCGCTGCTGAGAAGAAGAGCGCCGGGCGACCTAAGAAGGAGGGAGGCGCTGCGCCCAAGGCAAAGAAAGAGACAAAGGCGAAGAAAAGTGAGAAAGCCAAGACTCCTGCTACTGGGATTGGAAAGCGGACGAGGAGTGGAGGGAAATAGGTGCTTCCCTCAGTCTGCGCTCAATCATCTACGCAAGCTATGTCGGAGGGGTAGGGGTCATTCCACACAGAATCATTCTCGTCGGTGCAACAGAAACGAGAAGGGGCTCGGGAGGATTTGGTCTCGATAGTGTTTACAAAAACAAGAGCGCAAGCATCGAATGTGCTACCCGGCACGTTACTGTATTATTAGATGATAGCGCTACTTATGGTATGGTCTTGAATACAAATTGAGCGAGCTTGCACCTGAGCGATGTCCTTACTACAGCAATGAAGACGATATAATTCGAGGCATCTTCGCGGTGTGCGGCGTGAAGTCGCATATCCTGGATTTTCGCCACTGCAGTAGAATATGTAAGTATGACGTGCCCCTGATTGTACCACCACCGATCACAGACAACCTCCATCAATTACCACGGTCTGTTAGAATAGTTGAGTTTGATGAGGAACGCTTCCTGCCCGTCGTTCCTTCAAGACCCTCTGTAATGCCCGCACCAGCGCCTATCCAATAGATTCAATGGGTTCGCACGCCGGAAAGTTGAGTTGAGCATTCCAAGAGCCGAAAAACACCCATCTGCTTCAACCTGCAACTCAAGTCTCTGTTCGATTTATGCTAGATCTCTTGAATCAGACAAGAAATCAATTTACCATTCCTTACCACCGCCAACTAAACAGCACTTCTCTTGCCTGACAGTCTATAATCCCATTGGACCGAGCCGACATGGCACCCAAATTCGAGATACCGGAGAATACCGTTCTAGTCATTCTAGGTGCTTCTGGAGACCTTGCAAGAAAGAAACTTGTGGGTTCAGGTCCAATCAGGACATTACGGGGCGCTGACGATTGTGAAGTTTCCAGCACTTTTCGGTCTCGTGAGTATCCATATGCTTGACGCTTCAATGGCGCATGGTATGTCTAATCGGCCTACAGGAGAAGAGATGTCTCCTCCCACCTGACCTCAAAGTTGTCGGTTTTGCCCCAGACGAGATCAGCCACGATGAATTCATCAAAATCATCAGAACGCCTATCAAGCTCGAAAGTCCAAGATACGCCGAGCAGTTGAAACAGTTCTGTGAGCGATGCAGCTACGTTTCGGGTCATGAGGGTGGCGACGAATCTTTTCAGGCTTTGCAGAAGAGACTGGAAGGGATTGGTCTTCACAAAAAAGAGCAGAATCGACTCTTTTATTTCTCTCTTCCGCCGAAGATCTTTGTACCCATGTCTCAGGGATTGAAGAAGTTTTGCTACTCTCAGAGGGGGTTCTCGAGGATCATTGTTAGTTCTTTTTATCATCTTGGTCCCTACGAAAGGCTGGATTCCGTTCTGCTGACGCTCGAGGTTGTCCCATCCAGATCGAAAAGCCATTTGGCCACGATCTTGAAAGCTCCCGGGAACTACAGAGAGCTCTCGATCCCAATTGGGGAGAGGACGAGATCTTCCGCGTTGATCACTATCTGGGCAAGGAAGTGGTCAACAATCTACTCGTGTTGAGATTCGGTAATGAGATATTTGGGGGAATTTGGAACAAAAACACCATTGATAGTGTGCAGGTCCGGGCCCCTCCGATCTATCTTCTGGCTCACACTGACTGCTCCTCAGATATCTATGGCCGAAGCTGGCGGCGCTGAAGGAAGGGGAAGCTATTACGAGAGCACTGGAGTGGTTCGTGATGTGATGCAGAATCGTGAGTCCGCCCTCACAAAACAACGTTCAGCCATGTACTTACGACGAGTCAAGACATGATCCACATCCTAGCCATGCTCACAATGGAGCGGCCAAAGTCTTTCGCGGCAAACGACTTACGCCGTGAAAAGGTAATGCACAGCCTATGTCATCACCAAGCTAGCACAAAGCTAAGTCACATCAGGTCCGCGTCCTCGAAACGATACCAGCCATCGAGAACGACGAGACGATCATAGGCCAATACGGCCGGTCCTCAGACGGCAAGAAACCCGCCTTCAAAGACGAAGAAGACGTATCCGACAACTCAACCTGCGCTACATTCTGTGCATCCGTCCTCCGCATCGAGAACGAAAGATGGACCGGCGTGCCCTTTATGCTAAAAGCCGGCAAAGGTACCCCATCCCCCCCTCTCAGGAACAACCCACCCACTAACCCCCCACTCCCCCAGCCCTCCAAGAATCAAAAACCGAAATCATAATCCAATTCAAACCCAGCATCAACGCCAACATCTTCTCCCCCCAAGGCCAAGGCGCCCTGACCCCCAACCGCATGACCATCCGCGTCCAACCCGACGAAGGCGTCTTCCTAACCATCAACTCCTTTGTGCCCAGCTTCCACCTCGCAATCGCGGCGACCGATCTCGATCTCACGTTCCGCGACAAGCAGATTCCGGACGCGTATGAGGTTTTGTTGTTGGATGCGTTGTGTGGCGATTTTTCGCGGTCGGTGAGGGGGGATGAGTTGGATGAGAGTTGGAGGATTTTTACGCCGTTGTTGCATTATTTTGATGAGAGTGTGGGGCTGAGGCCGAGGGGGTATGCTTATGGTGAGTTTGTTGTTGTATCCCGTTCCCTGAATAGGAATGGTGTGGGTTAGGCTGACTTTGTTATGATAGGCTCGACGGGACCGGAGGGGTTGGATGAGTTTGTGGAGTCATATCAGCATAAGAGGTGATGGTGTGAGGATGGAAAAGTTTGTGGAGGGGTATCAGTATAAGAGGTAGAAATTGAAAAAAGCAACAAGACGTCACTGCAACACTCTGGATTCTTCTCGAGATTTGGAGTTGTCATTTCGGTAAAAGTCGCTCACGTTGATGATGATTATCTGCAAAACGTATATTTACCCTTACCGTATTAGCATGAGGTGATAGTATAAAGGCCTAGGAAATCAACAAGAGGGCAGTGCGATTACACTCTGGGTCGTACTCGAGTTTAAAGTTGTCATGCCAGTAAAAATCGCGAGGTGGATGATGATTGACTCGGTATCGTACACTTATCCTTGTCGTATCAGCATGAGGTGGTTGAGGAGGGTGACTGCAATTACACTAGGGTTGTTCTCGAAGTTGGGGCTGTCATTTCGGTAAAGGTCGCTTGAATGATGATGATAGACTGCGAAACGTATACTTATCCTTACCGTATTCATCCTCATCGTATCAGCATGAGGTGAAGGTGAGGGTGGAGGAAGTCAACAAGAGGGTACTGCGATTTCACTCTGTGTGTTCTCGAGTTCTAGAGTTGTCATGCCGGTAAAAGTCACTTATTTTAATGAAGATAAATTGCAAAACGTACATTTAGCCTCGTCGTGCTAGCATAAGAGGTGATGGTGAGGGTGGAGGTGATTGAGGAGAGATTACGATTACACTCAGCGGTTTTCTCGAGTTTGGAGTTGTCATGCCGGTAAAAGTCGCTTGATTGGTGATGATGGATTGCATATCGTACATCCATCTTCGTTCCAACGCAGCAAAAGTATTGCACGAACGGCCGGTCAAAAGTTCTTCAAACAACACGGATGAGGAAGACGTCGAAGGTATGCTTGATAATTCAAGCATCATTGAGGATTTGATATACTTTTACGCTGTCCTACGAGATCCGTTCAATAACCTTGATCAAATCCGCCGTGACGCCCATGGCTGTGACTGCACCACCGGCTCTACTAAATCATTAGCATTTCATCTCTCTACTCGCAATAAAATTGATGAGAGACAGAAAGAAAAAAAGCAAGGAAGGGAGGAAGAAAGAACGAAAGAAAAAGCAACGACTCACCCAGCCCCCTGCACAACCAACGGATTATCCCCATACCTCTCCGTATAAAAACTCACAATATTATCACTCCCCTTCAACATCGCAATCGGATGTCCCCTGTCAAACATCTCCATACCTACCTTTACCACTTTTGCCCTAACGTCAATACTGCCTACATACCTCACCACCTTCCCTTCCTTTCCAGCCCTATCCCGCACCTCTTCCATGCGCGTATCATAGGTTTTTAATTGTGTCATGAATTCCTCTGCACTGCCTACGTCCTCAAGTTCAGGGGGTATGAGGCTTTCGACCGCAAAACTATCCGTGCCGGGGGTTTCCAGGCCGAGCATGCGTGCGAGGATGACGAGTTTGCGCGCTACGTCTTGGCCGTTTAGGTCGTCGCGGGGGTCGGGTTCTGTGTAGCCGGCTGCGCGGGCGGAGCTGACGACGGTGCTCCAGGCGGGTGGGGGGGAGGTGGGGGAGGGGGAGGGGGGGTTGTAGGTGTTGAAGAGGTAGGAGAGGGTGCCGGAGACGACGCCGATGATTTTGTGGATGCGGTCGGAGGTTTGGAGGAGGGAGGTTAGGGTTGAGAGGATGGGGAGGGCGGCGCCGACGGTGGATTCGTGGTAGAGGAGGCCTCGTGTGGGAGAGGGGGTGTGGAGGGAGTGCCAGAGGGAGAGGGAGCTGCTGAAGGCTTTTTTGTTGGGGGTTACGATGCTGATTCCGTGGGAGAGGAAGTCGGGGTAGCTGTTTGCGAGGGCGAGGGAGGAGGTGTTGTCGATTAGGATTGCTTTTGGGGCGAGTGGGGAGAGGAGAGCGAGGGTTTCTGGGATTGTGAGGGCGGGGTGGGGCGAGGTGGAGAGGTCGTGGGGCCAGGTTTTGAGGGAGATGGGGGTTGTGGGGGTTGCGGTGAGGGATTTTGTCGAGCGGGAGATGAGGCGGAGGGTGATGTTGGGGTATTTGGGGAGGAGGGCTGAGAGCTGGGACAGGAAGTGCGTGCCGACGCCGCCGACGCCTGTAGATGGTTAGCTTGGTATTGCATTGAGAGATGCATTCTGTCCAGTGCGTTTGAGCCTAATTGAGACTTTCAAGTAGAGGAAATAGTTGTCTGTCCTGTTGTAGGCATATTTGATGGAGAAGAGAAAAATAGTGACAAGCAAGAAATGAGAAGCTGTATTTCCTTGCAGTTCACGTTGTGGAAGATAGAAAGTGGAATTGTACGATGACACAGGGAAAAATATGTGATCCTTACCTATCACTGCTATGTGCACTTGATTGGCTTTAGACATCTTGACTTCTCTATCGTATATTGAAATAGAATCTGTGCTAGAAGCCAATGTTGGATGCGGAACTCAGCCCGCGCACATTTCACGCTCACTACCTGGCACTCCGGTCTCCGAAGACAGCAACCATCCATACTTTCACACTCAGTGACACCCCAACAGCAAGGCTCCAGGTTTCCCGATGGTCATGGCATCCTCCTCGTCCTCTCTGTACGGCCTCCCACGATCAAAATCCTCCAAGCCTGCTCCCACAACGTCCGCCAACCTCGCGTTCACCTCGACTCTCTCCTCCCTCCTCTCCGCCCCCAGCACCTCAAATAAATCTTCTGGCCGGCCTCGCCCCTCCAAGACTCCCAAAGATTCGATATTCACCGCACACAATAGGGGGTCCAAAAAGCGAGCCCTAGCAGATATCTCAGATGATGGCCCGCGACCCCAATCTCACTCCCAGACGTCTGAGGCTATCGACGCAGCGACGCTCCACCGCTCGAAGCGGAAGATGGAAGAGAAGGCTAGATTGTACGCGAGCATGAAAAGAGGTGACTACGTTCCACCCACAGACGGGCGAACAAACAAGGAAGAAAACGCACTCGTGGACTTTGATCGGAAATGGGCGGAAGAAGCAGAAAACGGCAAGGAGCGCGACTACGACACCTCATCTGACGACGGCGGAGATAGCGAGGCAGAAGAAATGGTGGAATATGAAGACGAATTTGGACGACAGCGGAAGGGTACAAAGGCCGAGGCGGCACGGGAGCTGAGGAAACGCAATGCACAGGCTTATGCTACCGACGAGCTCTCGTCGTTCAAGGCTCGGCCGTCACGGCCGGATAATCTCATCCATGGTGATACGATACAAACGGCCGCTTTCAACCCGGATGAGCCGATAGCAGCGCAGATGGAGACTTTGGCGAGAAAGAGGGATAGGAGTATGACGCCGCCGGAGGAGGTGCATTATGATGCCAGCAAAGAGGTGAGGAGCAAGGGAGTTGGGTTTTACAGTTTCAGCAAAGATAGCGAAGGCAGGAAGAGGGAGATGGAGGCTTTGGAGCGGGAGAGGGCTGAGACTGAGAGGGGGAGGAGGGAGAGAGAGGAGAGGAAGGAGGCGAAGAAGAAGCAGGTTGAGGAGAGGAAGAAGGCGATTGCTGCTAAGAGGGGGGAGAAGATGGCAGATAGGTTTTTGAACAGTCTGGATGGGCTTGGATGATACCCATAATGTGCCTTTTCAAGAATGGAGGTACGATACATAACTGAATCCTTGCCGTCTTAAGCATATATCCACAACGCTGATAAAATCTACTACTTATTCGCAATTCCATGTACGCTCCCAAATCCCAACCCATGTATTGCAGACGCCGGCCGCTTTCCTTGTCTATCGACCGGTCCTTGATGCTGGTAGGAATATCGTCTTCGCTGGAACCTAGAAAGTAATGAGCGATGCATTTTGTGCCATTCTCATACATTCGTGCAGAGAAGTGAGAGATCGATTGATTGCTTGATCAAGTCATACTGGATACCCGCTAGGTCTAATACTAGGGGCGTCACAGGCGTCTGGCCTAGCCAGATGAATTGACCTCCAGGCTTCCCAGGCCTAAAATGAATATTTACGCTATCTTAAGCATGCTCGTAGCCACGGGCACCGACCCTCTATGATGGAATGAATATCGTGAAGTGAGAAGACTTATCTTTACGGCTCTGACCAAGCTATATGTGGCGGTGCAACCCGCCACAACCGCCTCAGCGACGCAAAAGAGTTGACCAATGACATCCAGGCAGGCTCCGCAACCGACGTCATTCGCCCGCCCTTCTACACATTTACCTCCCTCCTATAAATCCTACATCACCAACACCCACCATCCCACACCACCCCAAAAATGGCCGACAAAGCAGGCGCCAACCGCTCCCTCAACACCATCCGCACCGAACTCGAATACCTCCGCGACTCCGGCATCCTAAATCCAGCCCAATTCCAATCAATCATGGCCCAACTACCCCAACCCAACGGCACGCCCTCCCCCTACATAGACCCCCGCTACGCCCCCGCAAACACCTACCCCAACCCCCCCGTCGCCGCCATAGCGCAAGCATCGCAAGATCCGAATTCGCCCGCTCATCCGAATCATCCCAAGGTATCTAACCCTTTCCCCCGCGCCTCCAATCTATAAGTTAGTTAAGAAGGGAGACTGTGGACAATGGGTTGATGGTGTGTGTAGCATGGGCAGTGGGCGAGTAAATTGGGAGCGAAACTGGGTAATGCGGCGATTTTTGGGGCGGGGGCGACGGCGGGGGGGGATTTGGTGAATTCGATATTTTGAGGG
>JAABUL010004381.1_pt1 | contig 19016 bp, 17 predicted proteins | sample 5559151 | NCBI WGS metagenome assembly JAABUL01 (sample SAMN10711876, study PRJNA513368) | rock metagenome | isolation source: Antarctica rocks | place: Antarctica: Victoria Land, Pudding Butte sud | reverse complement strand
GTGGAAGGGAAGGGAAGGGAAGGGAAGGGAAGGGAAGGGAAGGGAAGGGAAGGGAAGGGAAGGGATACTAGGGGTAGGGGGCTGGGGGTTGGGGGTTGGGGGCAAGGGTGGGTGGAAGATATGTGTGGGTTGGAATACGCGGGGACGGTCTGGGTGGGGGTGATTCGCGGGACGAGAGCCGTGGCGGATGAGCATGGAGCGAAGGATCCTTTGAGATTTATCTTTTTTAATTTCAAAACGCCAAGACGTTGTCTAAAATGTCTCACACCATTTGCTTCCTCGTGGAAACAATCACCCATCGCATAACCCTGATATCAACTACGTAACCCCCTCACTCCCCTCTTCAAACTACAACTTCTCCGAGCCCCCAACCACCGCATTCCAATTCACCAATCCATCGCTCGTCGTCCCCGAAATACTCGTCCCGCTCGCGCTAAGCCCCCCGCTGCCCCTATCCACACTGACAACCACAGGCCCCGTCTGGCCATTAAACGGAACAGAGAAATGCGTGATCCCCGCCGCCGTGGCTTGGTAGCTACCAACGGCTACACCGCCGACGGTTACGGCGACGGTAGCGGGGGAGCTGAGGAGGGCGTCGACGAAGATTTTCTCCTGCGAGACTTGCGCCGCGGGAACAATGATAGTAGCGCCGGGAACACCGCTGTTGGTGCCGCCGTCGGAACCCGCGGACACGGGGTTCGGGCGGTGGTAGTAGACGAGCTTCTCGACGGAGGCGTCCGGAGCGACGCCGTTTTTGTACGCGGCGATGTATTGGGGGAGGAGGTCGCGCCAGTGGTCGTGCGGGTTGTTGTCAACGTAGCGGTTGGCGTTTGTGGGAATGCCGGGAGAGCGGATGGGGCCGATGTAGTGGGATTCGCCATAGTCATTCCAGGTGATGATCTAGGAGGGGAATTAGTATTTGAGTGGCAGGTGAGGGGAAGAGGGAGGGGGAGGGGGACGAACTTCGACGAATTCGGGTTGGATTTCGAGTACTTGGTTCCAGCGGGTGGACCAGAGGTCGTCACCGCGTAGGATCCAGTTTTTACTCCATTGCGGGAGTTTGGTGTAGAACCAGGGCGAGACGGGCATCATGTAGGGCTTTTTTCCCAGCGTCGCTTGCCAAGCCTTGTCTGCGGTCGTGTCCTTGTCGGTGTTACCTTGCGGCCAGGCATCCCACGAGAAGGCACCGTCGATGTTGTCTTGGGGGATAGCGGCGGGGCCAACACTTGACCAGTCCGGAACGAAGAAGCAGCCAGTGTTTTGTTTGATCGCAGCCCAGTCACCCTGGCGATCCACGCCTTCAAAGGTCGAGACAAATGGTTTCTCCTTGTAGCGGAACTGAGCGTTGCCGGCTGTGTTGGCGAATGTATTGATCGTAGAGGTCGCAACACCAGCATCCCACTCGCCATTGGATCTATAGTCGAAGGAGAGGAAGAGGCTGAAGTTGCCGTGGTCTTTGGCCGCCTGAGCTGCGAGGTTGATGGAAGAGGTGGTGTAGGAGTCGCCGGGTGCGATGTTCAGGGCGAAAGCGTCAATGCCGACATCGGCAGCTTTGGTGATATCGTCCAGCCAGTCGTTGTAACTACTGCCAGCAGTATTGCCAACCTATGGAAGTGTTAGTGGTACTGGATGGCCGTTTCCAATTCAGGGCATGCTTACCATGAAATGGGCGAAGACGGCCTTGGCCTGGACTTGAGTTGCACTGGTCATGAGCGCCAGCGCAACGGCAAATGAGCGTGTGAGTATCATACTATAAGCTGAAAGAGTGTAGTTAAATGAGCGAAATGCAGTGAGACCGAGTCCAACTGATGTTGAAAAGTAGAGCAGGGCGGCCTGCGTAGAGAAGGAAAAGATTGGGAGTGAAAGAGTGGACGGGACAAGAGACAAAGAGCGCAGTCTTATACAAGAACAAAGACCAGGAGATTGCTAGTGTCAGGCCACCATATGAAGGATAGAGATGAAGCCAGGGAGGCCTGAATGCACCATGGTGGCGAAGAGAATCCGGGGGCTGCTCTTTCAACAAGGTAATAAGCAGATGGTTAGTATTCTAGTCAGTGGGTGGGTGGATTGTGCCCATCAGTCGCTGACCGAGAGCACGCGCCTCGCAGTCACATCGTCACACAGTCTCGCAGTCTTAGTCTCGTAGTGTCAGTTATTGTTTGGTGAGTACTCCGTGGAAACAACGATGAAACAATTCCGACAGGATGTACCATACAATGCCACCCCCATCATCCATGAAGATTGTGGAAACAAGTAGCCAATGCAAGAACAAGGCATGTGCTGTGAAACGTGTGATTTGTGCACAACGGTGAAACTCGACTGCGTTGAAGGTCCTTCCTTACCGTAGTCTAATTTCCCCCCCTGGCGTTTAATGACTTCGGTTGTCGCGTACATATTCTACTTCGGCCCTCGGCCCGCCCAGCCGATCCGTCTTTTCTATTTTCTCTCTTCTCTCTTCTCCTTTCTCTTTTCTCTTTTCTCTCTTCTCCTTTCTCTTTTCTCTTTTCTCATCCAGCTTACTTATCTATTGGGGGCAACTTTTTGGGTTGGAGTTCTACATCGCCTCACTACGAACAACGAACAACAAACAAGTACCTAGTATTGTTTATTATTCTGACATCTGTAGCGCGTTGCTTGACGTATTTTGCAAGGCTCGTCGTGAACGCTACGGAGTAATCTGAATCAAATCTTGTACAACATATTGGATCATAATGATGGGCTGAACCAACTTGTCTTGCGACCCTAGTTGACTGGTCGGATTTCCAACCCTCCGCCGCAACGATCGTCTTCTTTATTCTCTTCTTTGTGCCAAGTCAGTACCCCAAGGTCCCGGCTGACAGCTCTGACACGGTCACACAGCATCGGAGCCCTCCATTAAATGCTTGTCATTGTACTGACTCCTCAGCACCTCCAAAACCGTTACATGCACAACCTCGCCTTCCGCTTGCATGCCGCTCATTCGTGCTGCCACGTCTCTTCCTTGCATGTATTACGGCTGTACTCCATCTGCCCCCAAAGAGCATCCTACCTTGTAAGCGACCCGTCTTGAAACACCTTGTTCATCATCCCCATTGCGACCCCCAATCCAGATCACCAAATTCATCATCATCATCTTCCTCTCCTGCAGCACCTTCGTTCTCTGCTATCCTTCTTGCCCTATCCACAGCCTTCGCGTCAAGCTTGAAGACGTTGAAGATCTCCCCAACCACAGGCCTGTACGTACCCCGCCCACCTGCCGTGGCCTTCATCTCCCCTATTTCCACCCCAGCGGTATACCACACCATACTGCCGCGATGGTATTCCGAGAAGAGTGCACTCGCTTTCATTAGGCTCCAGTGACCCCCTCTGTTGGTGATTTTCCATTCTTGACACCACTTCTTGACCACGGGATGCTGTATCTCGTCCTCCAATGGCTTGATGTTCAAAAAGTCCTCCCGACACTTTTCCACAATGGCTTTGAATGACATTGCATGAGACTTTCTCAACGGCCTGCCATCGTCATCATCTCCATCGACTCGTACATTTGCCCTCCAAAATTCGTGGATCGTCTTCAGTCTAACTTTCACGTCCGCTAGTACCCTCAATAACGATTCGTCTCCCTGAGCCTCTCCAAGCTCTTTCTTCCAAGCTCTTACCAACGCTTCATCCCAGGTGCTTGCTTCGACAAAATGTCGTGAGAAGTGTCCCAATGCGGTCTGCCGCACTTTCTTTGCTACGTCAAATACTAGTCGATCAATCACATGCTTTGTTGGTTGCGCTTTGTCCCTGTCTTTGTATGCAGGTTTCGGCAGTCGTATGGGTAATTTGTTCATCTTCAAGAACATAGTCCATTTTTGGTCGTCGAAAATGAAACCACCTTTTGCGCGATCAACCAGATGACCGAGAAGAATCGCAATGGCAATAGCGGAGGGATGATTGATACGGTTGTTTTTGTAACAGAAAGCTTCATGATACCCAGTGCATGAACCCAGCATGTTGGTTTGCAGATTAAAGTTGAACGCGTGCTTCAGGAATCTGCTTGTGTAATCAGGATCATCGAGGATGTCCGAAACCTTGAGAGTATCCCTTTCGATGCCGTATGTCTTTAGTGAGGGGAATTCAGGGACCAGAGCGTTGTTGAAGGGTGCAACAATGGTGGGCTCCCAACAAATCCATGCTTTGTCACCGTCAAAGTCGCCTCCAGACAGTTTCTCGGCCAGTGAGCGCGTTCCTTTGGAAGAAAATACGATTACATCCCTATAAATGCGCAGCTCTGGCTTGAAAACAGCACGGACTTTCTGAATATCAGATGGTAGTAAAGCCGGTAAGCGAGCGACTAAGACATCTTCGTCATGGATCATGGTCTCGGCCCAGCCTGACTTGGGATCTCGGAAAAGTGTCGAAAATCCAATGTGAACCTCATTTTCTTCTAGAATTGCTAACGGATCAGCAATCATCAAAGCCTGGGTCGACCTGCCAATGCCAATGTTCATCCTGTCTTCGAGCCGAAGACAATAATTTTTGATCGAATGGAAGAGCAGATCCTTCAAGTAACTGCAATGTTTAGGCTCGAATCCATGCTCAACTAACCAGTTGATCCTTTCTGATAATGAATCAGGTAGACCGCCTACCATCTCTATCCCGTTGTTCCTCGCTCTTTCCTCGCTCACTGAATAATTGTCTTGGTTCCATTTGCGAAGTACAATACCGCTGTCCATAGCTACCTTCAGCTCACCTACCTTCGCTGTCAGATCCTCTTCCAGCAGAACCATGAAAACCTCTTGTGGCACACCTCGATCCAGTAGAATAGGTATCAACTGGAAATTCAAAGAAGCAGGTACCAACGTTCTTGCCCACGAGTGGACTTCGAATGTTAGTCGTGCAGGATCGGGGGAAACCTCGTCAGTAGGATGACCTTCAAATTTGAGTTGAGAGTCTGTGACTTCTATCCAGTATCCACGGCTATTCTGCGGCAGTTTTTCGTCAAGAGCATCCATCATCCAGACGCCCTTGGCGCCTCCAATGCGCCCCTGAAAGACGCAAGGAGCTTGACTGAGGTTAAGCTTCTGAGCTATGCCGAGCGCAGCGGCTTTCGATATTCGAGCACAGCCATCATTCATGATCGGAGCCTCGGAATGATGTAGTTTAGCGTGCGCTTTCTTCTCATCAGACCGCTTTACATTGAGCTTTCGTACCGCTGGATAGTCACTGCGAGCATCATCGCTCCTGATAATTTCCAAAGGCTTGAATTCGACAGTCGGCGACGTACTAGTAAGACCCAGACTAAGCCGAGCGAAAAATTTGAGACTCGTTTGGTTCTTGTTCTCTGATGCAGGCATGAACCACTCAATGAGACTCTGGACCGCCATGGATGAGTGATTACGCTTCCTTGGGTCAAGCTCACCAAATTGGCTTTCCTTCCTGAAATCGTCTCCGTCTTCGGCGAAGAAGAATATACGAAATTTGGCTTCGTTGAAGCTGTCTTGATTTCTGCGCTTGGTCTTCTTGTTGCTAGGGTCCGACTTGACGTAAAAGACCTTCCACGAGCGACCTAAGAAGCAATGTGTCGTATCGATGAGCCACTTGATGATCATCTCTCGAGCGGCATGGGAGTCGTGCTTCAAGTATGATGGTAGATCTTCCATATCGATTCCGGGGATAGATATGGTACAAAAACGGTCACTGCCAAATTTTCTTGAAAATCGGTACGAAGACTCCATCTTGAGTGGTCTCAAGCGAAAGTCAAACACAGGGCTCCCTTGCTGCTCAACGAATTTAAGGTCTCCTGACAGTGCAACACCCCCAAAATCTTCTCCAGCTTGGGACCACGCGAGTAGACTTGATCTCTCCGGAAGAGCCTTTCCATGCGTCTTGGCAACTGAACTCAAAGAAGACCAAAGGTCTTCGTAATCGTTAATGCTCCGGCTCAAGCAGCTGAAGAGATCGCCACTCGATAGCTTGCAACACGCGGAAATTCGTGTGATTTCATAAATCTGTCGGAAGGAGATAAATTCAGGAAAGCTTGAAGAAGCTGTTAAAGTTAGCGGGCTTAGTTTTCAGAGTGAACTCGAAAGGATAAATTACCGAATGGGGTTTCTGAGAAGAGATGCGCCGCCAGATACTGGTCAATTGGTTCACGAGCAGAATAGGTGGGTGGGGCCATGGTTTTTTCGCTTTCGTTGGTTGCACATGCACTTATAGAACGTCGCAAATCCGTATGATCTCTTCTCTGTACAGGTGGTTTGATCGTAAGAGCTTCGGTTAGATCAGAACCATCCGCAGATGAAGTAAAGGACGTCGTGGTAGAATTAGAGTTGAAAGAGACGTTAGGGCTCCTCCAGGCTGGCGAAGCCGTTGCCGTCGATGTCGTGGTAGATGCAATACTGTCAAAAGAACGAAGTAGGTCTTGCTTGTGCGGGAGAGGCTTTTTGTTGTCTCCAAAAAAACCTGGAAAACTGGGCCTTTCCTCTTCTCTGGTGATTGGCGTCATGACCGGACTCATGTAGTTGACACTATAATGCCGCGGAAACTGATCGTCCATACCGTCGCGAGAAACTTTACGAGGCACCGGAGGCTTAATTGGCTCGGGGAAAGATCGCTTTCTCCCTGACACGGAAGGTTCTGGTAAACGGACCAAATCGTACCTTTGGCGAAAGTAAGCCTCGTCTTTTGGATTTTCCAAACACTGCATTTGCCCCACTGGAATGCCCCAGCCCGCATCCCTCGATTTTGCTAGTAATGGGGATGTAGGTGGAGTTTGAAATTCCTCGTCTACGGACTCTGGTGGCGGCAATGTGATCCGAAATGGATTAGCAGTGGCTTTAGATGGGGTTACCACAGGCGGCACGTCAATCATTTTGATGTCCTCAAGGATAGCTGAGGTGTCCATATCGGGGTTGAACTCGTCTGAGGAAGCATGTTGGCTTGTTAGGGAGGCTGCTTTGGTAGGAGTATCATCTTTCCTTGGTGCGAAGAACCGACTGATGGAAGTCTGGCGACGAAGCGGTCGAGTTGATTTTGGTCTAACAGGATTGCTATCGGCTACTTTTGGCGTATTTTCTTCTATAAACCAAGTCAGGATAGCTCATAATCCTAGGGAACTGAGGCTAGATCTACCTCGTATCTCATCTGGACTTTTATGGCCAACCTCGGCCCTCCCGCCGTCCGTCACATCAGTGAGAAAACGTAACAGACTCTTCAACAATTCGGCAGCGGCCTCCTTAGTGATCGTAGTGCGCTTCAAAAAAGAATCGGAACGTAGGGCGCTGTCAGGCGTAGACCGATTTGGCAGGACGTCGAGATCTGCGTGAGGTTTAAATTTCCATTGAGAGAACGCCACCACTGCATGCTTTTCGAACTGGTCGATTGCGTGCTGCAAACCATCCTTATTCCTGTAAAACAAGAACCTGATCCGATCATAGACTTGGTCCCCCACTGGTCCTGGGCGTGAGCGTCGAGAAGGGGTGTGCTCCTTCACGAGTAAGGGTATATCCAACCCCCATTTTGCGGACAGTAACCTAGCAATAGCTACAATCCCTTCATCCACCTTTGTCGGTGTTTCCGGGGAAAACATTAACCGACATCGACGTAAGGATTTGCTTCGCTTGCAAAAACAACCTCAGGCATTGGCTTACTCGATAGCCTCAGCCGAAGGCAACCAATGGCACCAACTCTCGCATCGACCAAGAACGCAGTATCCAAAAGATTTGTAGCCCTAGCCCCAGCTCTTTCTGAACCGCCTTGATTCAATGCGGTCTACGTACTCAATGGCTATCCAGTCTCTTCCCTAGAGTTCCGGAGACGTTTGCCTAGTAGCCCCCGAATAATCGCTGGATATTGACAGAGCATGCACCGGAGCGCGCAATTGGTGATTTCTAAGACTGTAGGGACAAATGTTACTAACCGTTCTCTCAGCCTGGTGGTCCCAACACACCTCGAGAAATTATAGCCTCGAAGCAGAAGCAAAGGCAATGGTGCGACTGAAGGAATGGAGCGACAATGGGGTGCAATACTAGGAGGTTAATCTTTAGCAATTCCTAGCACAGAATTGATCGAGCAAACCTCGAGGATCGAGAAAACCATATGGACAGAAGCGCTTTGAATGTCTTATGAAGCAAATAGCGCAATCAGCGCCCTCAGCGCCCGGTAGCCTCACTGCTTTGGGGAGCAAATGATCTACGGCGCGTACGGAGTTTTACTACTGGTTGCACACTGCGAAACTACATTTGACAGCTGCCGCGGTCCGGCCCGCATTCAATAATACCTTACTGTACTTGGCTCGCTACGGAATACTTGTACTCTACCACTGGAAGGTGACAAGACTGACAGTCCCTAAGGTACTGTCAAATGTCAAAACCTTCAATTGAGGATATATATAACATCGTTTTGTCTCTCTCTATGTGGCTGCAAATGACGAAGTGTACGGAGTAGCGTCCAACATCGAAAGGTCTGCTCTCTTACTCTTGAAAGCAGTACATCGAATTTGCAATATCACAAAAATATTCATGCTTGTTGAGAGCCAATAACAAGCACTTCCCCACCACCCATAACCATATCTCATTTTGTCGAGACCAAGCAGAGATGATTTCATGGCTTGTCGGCAGTTTGGCTTTTTGTCAGGCTGGGTGTGCCCTCACATTACGACACATTGAGGACACTATGCGTGATGAGCACAAACAATCTGAACGCTCACAATGCGACTTCCTAATTATTAGGCAAGTCAACTTGACGGTTGAGAGACATGCATTGAGATGAATCAATCTCGGGCGAGATGATACATTAAATTCAAGATGTTGTCATTCTCCAGTCCTCTTCGATCTGTCTTGTCTAGCAGTCAATGAGTGACTCTTCTGGGCAAGTCCAAGTAATCCAACCATTGTTCCATGAAAGCGCCAACTCAAGGCTGTAGAGTTGACTTTTTTACATGCACATTATCCGAAAGAGACTCGCAAGTCGCAAAGCGGCAACCAGGATCTTGAGTGCACTTCTAATTACACGGATTTGATTAGACGGCCCGAGCAAGAAACATCTCGTTCTCCTATTCGCTTCTCAATTGATCTCTCACTCGCATCAGCGCTTTCCCCAGTTTATTCTGCCCCCAATGGTCCTTATTTTCCAGCGCGCTCTCACTTGCAAAGCCGATCCCCCAAACCTTATCATTTGGACTCGCTTCCACAAGCTCTCTATCACCTGTACCAAGAAGTATCCCTTTCAATCGCTTGTCCTGCGAGAATTTGAGGAAGTTGCCCCTCTCGACCAAGGCGTCGCAATTCGCATCCCAAATCTCCTGGTCAAAGCTCTTGACCGCCCTTCCCAGAGCCTTTGCCTCTCCAGGTCCTGGTGCAGCTAGGATCTTCTCCGCTGCACCCTCGTCATCCATCAGTACGGCCTTCATATACATCATGTATTGTTCCGATGTGTGGAACTGGAGAGGGTCGCCAGATTGTGGGTCGGCAGAGTCTGGGTCGCTGAATGGCGAGGGATACCATTGTTGAAAGCAAACCTCGGGCTCTGAGCCCTCATAACCAAAGAAGAACACGTATTTGTCTGTAATGAGTGGAGGGAGGTCGGCGGCGCGTTTGATGTCTGCCGGGAGATTGGGCATTTGGTCGCCAACCCAGCGAGGAGCTTGGTCTGCCATCCGAATTAACTGCGTTGTGAAGGTAACGAAGTTGGGTGATGTTATTTGTTCGTACACACAATACAGGAGCCGAAGGATTCAGGTTTACGACAATAATAGGTATCTGAGCCGGGCTTTGGGGAGGTGCGGGGCAGAGTCCGAATGGGCCGCCGCCGTTAAAGTCTACCATCTGCCCGCATGCTGTTATTGTCAAGACTCGAGCTGTTTCAACATGTTGACTACGCGCAAAGAACTCGGCTCGCTATTTAACAAATCTTAACTCTGATATATTCTAGTGATGTTCGACTGGAATTGAGCAATCTTCGGCCTTGCTCTGCAGATCTCGATTTCTATTCCGCAACCACCCCTTCCCTCCAAGCAGAACTATTAGAGTATATTTGCCAAGAAGACAGAAATTCGCGCTGGACTCACCTTTGATCCGGCTACTGGGTGAGCAAGCATCGCTTACTCACTCGCAAGGCTGGTAAAGGTCGCTGCGACCAAGGGGTGATTCTGGGTCCTGGTTCCCTTATTCTGCAAACCTCTTGACTACTACAGCGGTCACTGTACTGGCACTTTTCAACTCTAGAAGCAAAGCCTTCAAAGTACAGAGGACCAAAAAGCCCCTTGTCATGGACGAGCATATCAACTGTGCAGACTAAAGGTAAAGAAGTCCAGTCCTACGGTGTGCAATTTGGTTCTATTTACAAGCAGCACGGTTGGCGTAGGGTACTGCATTGGGTAAACAGTTACGATGTCAAAGGATCTCTGTTGGAGGTGGTTTTCTGAAATCGGCGTTAGTTACTGAAACGGTAGGCGGCGTAAACGGGCCCTAAAGGTAGTGTCTCTGGCACCCCAGGCTGGGGTTGCGAGGCTGGATATTAGTTGTCGAGGTACCTCCGGAATTCTTGGTCTCGAGGCTATATTCAGTATAAGGCCAGGGTACCTAGTTCGGTAGTATTTCCTCTCTTTTTACATATATGCATATATAGATACCACATAGCCAGATAACCAGACTTTTCCATAAAATTTACATTTGATCTATATTCTCTGCCGGCTGAAGATTCATAGGATTTCTGAAAGCAGTAGCGAAGGATTCGGTAATGACTTACACTGCATTTAAGATTCATTATCTTCGTCATCTTCCTCCTTGTCATCATCAACCTGTTCATCAAGCGGCTCGCCCCAGACTTCACAACCCAGCTCGAGATTCTCCGAATCTGGGGCAGACAGGATGATGTCGTCGTCCATGGGCGTCCCGCCACGCCTAGGTGAATTTGTCTCTCGCATATGTGTCTGTCGAAGCAAGAATCTCAGTAATCATACGCATAGGAGATGGTCTGGAGCTCACCTTCGAACCAAGCTTCTTTCGGAACCAAAGGCCATCAGCGAATATCACCTTCAGTTCGTCTCTCTCGGCCTCGTAGATATCCCAGCCCGATTCGCTCCTTCCAGAATACCATCCAACGTTCGGGGCGATTTCAGCGAGACCCATGGCACCCACTCCAAATTCGAAATAGACGCTGCTTTCTGAGCTCCGCCAGGCAGTCAGAGCACACTTCTGCGTTGCATGTGTCTGTGTGACTATAAATATACCGTACTTCTTAATATCTTCAGCCAGCGACCCCTTCAAAAGAGATCTTGCATTTGCTCGCATCCAATCCTTGAATGGCGCCTTATAGTAAAAGGCCTCGCGAACGATGGGTGATGAACTTATCAGTACGGCGCCAAAGTCGGAGGATGTACTGTATTCCACCTGCAACTTTGCGTCAACCGGTAGGCCAGTCGCCGTTCCGCTATACATCGCGTTACTCATTGCATGTCAAACAAACAAAGCCCAGAGTGTTAGTGCCAGAAATCAGTTACTGACTTCACACCCCCGTTAAAGCCACCAGACCTCTCTTTGACTTTCAAAGACTGCTTTGGGGTCCATTCCTTGATTTGCGAAGACTTTGCACGCGACAAGGGCGCTGAAGGGGAGGTTAGCCCCTGCCGTGATAGACTCTCTGGCTTCCAGGTTGGCTATAGGATGCCAAAAGCCCAACTCGTCAAGAAATCCAACTGAGCCCGGGTTCAGCGATTCATTGGACACTGGGTGAAACAGTGCATACCCGTAGGGATGATGCTTCATTTGATCGCCATATTCGATATTGAGATTGGCCATGCTGGACAATTGTAGTTATCAAGATGAAGAGTGAGGGCTGCGTCTCTCATGCGACGCGCCTTCCGCTACCCTAGCGAGCCTCCGCTACGGATGGGATGGGGTCTGCCCATGCCGCTGTTCCAGCTTGCCTGTTCTTTCGTATCTGCCCGGGCAGCTAGTACAAAAAGTGACGATCTGAATAGCATGGTTCCTGACAATGACTACAAGTTCGGAGAACGTTTTAGAGGCTTGTCAAACGTTAGTCGGATCAAACGTCGCGTACCATCCCCTTATCGAACTGGCGCAAACCCAAGCTGATGCTTTATTCCGTAAATGGTGCCTTTCCTGGCGGGAAGGAACTGAGCTGGAGAGTGCCATCGCACTGCTTGAGACTACTTTGCACCTTGCTGAAATGCTTCCGAACGTTGAACCAGCTGTCTTAGCAAAGCTCTTACGGCCTCAGGGAAACTACCGTCAAGAGAGTTTGTTCCGACAAGGTAGAAAAGTAGATGCCGACGAGGCTGCGCGGTGTTTGCTCAAAGTGCTCCAATATGAACCTTGGAATTTTATAGTTATGGCAGACTTATCTTGGATATGCCTCTATCAAAACGACGTAACGGGCTCTCGTAGACCGCTTGACGATGCCATCGAGTTCATTGAAAATGCACTTGCCATAATTCCAGCAGATCATGAAAAGTTTTCTGCTGTCCTGCGGGTCGCCGCCATGAGTCTGATCAAACGAGCTCAGTTCGACGGTTGCAATCAGGACCTAGACATGGCGAGCCATCTACTTCGCGCAGGCCTCTCATTACCACATCTCTACCAGGATGACCATGCACTACTTCGCCTACTCCTTGCTCATGTGCATCTGCTTCGCTTCGAAAGCTCGGAAAGCTTCGAGGACCTTAATGAGGCGGAAATCCTTATTGGGCAAACAGCTACTGAATTTACGGTGAATGTGCAACATGAAGCCTATCGTAATGAACTACGTGGGAGAATGTTCCAGACAAGATGGAAATATCTTAGGACTCGAGACGACTTGACCGAGTCTTTCTCGGAATATGTGGCCATGAACAAAGCGATCGACGGAAGTACTGCATCACCTTCCTGTATCAAAAATAGCGTTCGATTGAGATGTGCGGACTTGCTGAGACTAAGTTATCATCAGTATTGCACTGACATGCTTCTGTCAAGAGCCTATAATTTTGCAAAGGAAGCTTGTACCGTAGCGAAAATCAGAGCTTCAGAATGGCATGTATCAGGAATATCAGGAGTTGAGGCAGAAGGTCTATTCATAATGGGAGAAGTACAGAGGAGCCGGCATGAAAGATTTGGCGCAACTTCGCTCTTGGACGATGCAGTATCTTCATTTCGTCAATCGGCCCAAATGACTGAACAAAAAGATGCTGATTTTGCAGAAAGAGCATCCGCGTTGTCGGCCATTCTCCGGAAGAGGTCTAAAGCTGACCACACCAACGCTTATCAACGTCGAGCGGACCTATATGAAGCTAGACATTGGGTCGGTAAAATGATACTCTCGCGTCTGCCCTTGCGCCGACGGGATCATGTGGACTGCGTACTCGAAATAGGCCATGTGCTCTGGGATAGCGGTGGGCCAGTAGACAGGGTCATTCCACTATATCAACATGCTGTCGATCTCGATACGATGGATTTTGTGAATCGAGTACAATCGTGGCGATCTCTTGCCCAAGCTTTGATATCCAGAGGGCGGAATACCAGAAACACCGATGATCTTGCTACTGCTGGAACGTACTTGAACATGGTTGAGAAGTTGGAACAGGAAAAGGACAGCAGATCCACAGGCCGCCTCCCGGTCGTTGCTGATTTGCAGTCCGCATACTATGAATTGACGGTCAGTGATTCACGTTCTTCGAACGAATGTATGCCACCGTATTCGCCTCACTTCATGTCAATATGAGTACAAAGCGCCCTATTTGGTTGGTAGCGGTTACGAAATGTTTACATGTCTTTCACGCTGCGTCTGTAGCACTACTTATCTCATTCCGGTTTTTTTCTTTCGCTCGGCCGCTTTCTAACATGGCTGCTGCCGGGACTGTTCAAGTTTCACGGTAGTTCAATGATATAAATTGCTAATGCCATACAGGGCGATCCCGTCCACGGTGCGCAAGCAGCCCAAACAAATTACGAAATATTTTACACTTCTCAATATGACCCAATGACCAAAATTTATGCTGCATTGAGATTCGCAGCCTTTGCTATCTGGCTCGCTTGTAATGGAGACTCTAAAATTATTCAAAAGTCAGTAATGTATACTTTCGTACCATTGTTACTTATTAGGTGGAAAGTGGCTCCTCGCTGCTGAGCCAAAACTTCCACTAGATTGCCCTGTGCTCTACCCATGTCTGCTAGTATCTCAGGGGAACCTCTCTACATCTGCTTATTGTATGATGTATTACAAGAGATGTATCCTGTTATTATGAAGAATCTTCCTCAGCAGGGCTAGATGCAAAAGTTCACTAAAGATTGCTTACTTTCAAATAGGCTTCGTAGCGCGAATATTACTGTTTTTGACAATTTCAGTTACAGCGACGCTATGGCTACCTGTATAGATTTATGAACCGGTTCATTTCAGCCGGTCACGATCGAGCACGGCAACTTTCCATGATTCGAAATTTTAGTCTCGCACCATTGATAACCATACATGCGGCACAAGCGACAGGTAAAGAAACTATTGATGTGATTAATGCAGTGGAGAAGGGACGGGGAATATTTTGGGATCGACTGATCAATCGAAAGAGCCAAGTGGTGGCACTAGCAGAGAAACACGAGGAGCTTGCAAGTCGGTACTGTGACATTCGTAAACGAATGGGCCAAATTGGACAGCCCGATTTTTTCTTCGAGGATCAGCCTCAGGACAAGTTTCTACTGAAGTCGGAAATGAACGACTTGGTTATAAAGATTCGTCAGCAGAACGGTTTTGAGGATTTCCTACTTCCCCCAATTGACCCTTCGAAGATTCAAACGTATGCTAGTCAAGGGCCCGTTGTCATGCTTATTGCAGGGCTTGGGCCCAATAATGGCTACGCTTTAGTGATATCAACAGATTCAGTCTTTTCCCTGAATTTGGTAGGATACAGCCAGGAAGCTTGCAAGGGGAAATTTGATCTCCTTCGACTGGGACTCGATCAAGCCAGCGATTTTCTGGCACCAACAGCAGATTCCCTACACCAAGTGCTCACCTGGCTCTGGTACGTTGCGGCCGAACCAGTTTTGAACAAATTAGGCCTCGTAGGCTCTCAAAGTCCTTCCGACGTTACGCCTCGCTTGTGGTGGATCACGTGTAACTGGGTCAATCGTTTGCCATTACATGCTGCTGGTGATCATCTCAAACGACTCAAAACCAATGAGCCATGCACCGTTATGGATAGGGTAATAAGCTCTTACAGTCCAACCTTGAAAAGTCTCATGTACTCAAGAACACGCATGGAAGAGCTCGGGAAGCAGAGTAGTACGACAACCCAGCCGCAAATTGCCCTCTTGGCTGCCATGGAAGAAACCGTTGATCGACCTAAGCTAGATAATGCAATTCAAGAGGTCGAGCGCGTCAAAGCTATCCTCGAACCCCAATTCCAGGTCTCCTCATTCACAAACCCCCCACCAACCAGGGAAGTCGTCATCAAAGGCCTTCGCAAATGCACCATCGCCCACCTAGCCTGCCACGGCGAAGCCGACCCCTCCGACCCACTGAGAAGCAAAATCTTGCTCCAGGATTGGGGTCCAAAGCCACTCCGCGTGGGCTTCATCATGAGAATGGAGATGGAGAATTGCCAGCTCGCGTACCTCTCCGCGTGCGAGACGGCGGTCAGTAAAGATGAACAGCTCGCCGAGGAAGGGCTGCATATCTCCGGCGCGTTTCAGATGGCCGGCGTGCCGAACACGGTGGCGACTTGGTGGGAGATTAATGATCAGGAGGCGGTGCCGGTTGTGGAGGGGTTTTATGGGCGATTGAAGGGCGAGGATGGGAGGATTGATGTCGGGAGGGCGGCGGGTGCGTTAAGGGGGGCGCTGTTGGAAATGAGGGATATGGGGGTTAGTCCGTTTGTTTGGGGGAGTTATGTTCATTCCGGGGCGTGAGTTGTTGGGCTGGAACGAATGAAAAAGGTTGTTCTTGATGCACATGAGGGATCTGGTTATATATGGCTCATTTTTCTCACCAAGATAGAGCAAGGTGATACGTTTCGTTTCTTTATAGAATCTCGGAAGGACCACGTAGATTGTCGTTTAGCGAAAGAATCAGTTTTCTGTCAACTTCTTGGCGATGGCTGTTTCATTCCTCTGTTGGAAGAACAGTCGAGGATTCTTTGTTTTGCTCGCTGTTCCCTCGTCGTTTCAGAATAGAAGACGAACCCCCCTTTTCAAGAAATTTCAATCTCATATATATATCAGAATATCACGTCTAAGATTTTTTTTTTTGAAATTGAACATGACACTTTTAATTCATTACTTTTCCACACAAAGAAGAATTGGTTGCATCGAGTGCAGCTCTGATCTTTGATGACGACGACGACGACGACAACGAAGAGTCCATAACAGTATTGTCGCGTAAACCTCGGGGAAGAAGAGGTAGATAGACACGAATCGAAAGAATCGCGGGGTGGTGTATTGCGATTAGTGCGTAATGTTTTGATTCGTTATCCTGAAGCACCCCTTAAATGAGGGGCATGTGTAGCGCGAAAGAGAGAGGGCATGTGCGAAAGGGGGGCGAAAAAACTGCCTTGGAAGCCACTGGGCGGGGGGAGCTCTTCGTGAATCCAACCGAACGCTATCGACATAACTCCATCGAAGCCGATGAACGGCTTTGAAAAATCATCATAGACACTGCTAAAGTAGGATCTGCTTCGCGTCTCTTTCAGGACTCAGACGAGGTGTCTTTGATTCTTCCGATCCTTCAGCTTTCAACCCACTCAACGACCGCATGGCCTTTTCTAGGACGCGATGAACGCAATGCTGGGGAGTAAGGGGTTATTAAAGATTCAAGAACGAGGGCTCTGGTTTCTTCTTGTGTATGCAAAGTTTTATTGGAGGGTAGGCGTCGAGCTTTAATGTACATCGGTTTTTTTTAAATGGATGAATAGTGGATCAGGAGAGGATGGATGGAGGGTATGAAGCAGTTGGGGTTGGGAAAGAGAAAGATGTTGATCAAACAGGTAGTGAGCCCGAAGAAGAGTGCAATGGCTTCGGATATCTAGTATTCTCATACATCAGGACCGTTCGCATCCGCAAGTCGTTCGATGTCTCAATCTTGCCCACCATTGAACTACCACGCACCAACGAATTACCTAACCACAGATGTGGATTACCGCCTCCCATATCTTACATTGCTGCCATGGCGGGATCGAAACCACTTCTCCACGTCGCGGCTGTTTTATTTCCCGAGTCAAACTCGTCTTAAGGATATTGGCGCTGGGATTGAAGAAAGATCTGGCGGGTTGACTCTTTGCTTGCTGCCAACAGGGGGCGATGGCAGTCAGTAGACGAGGAGAAGAAGGTTGGGTTTGGGTTGAGAATGTTTTAGTTTGAATGTTTCGCTTTTCATTCTCTGCTGTCGCATCTCGAGTCACTGATTGTTTTCGTTTAGGAAGGTAATGAAAGTAATTGCTTAAATCAACCTAAGTCTGACGAGTGATCAATTGGTTTCATATAGCTACAGTCCTAAGAAAAACTTCTGTGTTATCTTGTATATTGGACGACAACGTTAGGCAATAGTGTGAGTTACAAGTCCGTTTTGTTTCCATTGCCGAACCACGATGCAGATTTCGGTTGATCTCATCCTTCAGAACAGTATTGTCTTCCCGCCATGCTAGCAAAGGGGCAGAAGGGGCAGGCGGATTACTGGAACTCATGGTAGCTTGGGCCAAGATTGGCTTGTTCCACATGTTCTCCTTTTCAATTATACATGTCGCACATGTCTTTTTCAAGCTCTTCAACGTACTTTTTCGAAACATCAATGAGGGCAGTTGCCCGGTTGAGCATATATGATGCAACATATACGGTATGAATGTAGTATAAGATATCAGTATCATTGATGGTTACTCGTCACGGAATGGTAAGTTTGTCGTTTGGTCTAGGGTGGGGTTACTAATCCTGGCATTGTGAGAAGCAAAAGAGGAAGGTTCAACCGTTGTAGTGTTCAGCCTGCCCTAACAAGTCACAAGCTGACTCAACTCTATCTGTTAAATACACGGTAATCATAATGCTTACCTATGTACCCGAATTGATTCGGCCACTTTGCTGACTTGATTTGATTTGATTCGACCCCAACCGCCTCGTTGGGGGCGCTTTTCCGTGCCGTCTGGGCCTTCGCTCACTATCGTTCACTATCAAGTACTCTGTACCTTACTGGGTACTGGGTGTACTATTAGTCCTGACGTACTCCGTACACGGTACACACAGTAGAGATGGCAGGTGGGGAGACCACACGCCCAACTGGCCAATGGCGCATTGCCATTGGCTGACTGTGCCATGCCGCCATCATACCAACAAGTTAACAACAAGGTCCACAGTAATCTCGCCATTAAGATGCAGCTTTACATCCTGGCCAGTGCCACGTGTGATCATCTCTAAGTCTGCGGGAAAAGGAACGAATCCCATGCTCTGCCGCACACTCCACATGTACAGTACAGTACTACTGCTGTAGTAGTACTGTGGGAATCCCCCTGGTGCCGTCGCTGGTGTGGTTGCATGAATCAGGTACCGCAAATGTGCGTGAATCCCATATGACTGGGTCCGTCTTCCCGTCCTTCTTTGCTGCTTCCTGGGCAAATTCTATCACATCGTCGTCGTCGTCGTCGTCGTCGTCGTCGCTGCTGTGTAACGCCACAATAGGACGGCGCATCCCTCGGTCCAAGATCGCCCACAAACATCATGGCGTCTGCTTCGCATGTACCGACGCCGGCGGAGATTAATGTGGAAGCGGGATATGATGTGTTTGCGGACCAGGGCGAAAGGATTTTGGCTGCCAGTGTCACTTTGATATTGTTGCCGACCATCTTTGTTATCTTGCGCTTTACGTCGAGAGCGGTCTCCAAAGCTGGGTTTTGGGTATGGACTTCGAAAAGAGCTTGAACAAGTTCGAGTATCTGTCTGCAACACATGACTGACTCACAAAATCCGATTGTAGTGGGATGACTGGATGGTACTGGTGGCACTTGTTCTCTCCTGGGGCTGCAACATCGGAGATATCATGTCGATACACCATGGGTTTGGACGGCACCTGATGTTCCTCGGCCTGAA
>JAABUL010004380.1_pt1 | contig 19018 bp, 17 predicted proteins | sample 5559151 | NCBI WGS metagenome assembly JAABUL01 (sample SAMN10711876, study PRJNA513368) | rock metagenome | isolation source: Antarctica rocks | place: Antarctica: Victoria Land, Pudding Butte sud | reverse complement strand
TGGGCTGGGGGAGGGGGGGTGAGTGAGGGGGTGAGTGGGGAGGGCGGTACCTTCGATAGGGGATAGCTTGTCGATATGCATTGATGCAGATCGGAGTCGACATGATATACATGCAGCTCTTCGCCAGTTCTACCTTTCAATCGTTCCTTGGTGAGGGTGCTGCCGACTTTGCCCTACGCTTCCATCTTGAAGCACTACATTCCCTGTCCCATCGTTACATCTGCCACCGCTTGCAAGTCCAGTCTTAGAGCGAGCAGTTCTTCTGTACCCACCATCTGCCACTGCCACCGAAACTTTGATGAGTCGATGTCGTGCATAATTCCTCATCTTATAGAATTCCAACCACGCGATCGTCACGCTTTCCAGAACCCCCGCACGCGCAGGCCATGTGCATGTGCAACCGCCAACCAGGATGCCCCTCCACCACGCCAGTCATTATCGCGGCTCGGAGCAAAAGTTACCAGGCTAGCTATCAACGTGGCCGATTGGTCGCGGATGTCAGTACGACTCTGACAGCAAGTCACTCCGTACCACAAGAAGGCCAGGCTTTCATGCCAGCATTTGCCCAGCGTCACCACACACAATCCTGAGGCTCGGCCGTTCAGTGGCATTCGACGCCAGAAATTTCAAGCTTTCTCCCAAGCAGTCTTCGCCATTGAACCTGATCTACCGACCTGCATTTGACGATTTGCGTTCGCCATCCGTATCTTTGCTTGAACTAAACTAGTTTACCGCTCTTTTTGACCCACCGCCTCGCGCTTCGCGGCTCCTCCGCCACCTGCGTGGGAGAGATGAGCGTGGCCTCCGATTACCCTTATCTGCGACAGCGGCTGGCGGACGAGGAGGCGTATACCACGCACGCGAGGCACGATTCTGCTGCTACGATTAAGGCGAGCGTGAGTTTTTCTCTGGCAGGAGTGTTTGCTTGTGATGAGCTGCGTGGGTGGTACAAGTGCGTAAAGGGACTAACGAGTGGTTACGCAGGCCGAGGATGGAAAGATGAGCTCAGTACCTCTGCCCGTGCCGACGAAGGAGAACGACTGGCTGGGTTTCTGTCAGTCGGCGGTGAAGTTGCAGAATGGCGATAGGAAGGTATGTATCTCGAGGTGTACCTCCTAGCTCTTCTACCAGAAAGCCAATGCTGACGGTGGCCACTTCGTGTAGGGTGCTTTGAGGAAGCGAACAGACTATGGAGCTGCTTTTGCCGCTTCGGGCGTGACGACCTACTATTGCTCGAGTAAAGGATGTGCGTATCAAGGCCATGTCAGTATCGACTTTGTCTGGAAGACGGTGATGAGGGACGAGAAACTGGGGCTGAAAGTGCGGTGGGCGTTTCTAGGTATGTTGGACGTGAGGGTGGCGAGCTTGGTATGCTTCGTGAGTATTGTGCTAACATGGGCTGCAGCTAAGAGCCACATCAAACAATCCTCGGTGCAGGGACGGAAGTACGAGGTAAGTCGAGCTCTACATCACAGGACCTGGCGGCCAACACCACCACCGTGCTCACGAGTGATGCTAAAAGCTTGCCACAGTTTCAATGTCCGATCTGCATTTACTCCTACGGCCACGCCGAAGGCCGCGTGTGGAAAGGAGTCGACATCTTCATGGAACATGTCTCCTCACATCGCGGCAAGGATATCAGTTACGAAGGTAATAAAACCCTTAACCTCACAGGCATGACACTCTCATACTAACTACCTCTCTATCAGTCGGCCAGAAACTAGGCGTCGTATCCGATCACGTAGTCGACGACAAAGATGACTTCGATCTCAATCTCTACCCGCCAAATTACCAAAAGGATACCTCGGAAACATCCAGCGTCAAAAGCGGCGCCCCACAGCTATCACGAGCGCCTACGCGGAGTAGTATAGTCGACTCGCTGTGGTCAAGGAAAGCGAGTACGGCGCCTCAGCTTGATACGGGCCTGAGTTTGCAGCGCACGAGCACTTGGCGGAGCGATGTCACTCGGGCGGACTCGGTGGTGGAAGGGGCGCCGATCGAGGAGGAGGATGGTAGGCCTATACTACCCACCGGGCGACACTTTACTGACCATGATATACAGAAGCTGAGCCTTGGAGTGAAGGATTGAGTGACTTCAAGGTAGATCGGGAAGAAGACTATCTGAGTCCGGACTTCTAAGACGTGCTCGTTCTGGGAGTAATAGGCAGGAGCAGTGGAGCAGGACGAGCTCTAGGTTTACGTGGCATACTGCTGTCAAATCCAAGCCGATATCGACACCACTTGCATCGTGGAGATCGCGTTTGGCGACACGACAAATGGGCCTGTTGGAGATGAATAATGCTGGTCATCAGACGATCTGCACCTCGAATATTGGAAGTTCAATGGTTTTGGAAGCATCTGGCGCCTGCGGAGTTGAATCTGGGATGTATGTTCGAGCTTATTTTGACGATCTAGGCTCTGGACAATTATTGGAAGATACTATGAAAAACTGACGATCAACAATTTCTACGATCTAATGTAGACCTACTTCTATTCTATATCCCACACCTGGTCCTCATCGTTCCTAATATACGGCACCGGCGCCTCTCCTCCAAGCTTCATCTGGCTGATCGTTTTGCCTTGAATGGGTAGAATTCGCGATTTGCCGTTCAATGGTGGTCCGGTACTTTAAAAGATACGCTGGATCCTCTCTGAAGCGCTGCTTCTCCTTCTCGGTGTATTTATGCTTGCCTGCCGCCGCTGGGTCCTGGGAATCTGGATCTGCTTCCTTGTTGGAGACGTTGGACCCGAAAGACGGCGCAATGTAGGTATTGTTCCGCATGAACACAGTCAATTGCGATGCTGCCTCAGCCAGCTTAGGCACCATTTGAATGGAGCTGGACCCAGTGCCGATGACACCGACCCGCTAGTTCACCTTTGAAGTCGTGCAGGCCTGGCAGATCTGGCCACTTCCACTTGGTCAAGACACCTGAACCATTGATGATGACGTTCGCTTTATCGACGAAAGTCGATCCATCGGTAGTATTCTTGAGAGTGACGTGCCAAAGCCCTTCGAGGTCCACCCATTCAGCTTCCACCACTTCGGTGTGAGAGCAACGAACGGTTCCAGCTGGTGTTTTTTGTAGAAGCGCATGAAGTTCTCTTGAATCTCCAGAGCCTAAGTAAGAAGAGTTAGAACAAAGTAGGGTAGCTAGGTTAACTCCTCGTCTTACACTGGCATAGAACTCAGACCATTCGGGATTGGGCTCGAATGGAAAAGTATAGGTATGGGCAGGGATGTCACAAGCGCAGCCTGGGTATCGGTTCTCGTACCAAGTACCACCAACAGATGCGTTCTTCATAGATGCGAGTCAGCAGCTGATGAGGCGGACCATTGTTGCTTGTCAACTGGGAGAACTTACTTCCAACATGTATGATCCGTGTTTTGACCGGGTCGCATTGTCCATGCTCGCCGACAGTCATCGGCTTCTCGTCTGCGTGAGGCATCGTTAAGAGCACAGAGCGGATGGCACTGTCGAGAAAAGAAATCTATATTGTATCGATGCGAATAACGGACTTGGAAGAGAGGTGGGATGCATATTCCGGGGCTTAAGAGGGTAGATTAGTCCTGGAAGACGCAGGTTGAAGTTTCGGAATTATTCCCGTACAACGATATAATACTGCGCAGTTCCGCATTGTTTCGAAGATCGTGGGTGGAGTTTCGGGGTATGCGTGCGTACCAGCGGTCAATGACCACTCGTTGGAGGTTGGGACGATGTACCGTTTTCGCGAGGTCTTCACGTACTAGGGTTAGACCTGACGACACTCCTAACGTCAAGCACTGTTCTAGTCCTCTCCACAGCTTTGCTTTCCGGGACAGGCCAATCGTCACTCTTGACTCTGCCATGGCCTCTAGAGCGTCGCCGTCTTTCTGCCATGGCCACTTTCCAGCTCCGCCAGCTGCCAGCAACGCAGTCGCAGAGACATCCTGGCGTCGGGCATCCGCCATCATGCTCATCTGATTCATTAAACCAAATCTGGAGGCACGTCGCGTGACCACTGTGATTGCAAAGCAAACATGTCGTAAGCAAATACGCAGGGTCTGCTGAGGATGGCCCATCAATTGACAGTGGGCTGCTCTCGCACCAGCACACTGGACAGTGCGCCTGCCTTATGTCGCAGGTCTCGCACCGTAGCCCGGCCATGCCGTTTACAATCGGCTTTCCACAGCTTCCACACATGAGGTGGATGTAGTTGTCCTTGAGAGCTTGTTCGTAAATCGATGGATAGAGTGGGTACGCAATTTTCCGCAGTGCTGCAGCTTCGTTGATCAGTCTATGGCTCGCCAGCTGATCGTGGTAAGTCTCCAGTACAGATTCGAGTTGTAGTGGCTGTAAACCTGAACCGACAAGAGCTTCCAAGTGATCGTCAAGAATGGTCCTGACCTCATCTTGGGCAAACCCGGCGGCACTCAGGCAATCCATGTACACGGACACAGTTGCCTCGATTTCGTGGTCAGGTAGAGAATGCGTGCGTGGCAGTAACGGTCCAAGTAGCAAGGACAGAGATGCAGCCGTTTGCGCATTGCCTTTTTGCGCATGGTTGGAGACCAGTTCTTGTAGCAGGTCTCGTAGTACGAAGGGCTTGCCTAGCTCTATATCGACATCATCATCCTCGGGCAGGTACAGAGATCTTGTGCCGTTGGTACTGGGGGCTACAGCACTTTTAACTGATGATCTGCCAACACTGCTATCGCGAACCCCGAGCTTCTTGAAGGAGTGTCTGGGCGAAATCACGGCAGTGGTTCGAACGTTGGCATCGCGCTGCGGTAGATGAGGAGATCGTATCTCGACTAATGGAGAGATGCCATTCTCGTCTGGATAGGAGCCAGGACCGATGTCGCGATTCACAGCTGTGTGCAACGTCTCTACCGGTAGACGAGCAATGCCACTCACAGTAGTTCCGTTGGCTTGAGGCTCAGCGGCCGCGGCTTTCGAGTTGGTTGGACGTGTAGAGCTCATCGGTGACTTCGGTACAATGCCATCCGGTCCAGCACCAAATTCGAGCATGTCGGTGCCACTTACATTCGTGGATTTCCTCAATTCGCTTCGGCTTGGGCGCTCAGACACCATCCGCAGTGCATCAGAAGTGGACTCGTTGCTGTTGAACGAGGACGGAAATGAAGGGCCCCTTGACTCCGATGACTCGGCCAAGAACGCAAAGCTCTCATTACTGTCGTGCTTTTGCAGCTTCGGCGGGATCCATATGCCAGTGATATCGACCGGGCCCAGGGATAGTGGCTCTTTGGGGTGTACGCTCCATCTACGGACCAAGTCATTTCGATTGATCTCATTCGGGTGGTGTTGTTCCTGTAAGCCGTTGAGATTGCGTTTCGTAAGTGGTGATTCAGCGCTCGGCCGTTGGGAAGCATTTGGTAGCGGTGCTGGCCGAGCAGATGCAGCCAAAGATGGCAGAGTGAGCTGGTTGACATTATGATGATCAGGTACTGTATTTACCCCAAGTTGAGTAGCAGATTGGACGTCCAGCTGAGGGTGTACTTGCGGTGTACGTTGACTTGAGGCACTGTCGGAGATTGCGAGTTGCTGTGCGATTGAGGACTTGGGCTTTGTATGAGCAAGTGGCGAGATTGGAGACTGCACCTGTCCGTTAACCATCGCGTCCACGATAGCGGCGAAGTGAGACCGGACTTTGGGTCCGATTTTTAAGGTCTCTCGGTCCAACGGTCGCTGCTGCTTCACCCGGTACCGCTTTTGAAGGTGTTCCTGAAAGATCAGACCTACTGTTCTCCAGGACTGAGCCAGCCGGTACAAACCCAGCGCTTCGTAGCATCCTGCAGTCGTTTTCAGGAGTTCTTCAAAGACCGTGAGGAAGTCTTGATGAGCCAAAGTAGGCCGCAAGTCGAATGTCAGACTTTCAGCAAGATACGCAATCGCCCGTGGATCTATACGATTGTCCGACAACCCGCGGCAAGCTGTTTGCAGCGGCCTGAAGGATTGACGATTCGATAGCACGTCGTTGAGGAGTGCGGTAGTCGCCTGCGTGAACGATTCATTGCTAGAGACCGTCACGCTGAGCGACTGAGCCCTAGACTTGCCAGTCAACGATTGGTACTTCTTCGATGGTGGTGCGCTGAGGAAAGAGTGGTCAAGGCTGTCGTCTGCCCAGCTGCGACTGAGCACGCTCTGCTCGGGACCTCGACCAAGTTCGCTGGAGCTGCGTGGGAATATTGGTTGTGCGTGACTGTCGGCAGGACGCTGACGGCGACGTCTCTGCGCTACAGAGTTGATTTCGCCGAGCGGTGAGACGGATAGCGCTTGAAGATTCCGCTTACTGATGGTTTTCGGAGCATATTCCATATCAGTCTGAAGAAAGACGCCGTCTCTGCCAACCGTCCACAGAAGATCTTGGGAATGCCACAATAGATCAGTGGGTGCCGTGGAGTACGGCACGAGTTCTCGGAAAGGAAGTGCCGGCCTTCGAAGGTCCCACGCATGCAACACCGGATGACCTGCATCGTAAGATGTGACTAGCTGAGTGCATTGCTTCGCACCGCTTTCGTATGGTAGTGGAGAGTCGCAAGGTGGACGCCACCGTGCATTCAGTACCGGGTGCGGTGTTTTGATTTCAAAAGCAGCCTTCTGTCTTCGAGTCGTGGAGAAATCCCAGATTCGCACCGTCTTGTCTGCACTAGCACTTGCGATATGTTTGCCATCGGGGTGCCAATCGATGGCGTTACATGTCACGGCATGCGCGGAGATCTTCACCTTTGCTGTCTTTAGGTTGCGCATGTCCCATCTCTGGATCCAGCCGCTGTCGGTCCCAAAGGCAAAGTCAACGCCCTCGGTCGGGGACCACTTGACGTCGCGAATCCCATCGGCTTGACCAGAGTATTTGTGCTTACTCTTCAATGTACTGGCATGTCTCACATCTCTCACTACACCAAGCATGTTAGGTGATCAATCTCTGATGGGCATGGCAGGCGCACGTGAAACTCACCATCCCATAATCTTACTGTGCCATCTTGGCTACCAGACAGGAGTAGGCTCCCCCTGTGAGGATTGAATGTTACCTTATGGACTTGTCGAAAGTGTTCATGCAGTTGGGCCGCTTGGAGTCCAGCGTGGCCAAGATCATACAATATGATCTTTCCACTGGATGTGGCGGCAGCAACATAGTCCCCGCAGTCGCCTTTCGCCCATGCAACATCGGCGATATCGATAGAGTAGATTTGACGAGCCTTGCCGGAAGCCTGAGTTGGCGTGCTTCGGATTGCACTTCTGAGGTTGAGTTCCTCCGCGCAGGTGCCTTGCTCTACCTTAACCGTCTTGAAGATTTCCTTGCCACCCAACAGGGCATGTGTGCCGGGTTCATTAATGGCAATGGTGTTGATTTCCAGTCCGGTCCTGTGGCTCGCGGATGCATTGTGAGTGGCGCTCAAGGACGTAATCCTCGGTGCACCAATATATGAGACTCTGTCCTCGTTTTGGGGGCTAGGTGGGCGAGAGCTGTAGCCAAAAAGTCGAGTTGCCGCATCTCGTGCACGCTGAAGTGATCGTGGCGCTGGTAAAGGCGGCGCGCTTGGTACGGAGTCTCCTGACGCGAAGGGCACAACAGAGGACCGACGCGAATGCTCATGGCTCATCCTGGGTCGCTGAACAGAAACATCTCTGTCTGTTGCCAATTCAGAGATGCTCGCGTTCGTTCTTTTAACTTACTCCTTTGGAAGTGAGGTTGAAGTTCAGCATGTCGCGCCTGCTGTTTCGCGTTTCACCAGATATATCAAGCTTAGTCGTGGACGGCCCTGCCAAGAGTCGTGGTGTCCACTTTCGAACTTTTGGGATCGTGAAAGTCAAAACAACATCATACAACAGGATGCCTTCTTTCTCGATTGAAGTCGCTGGCGAAGCGAATCCGTTGACTGAAAAATTGCTGGTCCATAGTCTCACATCTGCAGCATCGACTAATCCCAGCCAGATCCAGACTGGCACGAAACAGCTTCAACAATGGGAGAAGTCTCCTGGCTACTACAAACATCTGCAAAGCGCGTATCTGGACCAAAGACTGCCGATCGAGATCCGGTATTTGGCCATCATCCAGTTGAAGAACGGCATCGACAAGTATTGGAGAAAAACTGCTTTGAAGTACGCTCTTACACCTTCTTTTCGGAGCGGTAGGAGTACAAGGCCGTTTCCATCATTTGTCTCTTGAACATGTTCGTAATTTTCCATCAAGCTGATCTAACTTTCGATGTAGTGCCGTGTCCAAAGAAGACAAGGATGTCATTCGGTCTCGTCTCTTGGAGTCCATTCTTACGGAGCGTGAGAACAGGCTAGCCGTCCAGAACGCTCTGGTTATCGCTAAGATCGCGCGCTTCGAGTATCCTCACGACTGGCCTGATGCACTGTCGTCACTAACAGACATCTTACGCTCTCAACTGCCTCCATTACACCTGGCTAGAGCGTTGCTTGTACTGCTCCACATAGTCAAAGAACTATCCACAGGACGGCTGCAGCGCACGCGGCAAAATCTGCAAGCTGCAACACCAGAAATCGTACATGTACTTGGCAATGTGTACGCAACGAGTGTGGAAGCATGGCGAAATGGTGATTCAGGGGACGCAGTGTCGATCATGCAGCAAAGTCTTCTGGCCATAAAGGTACTGCGACGGCTTCTAATATTTGGCTACGAACATCCGAACCGCAATTCCGAAGTTTCTGCACTCTGGCAGCTGACTCAAGAACATCTCGGAGCCTTTGTACAAATCCAGCAGGCCGGGCATCCACATATAAGCCTGGTGGAGAAACATATGATCCAGCTCGCGAAGCTGCACCATGAAATGGCTCGCGACCACCCGGCAGCATTTGCGCTTCTGCCCAACTCAATAGCGCTCGTTCGAGCATATTGGGGTCTTGCAAAAAGCTTCGGTGAAGTGTTCGGATCCAAGGAGGCCGTCGCATCCGCAGTATCATCAGCAGCTATCGGTACGGACGGTGACACGAACGACGGCAAGCCGAGTACAGAAAAGCTGGCCCTCAAAGGTCTGCTGATCATACGAGCCTGCGTAAAGATGGTGCACAGTTCTTCACAAACGTTCAAGTATCGCACTCCAGAAGACAAGGAGGAGAAATCGCAAGCAACGACACTGATACGGCAAGAGCTATTGACTGCACAGCTTGTCCAAGAGGTTATGGAGGTCCTAGTGACGCGTTTCTTCGTATTTCGGGCTAGCGACCTGAAAGAATGGGAGGAGGGACCAGAGGAGTGGGAGAAGCGGGAAGAAGGCGATGGCGAAGATTGGGAGTTCTCCATTCGGTCATGCTCGGAGAAGTTGTTTCTCGACCTTGCGATCAACTACAAAGACATGCTAGTGCAGCCGCTCCTCCAAGTGTTCTACGGCGTCGCAACACCGGACAACGAAGACATACTCTTCAAGGACTCGGTCTACACGGCTATTGGATTGGCGGCGCCTGTTGTGCATGAGCATCTCGACATTGATGCATTCATTCGGAACGTACTGACGGTGGAAGTCCAGAAACAGAAGGCTGGATACAGTATCATTCGGCGTCGAGCAGCTATCTTACTGGGCCAGTGGATCTCCGTCAAAGTATCAGAAGCGACTCGGCCAGCTGTATACGACATATTCCAGCATCTGCTCAACAAGGATGATGTGCTGAACGATCAAGTCGTCCGTGTGACAGCTGGACGGCAGCTCAAGAACATCTGCGAGAGCTGGGAGTTCAAGGCCGACCAGTTCATGCCTTACGCCGAGTGTATCTTGACCAGGCTAATGCATCTGGTCGACGAGGTCGAGCTCACCGAGACGAAAATGGCATTGCTCAACACCATTTCGGTCATAGTCGAAAACTTGGACCATCAGATTCTGCCCTTCGCCGACCGTATTGTCAGCATGCTGCCACCCCTGTGGGAAGCATCAGGGGAAGAACACTTGATGAAGCAAGCCATTCTCACTATTCTCGCTCGTCTGGTCACGGCAATGAAAGCAGACAGTCTGCCGATGCACAGCATGGTCTTTCCAATTATCCGTGGCGCTGTCGAACCCGGCTCTGAAACCGAGGTGTATCTCCTCGACGACGCCATGGATCTGTGGGCGTCCATGCTAACACAAACACCGGAACCGGCTTCTGATGAAGTGCTCGCGCTTGTGCCATATCTCTTCCCGATCTATGAGCTTGGGTCGGACAATCTGCGCAAAGCACTCGAGATCACTGAGTCGTACGTCCTGCTTGCCCCACAACACATGCTGTCCGATGGGGTGCGGATGCAGTTATTGTCGGCGCTATCTTCGCTACTCGGTACGTTGCGGCCGGAGGCGAATGGGCTTGTGTGTAACTTGATGGAAGTCGTCACTAGGAAGGCAGAGAAGTTGGGCGGCGACACTGCGGTTGCTCAGACGGCTGCCGATCTCGTGCACGTTGGCTTCCTGGGCAAGTTGTTGGACGGGTTGCGTGGAAGCTGGATCGCTCATTGCACCACTGGGCCCAATAGGAAGGACGCTCCGGTGGATGGAATCGTTGAGACCGACTACTTCGCGATTCTCGCACGCCTAGTCCTTGGATCTTTGTCTGGGTTCTGTCAGGCATGCCAGAACGCGGTGCCGGCGGTTAACGGAGCGCAGCAAGACCTGGATGCGACCATGAAGTGGTTGCTCGAAGAGTGGTTCTCGCATTTCGAGAACGTTGGTGATCCATCCCGACGGAAGCTGTTATGTCTCGCTCTGACGAAACTCCTTGAGACGAAGCAGTCTTTCATTCTGCTGAACTTGCAGTCGCTTATGACAGTGTGGACAGACGTCATCACTGAGCTGCGGGAGGACGATGCCGATAGGAACGGCGACTCGCTTGTGTACGGTGCTGGGACTGGAACAGGCTATGACGGAAGCACGGAGTCTTCTGAAGATGTGAGGAGACGAGAAATGATGTACCAGGAAGTTGTGCACACGATCAACCTGCCAGACTTCGTGAAAGGCTGCTTGGAAGCTACTATCGCAGACATGGGTGGAGAGGCAAGATTCCAGGAGGAATGGTTGGTCAATGTCGATCGAGATGTGTTGGAAGGGTTTGCAAAGTTGGGTATAATGTGAGTATGAGGAGGATACGGAGCTATTGTCGTTGCCAGTATCGGGCATACAACTCAGCAGGTCATGGAAGTAAGAAGGTCAGTCCACACCACAGTATGGTTGAGTCCTGTGAGTAGATAATACAGCAGCAGAGCAGCGTTGCCGCACCCTTGCGTCATCACGTTTACCTTACAGCTTTGCATTCATTTATAGCATCGCTGCCTGAGCAGCGACAGCACAGACCGCTTCTTTGCAGCGCGGAAGTGCTATTAAGAAGCCATCAATTGTCGGCAGGTAGAGCTAGGCCAACGAAGAAGCCTGGCTCTTCCACATTGCGGTTCTTGTAGCTTAGACGCATCGTCAGCATTGCTTCTTTCATTCGCTGTGGCTGCCTTACCTCAGTACACTGATACCACCAGGAGGGTATATCATAGGGAGATCTTGATCGATCGGGTATTTCAACCACCTCTTGACGAAGGCTCGAAGTATGAGACCGTGAGCCACCTGGCAACACAAACGTCAGCTCTTCAACATCCGCCACCTTTGAGGTCAATAAGCACCGTACCAACATGACATCTGCCGGTCGTTCTCCGTTGATCAATGGCCCCTGCATGGCGCGAATCTCATCGATGACGCCGTCCAGTCTCACGGTGACCTGATCCATAGATCTACAATTCTGTCAGGTACTCGACCATAGTGAGAGCGCTGAACAAAGCTTGAGACTCACTCGCCGCCTTCGCACCCATCCCTCCAGATGCTCCACTCACGGTCGCCATCCAGACCTCTCTCCTTCCGCCACTTCTTGACTTCGCCAGTTCGCATCCCTTCGTAGTCGCCGTAGCCCCATTCAGCAATGTCTTCTGTGATGACTACCCGATCATCGTCTGATTTGACGAGACCCGAACCGGAATCACCATTCCCGAACAAGCTATTGAACGTCTGCTTTGCTCGCCTTCGCGGGCTTACCCATATACGTACGAGCCGTGCAGGGTCGATGAGTCTGCCATGACCTACAAGCTTAGCTGCTGTGCTGGTCGTCTGCTTAACGCCCTCCGGAGTGAGATCAAGATCGGTTATGCCGGTGTATCGTCCGTTCTTGGTCCATTCGGTCTCTCCTGCGGATTTTCTCTCAGCTCTCCCCACCGGCTTTGTTGGAAGTTGCTTACCATGCCGTGCGAGGAAGACTCTGGGCGTGGTTGCATCTAGATCAGACATGGTCGGAAGACGGCTTCTCGTGCGCGAGGTGACAATGAGTGAAGATGTTCCGTGATGTTGACTCGAGTGAACATGTGCTCTGAGTAAGCAATAATTCGAGGCCTTTGTATCATGTTCTGGGGAGACAGGATATTCAGAACTGTGTTGCCCTGATCTAGAGAAGGAGACCAGAAATTCGTTCGATGACCTCATTTACCTTGTGGGTGCTCATGCAAGTCTTACATGTATTGGAGTATCATGAGAGTGAATCAAGGGTCATGCGTGAATCAGGGTGTACGACGCCAGGTTTCACACACGATATCAACCCTGCAATGACTGTGCAGTGTCTGGTCAAAGGTCCGACTCCACCAACACCATCGCTGAAGTCAACACGGCCCTATGCAGTCACGGTTGCTCCACCACTCAACCATTCGCCGAAGTACACGCAGGTCTCCGCATTGATAACGCCACCATTTCCACAGATGTCAATAACAGGACACCTCCCACATGGAGCTTCGGTGAGTCCATTTCCACGCTTGCTCTCTGCCGTAATCACCACATCTTCCTCCACGCCAGGATGCTTGAACTTGACACCTCGAACCGTGCGATAGCCACCGTTGATGTGCTCCAGTTTCTCATCCCACACCAGCACGTTGAGGACGTTTTGGATCTCGTCGACAGTCAACGAAGATCCTTTGCCTTTCAAGATGCCCGTACCGAGGATGTATTCGTGTATCGCGGTGGCGGTAGGGTAGGCATAGCCGGCAATACGCGCGAGCTGTGTGTCAGGATCAAGATGAGGACGCTTGCGTGGTCTCCGTGCGGTGCCGAGATCCTCAATGTCTTCGGTCTTGACAGCAGCGCCAGTAGTGCTCTTGCGCCTCTTCTTCGCAGGAGGGCCAGCCTCATGTTCTGCGTCGTCTCTGATTAAGATCGGTGATGACTCCTTCTTGATCCTCTTCTCCTTCGGTGGTGCACCCCAGCTCAGCATTCGGACATGAAAGATGATGATGTTGCTGACCTCATCCACAAGGCTCTCGTCCAGCACGCCAGCATCGTAGAAACTTCCACCGGTGACGGTATCGCTCGGTGCCAAGTAGGAGAGCATATACGTCTTCTGGGTCATGGCCTTGACATTTTTGATGCTTTTGATCAGTTTCTGTCGCTGCAGCTTCGCCACAAGCTTGTCGAGACTGTGCGTGTCCTTGATGCCGGTCTTGTTTTTGATCGTGCGGATCCAGATGCCTTCCTCGTAGGAAGCCTCGATGACTTCAAATACCATGCGTTCATCTGCGCCGAGTGAGCGAACCTGACTTGCCACCTTCCGAGGCCGCACAGCCCAGGAAGTCCCGTTGCTGGTCTTGTGCGTGATGATCAACCACTGTTTGGACAACCGGGATATGAGCGGCAGGAGCTTGTCGCCGCCGGTGACTGCCTTGAGTGATTCATTTTCGCCATCCTGGCAAAGCTGGAGTAGTTCATCCTGCTTGAAGGTCTTTTTGTAGCCTTCCTCGGAGCTGTTGGCTTGCTTGCAGCATCTTTCGTAGAGTTCTTCGCTTGAGTCGGCCATGATGGTTGGCGATTGTCTTGGTGCTACCGGTCGATCATTTGCTTGGTTTTGGTTAAGCTCATGAGTCGAAGAGTGAACAATATCGAAAAGTTCTGTGACTTCAATCTCCACATCTATATTTAAATACGCTTTCGGCTCATGCCGGCGCTAAACTAGCGTCACGTGGGATGTCAGCATCGACTTCACATCTCCATCCTCATAGACCGCAAGACTTCGTTCGTGCTAGCCAAGATGTGACCTCGCGAGCCGCTGCATGATATGCTTGGGTTGGTCTACGGCCGCTCCAAGATATGAGACTCCTCGACACGCACACGTGTGAGCTGCGCAGCTTCTTGGGTTATATCCCGCCTTATGCTATACTCTCCCATACCTGGAACGAGGAAGAAATAACCTTCGAGCTTATTGCTAACGTTGATGTGCGAGTGAAGTTGAAAGGATGGACGAAGATCGAGGAGTCCTGCCATCGTGCTGCTTCTGATGGCTGGACATATATATGGATCGACACCTGTTGCATCAACAAGGCAGATACCACGGAATTAGGTGAAGCAATCAACTCCATGTTCCGCTATTATGAAGCGGCTGATATATGCTATGCCTATTTGGCCGATGTGCCGCCTAGATACGAGCTGTCGAATGAAGATACGCGGTCTGGAAGCCATCACCCGGCGGACGGTAACGGGATACCGTGGGAGTGGCACTTCAGGAGCAGCAGATGGTTCACTCGAGGCTGGACACTACAGGCGCTCCTGGCGCCACTTTGACTCTTGTTTCTAGATCACATATGGGGTGATGTTGGTACTCGCGAGAAAATGGCAAGTGAGATACAGAATGCAACAGGCATTGCCACTTACCAGCTCGGCAATTTCAGATCATGCTCTATCGCTACAGAGATGTCATGGGCCGCTGACCGTCAGACCACCCGGGAAGAAGACAGGGCATATAGCTTACTCGGTCTGTTCGATGTGAACATGCCGTTGATATATGGGGAAGGCAACCGAGCGTTTCTGCGCTTGCAGAAGGAGCCCATACAGGACAGGAACGACGAATCCATCCCAGCTTCAAGCTCTGACGATGTCCTTGGTCGCTCTCCCGAGAACTTCAGAGACGCTCAGAATATTGTGCCTGGTCCTGTTGATTCTCTGCGAAAGACATTCTCCATTAGCAATGTCGGCGTGGCTCTCAATGTTGAACTGCTCCTAGACATTCACAAGACTAAATGGATGCGTGGACGCCGATACGTCATCAAGCTGAATTGCTGGGAGCAATATCCGGGGCTGGAATCCACTGCGTCGCCCATTGTTCTGGTCCTCTTAGCTGTAGATGCGACCCTTGACATCTTCGCCAGGGAGTCCCCCAAGATCTCGACTTGGCGAAGTATGCAAGAGCAGACCGGCGTGTCCCCGTCCAATCTGAAGAGTCTCGGTCGCAAGGAGATCTTCATCGCCTATCGAGTCGCGAGGGAGAGCACGAACTTTGAACTTTCGGATACAGTCTTGCACTTCGGAGAACGACTAATAACGCGAGCGGTGCATATGACCGGAAGAGAAGAAGAATCCGCGATCAAGTCCACCATCTGGTGTGTGTATGAATGGAACTCAAGAACTCAGGCGTTCCCGGACTGGTTAGATATCGTCGACGCAAAGAGCAGCGTGATCGAGGAAGCATCAACCCACGATAAGGGCATATCAAAGTGTTACTGGATTCAATTCTCCCACTCGAACCTATGCGAAGAGAGTGCCTGGTTGATCGTCCTGTCAGACCTATGGCTACCTCGTTTTGGTCTGTGGACAGATGAACTTGGCACATCGAAGGAAGAGCTCTCTGGCACCATTGCGCTTACTCCTGAGCATCTATATCCGACTAGAGGCACCTTGTCTTGCCGGAAAGGAGCACTTGACGTGTCCATCATGCCTCTCCCCCCTGCAGAGCTGGGTAGCAGGTGGGGACAATACCGAGTGACCTTTCGTTTGGTTGCCGCACATTCATACACCGGTGCTGTTGGTCAGCACGTATGGGTGACTGGTCCGTGGTCTATCATGCCAGACTGGTTTGATCCGTCTAGAACTGTTGCAACTAACAAGATAGGGAACGATAACTCGGATATCTAATGTGTCGGCGCACCCGGCAGCCTCAGCCCCACTTCGTCCAGCAGTACTGAGGTCCCATAGCTACTACAACAACCCCTTCCACCTTCGACCTAGCAGTAGACCATTCGGGGTGCATATCACATCGGCCTCTGTCCTCGCCATGGCAAACCTCACCAGCTACCAATCCATCCCCTCAACAACCGCATCCCTCGACTGGGCCGACCTAATAGCAATCGACCTCTCCCTCTTCGACCAACCAGGTGGCAAACAACTCCTCGCCGCCCAACTCAAACACGCCATCTCCACCGTCGGCTTCTTCTACGTCCCAAATTCCGGTCTCTCAGAAGCAGAAGTCAACGAGCAATTCGCCCTCGCCGCGCAACTCTTCTCCCTGCCCGACGAGGGGAAACAACAGTACCGCGTCGACCCAAGCAAACAAGGCTTCTTCGGCTGGGAACCGCGCGGAAGTCGCAAACAGCAGCACCGGCTAGTCGACTCCCTCGAGCTCTACGACGATCCAAAGTGGAACGATATCTTCAACGCCGAGTACGCGCGTCCCCCACCGCTCGCTGCTGCGGCGAAGAAGTGTGAAGCGTTCCAACGCCACCTGCACAACCACGTTCTGAGACGCCTGCTCGTCTTATCCGCAATCATCATGGAGTTGGACGATGAAGAACAACTCTGGCGTCTCCACTCCTACCCCTCCCGCTCACAATGCCATTTACGGTATTTGCTCTACCACCCCCGCACCCCCGCCGAACTCGCCACCATACGGGAGCATGGGATCGAACACAACGTCTACGGCCACACGGACTTCGGCACCTTCACGCTCTTGATGCGGCAACCGGTCGCTGCGTTACAAGTCCGTCCCGCAGGGGAGGAGGAGTGGAAGTGGGTGAAGCCGCTTAAACATAGCATTACGGTTAATTTCGCCGATACGTTATCCTTCTTGACTGGTGGATATTTGGAATCAGGAACAATCGCGTCGTGCTGCCGCCGGAGGATCAGAGGGGTTTACGGAGGTATGGGGTTATTTACTTCTCTGGACCGGATGATGGGACGTTGCTTGAGCCTGTGGAGAGTCCACTGCTCGCGCGAGAGAAGGTGGAAGGGAATGCCAACAGGAGTATGCCGCCCGCTGGTGTTACTGCTGGCGAATGGGTTGATGTAAGATTCCGAAGCATCGATGCCAACTACGCGAATAACAAGGATAACAAGGTGACGTTGAAGAGTGTTGAGGTAGCTAGCTATGCTTAAAGCCTCCTCTCATCTCCTCTCATTCCCGCAGTTGCGCTCGTCTCTGATCTACTCATGACATTCATGCCCATGCCCCACCCTTTACTCACATCTGTGAGATGAAGAAACGCCCACGCTTGTAAATCAACCGACAATGCACTCGTCATCTTCACCAGGCAATGGCTTAGACCGCGCTCCCACCGCCAACATTATGCCCACCCCCCGCCATCTCCGTCGCAGCCTCGCCTTCCACTTCCTCAAGCGCCGTCTCATCGCGCCCGGCATCCTTCTCGCGCTCGAGAGATTCCGCCATATCTACATGTCTTCCACCTCCTCCTTCAACAGCAGCGGTAGCAGCTTCAACACCACCACCTTCGTTCGCTTCCGCAGGCGCTAGACCAGGAGACAGCGGCGTTGGTGCGGTGTGAGAGGGTGGTGGTGCCGCAGCGCGCTCATCCTCGAGATCATCGTCTTCCTCCTCTTTGGGATCGAGCTCCATGCCCTCCCCACCAGCGTCGCTGCGATTGCTCGCCTCCTCCTCCAACTTCGCCGTGACCGCCGCAACAGCCGCAGCAGGCGAGGTGGATTTGTTGAGCCCGGCCATTGTGGCTGCGACTTCTGCTTCGCGGCTGCTGATGCCGTTGCCCACCTTCACACCGCCTACACCGCTCGCACCGTCCAAATTCATCCCATCAACCTCTGGGTGCTCCGCGTGCTCCTCCTCCTCCTCATGCCCATTCAAACTCCTCGCCTCATCATCCATCGGCGTATTATCCCCCGAATTAAAATCAGCCGGCGCATGCGGGTTATTATACTCCATGATCCCGCGTCTCCTCGGGCGACCAGGCTGCTTCTTCACCCCCAACCCCGCCGCCATATCCTCATCCTCTGACTCACTCAACTCGTCGTCGCGCTCGGTATGCTTATCCCACAAACGATTCGTGTACCGGCGATCCTTACTCGCCTCCAGATCCGCCTCCTCGTCATCGAGCCGTCCTTCTTCCTCGTCGAGCGTCTCGTCCATACCCATGGGCTCGCGGGGTACATCTTGCATCTGCACTGAGGGAGCGGCGGAAGTGGTGCGCTTGAGGTTATCGAGGACTTGGTTCTTGATCTTCTCCAAGTATTCAGGAGAGTTGGCGTTGTCCATGTTGGAGGGCTTAACATCGAGCTCGAAATCCGGGGCGTAGTACTCGTAGTAATCGGTGAACGGGAGCTCGTTGCCCATTTCCACGCCCACCAGCAGGCCCGTCTCGTACGCCCACGTGCGCGCCACATTCCTCATCGTGTACCCGCCTCCCCCCAGCACCAGCGTAGGCAGGTTGAAGCTCTTGACGAAATTCACACAATTCGCGTGGCCCCTCATACTCAGATTGAACGCCCCCAGCCGGTCTCCGCTCAGCGAGTCGCCCCCGCATTGCAAGACGACGGCGGCAGGGCGGTAGTACTCCATGACCCAGCTGATGCAGGGCTCGAAGATGTCTTTGTAGGATTTGTCGTCGATGCCGTCGCGGAGGGGGAAGTTGACGGAGTAGTATTTCCCGTTGGAGACGCCGATGTCGCGCAGCTCGCCGGTGCCGGGGAAGTACTCGCCGTATTTGTGGAAGGAGACGGTCATGACGCGGTCGGTGGAGTAGAAGGCTTCTTCGACGCCGTCGCCGTGGTGGACGTCGATGTCGATGTAGAGGACGCGGGGGTGGAAGCGGAGGAGTTCGATGATGCCGAGGACGATGTCTGCAGTTCATCACTGTTAGCTCTGACCTCACTCCAGGTTGATGAAGAAGAACTCACCATTAATATAACAAAACCCAGACGCCTCACTCTTCTTCGCATGATGCAGCCCCCCCGCCCAATTCACCGCGACATCGCACTTCCCCCTATTCAACCTCGCCG
>JAABUL010004378.1_pt1 | contig 19040 bp, 21 predicted proteins | sample 5559151 | NCBI WGS metagenome assembly JAABUL01 (sample SAMN10711876, study PRJNA513368) | rock metagenome | isolation source: Antarctica rocks | place: Antarctica: Victoria Land, Pudding Butte sud | reverse complement strand
TAACCCTAACCCTAACCCTAACCCTAACCCTAACCCTAACCCTAACCCTAACCCTAACCCTAACCCTAACCCTAACCCTAACCCTAACCCTAACCCTAACCCTAACCCTAACCCTAACCCTAAGTTGTTCAATGATTCAAATAAGAAAGTCAACTTTTGTAGAAAATACTACAACTTGGTTCAAGAATTCAAGAAATTCAGTGAATTCTATACTCAGTTTCAACGTTTATCTTTCTATCTAGACTATCACAAGAAGCAACTGATCGCTGATCTGAAAGATAAAATACACTCTCATTTTTGATTCGTTTGAGTAGATCAACTAGTTCAATCTGATTCTCTAAAAGAAATTCGTTTCTACCTGATTCATTTGAATAATGATCAGCGAGTCATTTGAGAGATCAAGAACAAGATCAAATGCATTAATGATCTTTCTAAGACTATCTTTCATAAAGCGACTGTTGTCACTCAATCAGTTGATCACTCGAAGTCTGATCAGCTAAAGTCGTGTGACGTGATTTTAACTAACGTCAAAGAAGCAGACATTCTAGTTGAAAGCTGTTTCATATGTCATAAATCAAATCATAGCTTTAAAGAGTGCTTCGATCGACCTACTAGAATTAATGCAATGAACAATGAATATGATCGCTTCGATTTCGATTCAAATTTCGATTCAAAAAACTAGTCATCTCTTCAAAAGTCATCAAAGAAGTAAAGATTATATCTTTGTGCAAACTAGACGAAATTCTATCGAAAGAAAATTACTTTGAAAAGTCGTTTCTAATTGATGCTCATCTCATCTCTCAGAATCAATCTTTCAGTCTTTGTTCTTTAATAGATAGTGATTCAGTCGTTTACATGATCATACATTTTAACCTAGTCAATAAAGTATGCAAGAAACTGAAAATTCAATCTATATCACTGACAAAAGAGAAGCTAATAAGAGATTATGATGAGAAGATATTTAAGAAGATCATCACTCATAAAATTCTACTCAATCTCATCATCAAAAGTCATAAGAAATTGACTGTATCAATGCTGATAACTGATATCAATCATCATGAAGTCATATTGAGTAAGTTCTGAATGAATAAAAACGAAATATTATTGAATATGCAGAACAACGTCATTGTTTTTTCAAATCAATTGAATACTTTTATTTCGGTTTTTTCGATCTCTCTCAATTCAAAGCACTCAAGTTGATTGCAGTCAACTTTGTCTTCTTCAACCACTCAGACTAAGATCTCTATGATGCTCAAATGACTCATTCAAAAAAAGTCATTCTCAATTTGAAGCATAAACGCAGCTTCGTTCAAAACATTGTTGAATCGTTCAAAGAAGAACAAGATTGAAGTCTTTGCTCTATTCATGATGAACATCAATAGAAAAATCGCGTACAATACTCAGAACGATTTGAACGCTTTAAACATCTCTTCAATCAATGAAATGACTCAGAATTTGAAAGATATTAAAGCAAAGCTGTCATCAAAATATCATGAGTTTCTAAATGTTTTTGATCGAGCTCAATTGAATAAGCTATCTTCTCATTGCTTCTACGATCATAAAATCGAGCTCATCAATGATTCAACATTCTCTTGCTGTCGAGTTTATCAAATGTTCTCTGTCAAACTTCTGAAAGTAAAGAAGTACTTAAACGAGAATCTGTCAAAGAAATTCATCACTTCTAGTCAGACTCTTTATTTCTTTCTCGTTTTATTCGCTCTTAAAGCAAATGAAGATCTTCGATTCTGCGTGAACTATCAAAAGCTAAATGTCATTTTCAAAAGAAATAGATATTCTCTATTGCTGATAAATGAGATCATTGATAAAATAGTGAGTTGCAAGCATCTGACTAGATTGAACATCATATTAACGTTCAACAAACTTTGAATGCATCTTGATAACGAGAATTACATCATTTTTATCATTGCTTTAGAAGCATATAAATACAAGATGCTATCATTCAAACTGACTAATGAATCGATCTTCTTTCAGCAATATATGAATGATGTTCTATGAGACTTTCTGAACGACTTTTGCCAAGTTTATCTAAATGACATTCTCATCTATAGCAAAATGAGAAAGAAACATAGAGATCACGTCAAACTAGTATTGAGTCGACTACGCGAAGCTGAACTGCAGATGAATATTCGAAAGTGCAAATTCAATGTAGAAGAGACTGTCTTTCTAGAAGTCATTGTATCAGAACTAAATCTTCGTATGAATCTCAGCAAAGTGACAGTCATAGTCAGCTGAATCACTTCGATCAACCTAAAAGAAATTCAGAGCTTCGTGAGATTTGTTAACTTCTATCGTCGTTTCATTAAGAACTTCTTGAAGCTAGTCAAACCGTTCACTCAGCTGACTAGAAAGAACACGTCTTTTGTTTGAAATGAGATCTGTATTCAAGTCTTTGACAATTTAAAGAAACAAGTCAGCTCAACCTCAATACTTCGTCACTTTGATCTCAAACGATAAGCTATTCTGAAGACTGATGCTTCAAACTATGTAAAAGATGAAATACTATCTCAGTACGATGACGAGAAAGTTCTTCATTCGATGATCTTCTACAGTAAAAGCATGATTCTCGCTGAAATCAATTATCACATCTATGACAAGAAATTGCTAATCATTATTCAATGCTTCGAACACTGATGACTTGAGCTGAAATGCACTGAACTACTTATTCAGATGTTCATTGATCATCAGACTTTAAAGATCTTCATGAAAAACAAACAGTTGAGTCGATGACAAGTCAACTATCTGAACATTCTATCGAAGTTCAACTTTCAGATCATCTTTAGATCAGGCAAAATGAACACTAAAGTCGATGCTTTAATCAGAATGTTTCTAGCGAACGTCTCTGAATCAGCTCAGCGTCTTGAAGATCATTTTCAGACTATTCTGACTCTTGATAGAGTCGATGTTCTATCTATTGAATCGAAAGCAAATCTCTATCAATGAGTATAAATGATCAATCAAACAAATGAGCTCTGCAGTGAATATAGACAAGCTATGAACGAAAACAAGCTTAAATTTCATATCACTAAACTGAAGAACTGCAAAATCATTGACGACATTCTATTTAGAAAAGATCTACTGTGAGTCTCTGAGAACATGCACACGAAATTGCTACAAGAAGTGCATGATCAACCTTCAATCTCTCATCTTGACAATAGACGAATCATCGATCTAGTTCAGCGTTTCTACTATTGATCAGATCATCGAGCTACTATTCGATGATACATTCGAAACTGTCATGCTTGTCAGCGAAGCAAAGTCTCTAGAGATAGCATCAATGAACTTCATCATTCTCTTTCGATTTCACAGAAACGCTGAAAAGATATAGCTATGAACTTCATCACTGAACTATCTCTGTCAGAAGACTATAACGTCATTTGCACAATCATATGTCGTCTCATCAAAGAACGTCACTATGTTTTCTGTCATTGAGAAGATGATGACATCTCAGTCGAAGAAACGGTTTGAATCATGCTATGAAACGTCTATCGACTGCATGATCTACTCAGTTCTATTGTTTCAAACAGAGACTTTCAATTCATATCGACTATGTGAAAGAGTCTTTGCAAGCGACTGAGAATCACAGCTAGTTTATTCACAGTCTATCATTTGAAGATCGACGATCAGACGAAACGAGTCAATCAAGACGTTGAACGCAAACTTAGAACCTACTGCAATTACATGCAGAACGACTGAGTCAAATGAATATCTATGGTGAAATTCAGCGACAATTTCAATATCTTCTCAATCATCTCAATAATCTCTTTCTACTTCAATAAAGAATTTCATTCTCGAATGAGTTTCGATTCAGATACGATTGACTACAAAACAACTCATGAACGACTTGAAGCTAGAAAAGCAAATGATATTGTCATTTGAATGAAAGAGCTACTGAGCTTCGATCGTCAACAATTGAAAAAGACGAAGCTGATCATCGAAGTTCAGGTCAATAAACATAGACGAAACGTCATTTATGAAGTAGATGACTGAGTTTGACTATCTTTCAGAAACGTCAAGACAACGAGACTCTGCAAAGATTTGAAAGACAAACAACTAGAATTGTATCAAATCACTGTCAAAGCGAGAGTCTTTTATCATCTTCATCTACCAGTCAGCATGAAGCATCTGCATTCGATGTTCAGCTCAAAGCTACTGCGATCGTATTCAGAAAACTTTCTACCAGAACAGCATGCAGAACTTCTCAGACTCATCATTATTGATGACGATGACGATGAACACTGAGAGATAGATGACATTCTGAACTTCAGACGCTATCAAGGTCGAATACAGTACAAGGTCAAATGAAAAGACCTAGATAGAGACAATGAATGATACTATGTCGATAAAGGTGAATTCGATGGCTTCAAGAAAGTTTTGAACGAATTTCATGCACTATACTCAAGAAAGTCACGCTAGTACCGAAATAACTCAATAAGAAAGCAAGCAAACGAGCGACATTCATGCGAACATGAATTTTCGAAGGGGGGAATAATGTTACGAGCGTACCAAGGCTGAATAGAACTAGTCAGTGCCTCTAGCTCAGATCTGGCCCAGCCCCTATTTTCTTTCACCAACATCTCTTTGTTCAACATCATCTTTCTTTCTACATCACATTCTACTCGTGTCACAAACACATCTTCTTTGAACTTAGCGCAGCCTCTGAATATTACTTAAATAGAAGCTTTTGTACTCACCTTCTTCTGTATTCTTAATATTCAGTTATAGCTACCTCTAAAGATCAAGCACTATTCAACCCTGACTTTCGCTGATTGACTTACCTAGGCACGGTTCTGACACTTATACAACGTGCTTGCAAGAATGAAGAACTGTACAAAATACTATTGAGTACACAAATCTGTCTCTTCAAAAAACTAAAACTTTTGAGCAGCGCATGACATGATGTTTCAATTCAACAACGAGGTAAATCTAGAAAAAATACCTCAATTTATTCAGCATGAAATTGTGACGTGGTAAGAAATTGTCAAGAAGTGTGCATATAATACAAGTTTCACATACTGACAATAACAAAGCTTGAATGAAAAGACTGACTAGATGACATGCACTGCACATTGTCTCATTTGAGCAGAACAAGCAAATGATCATCATCAAAAGCTACAAGCGCTGATTGCTAGCTATTAGTTGTTGATGAGTGTGCTGTTGAAGCTTGCAAGCTAGAAGCTCGGCTAAACATATGTTTTTGACTGATGCTAGCTTGGTGAGCTTGTAGTCAATTTTAGCTGAATTTGTCGAAACGTCGATGTTGACTTCGATCGAAGCGAAAATAACTAATCATCGAGATATACATATGTGCATACGTACCTCATTTTCAACAAGTCTATATCAAGCTTCAACCTACATATCAAAATGTTTCATATGATCTCGTTCTTCAAATGACTGAACTTAATGTATCTCTTGCAGCGTCTGTGATTCATGGTCGAGAACACGTCGGCATCAACGATCTGTGCATGGCGTGACACCTAATAAATTGTCAGGGCTTGAGATGATGTGGGCGCCTACGACATCATGAGAGAGAGAAATATTAATTGTGATGAAAAGAAGACATAAACTGGGAGGAAGAAGAGCAGCCTTGTGTCACTCACGTCATCAGGTGTGCGTCACAAATCAACTTCACCAGAACAGCACTAGAGCGTGCATTTCAGCAGCTCGATCAAGTTCAATACATATTGCAGCTCGACCGCGTGAGCTATTACGGGAAGTGCCGATGTCACATCCCGCAGAACACCACCTTCAAGTTGATCAACAACTTGGCAAGCGATTGTCGAGTGACAACGTCGTACTGTTGTTAGCCTTCCAACCGATTCTTCGAGGGTCAAGATCCATTGCAGCAGCACCTCAGTTCTTCAGCCAACTTCAGGCTGTCGTTCTCTGTCATCTTCGAGTCTCAAGGAACTTTTGCATTGCTTACAGAAGAATTTAGTGGCCAATAAGAGAACGTTGGAAAGCAACGACCGGACACCGACCTCATTAGACCTTGTCCAATCAGATAAATAAGACTTTGGAGTCATTCGTCCTAATAGACTGCATGGGACTTTCCGTCTCTTAATACCATGACATATTGGGATGAACCCTCAGCTGCCAGCGATAACGAGGCTTCTCGAGAATTGACACAAGTCAGCCTAGGCTATACAACCTAGAATACCTTGAAGAGGCTAGGGCTTCCTACAATAAGAAAAGAACCCCGCCTATATCAAGACCTATGCCATCCCCTATCCTCGCTGGACATGCCGATGAACCTCAACATAGAAGCACCAACAACTCCCAAGCAAATCGTACCTCACAAGAGCTATGTTTCTCTGGTTCGCGCTTGTCACGCTCGTCATCGGTTTTGTCTCTGCCCAGGGCTACAACCAGGGCACAGGCCAACATTCCCCTTGCTGCAATCTTGCGCTCTCTGATGGCGCATATATTGATAAATCGTTACACGCAAAGGATTACGTGTGTGGACAGAGTTTCAATCAAAGTCTTTCGCCTGCACCAGATCTTGCTGTCCCATATGCCTACTGTCAAGCTAAGTGCGCTGGTTGGACGCTCGCCACCCCCACCAGCCTAAGCAACTGGGCCTCTACACTTCTCCAGTTTATCCTTCCAGTGGTGATCTTCAGCATGACAATCCCTCGAAGCTATAAGTTTGAGGTCCCGGCCGCCCTTTTTGACTTTGATATCAAGGAATGGACAGGGGTCGCTAAGGCCGCACTCAGTTTCCTCGTTGCCTTTCTAATAGTCACTATCGACACTGTGTTTTGGGTGATGACTCTTTTGGCTGGAGCTGGACCCATGCTATTCAGCGGGTTATACGAGGCTCTCCTGGACTATAGGATCATCGTTTACTTCAACGATTGTAGCAGAGTCCATCATCAGGGATTGAGTATCGCACAGCGAGTTGCGCTACTACGAGTCATAGTTGTTGGTAATCTGGGGTTGGAGATAAGAGGTCTAAAGGGAATAATCAAGAAGGCAATTACCGAAGAACTCGAGACTCAGAATATGAAGGATCTGAGGTCGGTAATCAGAAATGAATTGTCTACAAAAGCTGGCGCGACTGCGGATGCTACAAGAATTCGTCTCTTATCGATACTATCTTCCCAACCCAGTTTCGGGTTCACAGTTGAAGCTTCAGTCCTCTTCTATATTGGAGGGTTTATTTACTCGTGTGTCGAACTCTTCAAAAAATTCGGCGACGGTGAATTGTCGCGCTCTCTTACTCTGGGAACGTGGTGGATGACCATTGTACATGTGGTCATCGTCAACGGATGTCTCTTAGCCAGTAGCAATCCCAGCACTACTTGCGCTATCATTGGATTAAGAACTCAACCTCTAGTTAGACAAGGATGGTTATTTTGAAAGCCAGTTTATGATTTCTATTTTCAGTCAGTATCAATGTGGGACAGAGGCTTCAGCAAGATGGCCTGGCTCAAGCACACTACAGAGTGGACCGTTCATGATTCATGGTACAACGGGACGATTCATATGCACCTCAAAACTCGGGTCATTGTAACCATGGCAACTCTCGTATTGGTGCTCGCTCCGAGCGTACTTGCCTTCTTCGTAGCTGTTACGCACCCGGATAGTGGTCTCAGCTGTCGCGCGTTGACCATTCTTATCTATGCTTGGTTACAGCTTGTGCTCGTTTTCATGATGGTTTGGAGAGATTTTCACTCGTTTGCAGTTTCGCCGGAACAAAGCAGACCCTGGTGGAGGAAGGCTTCAACGATCATACGCGGTATAGTGCTCGGCAGCTTTTTTCTCCTGGCCGTCTTCACCTGCTTTGCAGAAACGCTGATGCAGATTATGGGTGCCTATCGAAATTGCCTTTGTGACATATCAGCTCGTTATTGGCTTCATCCTTATGAAACTTTCGTTTCACTCGCCTCGGATACCCAAGACAGGAGGAATGCGAGCCATGGTTGGATTATCATAGGCTTTACTTCGATGGTATTGGTTGCCATCATTTGCTATGTTGGGTGGTGATATCAGCGTTACTTGAGAAAAGCATTTGTAAAGCATATTGAAGCTTTATTCAAGGAAATATAGACAGCTCAGACGACTTTAGAAGAAGAATACCGAAGATCTTAGTGCAGTGAATCAGCGATTTCTGGACGCACGTAGAGGTAGAGAGAACTCGAAACTCTTGACGTTGATGCTCAACGAATCTAATGTACTGAAATAGTCGTCAAGTCTTTGTCAAGTGTTGCATCAGGTGACCAGTAATCATCTGACCGAACATCAAAATTTTTCATTTACCTGTTTATCTGTACATACCTGCATACATAGATACCTGCATACTTACATTACTTACCTGCATCTGTCAATACCTACATTGTACGCGATTTACTATATCAATCTTTATCTACTTTTACATCATTTTTCATGTTTCAACTAACCTATATTCACTATGCTCATAATCATCTCATTGATGAATTCTTTGATTTTAATTCAACATGTGTTTTAAATCTTTCTCCTTAATACTAGTACACTGTAAGTGTGGTCGCGTCTGTTCTCGATGTTCATTAAAGATCAAACGCGTCTGCGTGAGTTTTAAATAGGAAGAAGAGGATGAAACAGTAAGTATTCATCGAATTACTGAAACAAACTATAACCAATGACCCCTTCCCTCCCTTCTCCAAAATACAAACTTCCCCCCGTCAATCCCATCGCATCTTCAACCCACTTCTCCCCGCCACCGTCGCCGCCACAGCCCTAAAGGTCGCGGCCCCCATGATATCAAAAATCGCCACATCAGCGCTAAACTCCTTCGCGAACCAATTCCGCAATTCGACCGCCAGCAGCGAATCCACCGCATACGCATGCAGCGGCTTGCTAGTATCGATATCATCGCTTGGGATCGACAGCGCTTTTGAGATTTTCTTGACGAGGGCGTCGGAGACGACGGTGCTGGCCGTGGCGAGGGAAGGGGCGGCGCTGAAGAGAGTGGGGTAGTCGATGATTTTTTCATCCGTGGTGCTGTATTGGGAGATCCCGTTGAGACCCATTTGGTGGAGGTGGCGGTAGGTGGGGCGGTGGAGAAAGTAGGGGAGGTCGATACCCTTTGCGCGCACTGCGGCGGGAGTTTCGAGCCCGACTACCACCTGTCCCGTCTTCCGCATTTCGGAGATGTCGAGACTAGGGTCACAATACCTCTCCAACAGCGCCTGGAATTCTTTCTGCCAAACCGGCATCAAAAATCCTGCAGCCGCGAACCCTTTCTCGAGATATTCGTTTTCAGCGACCACGCCTTCCGATTTCATCCAGCCGAGGTCTAGCGATACTGCTTTTTGCCCCAAGGCGAGGCGGTGGTTGGCGAGAGCGTCCATGTAGGTGTTTCCGGCTGCGTAGTTGGCTTGGCCGCCGGAGCCGAGGATGCCGGCTATGGAGGAGAGGAGGATAAAGAAGTCGAGGGTTGGGGGGAGGAGGGTGGAGAGGTTGTGGGAGCCGAGGGTTTTGGATGCGGTGGCGCTTGTCCAGTCTGCGTGGGACATTTTTTCGAAGACGCCATCTTTCAGGACCATGGTGCCTTGTATGCAGCCTTTGATGGGCGGCATGGTGGTTGCACAGGCCGCTAAGACGGCTGATAATGCCTCTTTTGCGGTTATGTCGCAGGCGGGTGTTTCGATATGGACGCCTTGGCTTCGCAGTTCTTCAAGGAGGGCGAATGCAGCTTCGACACGTGGTCCGGACCTGGAGAGTAATATGAGGTTTCTTGCACCCCTAGAAGCCATCCAGCGTGCAGAGCTTCGGCCGAGGCCTCCGAGACCTCCTGCAATCACGTAGGTTGCATTTGCGTCGAAGTGATAGGTGGGTTTTGTGTCAAGAACAGTCTGTGGCCATCAAAGTCAGCCTGAAGAAACCACATAGAGTTAGTTCTGAAAAGAATGTGGACACTGACGGCGACTAGATCCATCTTCCCCATCTCTACAACGGTCTTCCCAGTGTTCTTTCCCCCCTGCATATATCGGAACGCCTGCTCCACCTCCGAAACAGGATAAACATGCAACGGCTTCGCTGCGCACAATTTCTTCTTCTTCACCAAATCCATCACAGCTACTAATGACTTGCGGAAAAGACCTGGTCGCTCCATAGACATAGCAGCTGCGTCGATGGCGCCGAAAGAAACGTTCTTCTCGAAGGGAAACATTGGCAGCTTGGCATGAGAATCGATGTCTTTCTTGCCGATTTCGACAAAGCGACCATAGGGCGCCATACATTCCCACGTCGCGACTAGAAGCTCACCTGATAGCGAATTCAGAGCGACGTCCACGCCGCATCCGTTCGTCATGCGCATGACGCCTTGGGCGAATGTTGCGTTCCTGCTGTAGAAGATGTGGTCTTCGGGTATATCGTAGATGTCCATGATCACTTTCTTCTTCTCTTCAGAGCCAATGGTAACATAAACCTCAGCACCCAGATACTGTGCGACCTGAATAGCCGATTGTCCCGTTCCTCCAGACGCAGAGTGTATAAGAATCGACTCTCCCTTCTTAAGCCGCGCAAATTCTACTAGCGAATGCCATGCCGTGACATAAGTAACCGGCAGAGCCGCCGCTTCGACAAAAGAGAGCTCGTCTGGGATTTTGGTGACTAGTTGTGCGTCACATCGAGCGTACGTTTTGAAGCAACCCAGCATCCCTCCGCATACTCTGTCACCTGGTTGAAGACCGCAATCGGATCCTCCCACTCGTGTCACGATGCCAGCGGATTCGCCGCCTAGTGTGCTTTTCTTCACGCGTCCCAGGACGGTGAGACAGTCCATGAAATTTACTCCAACGGATTTGACTTCGAGTTCGACTTCGTGGGCTCCAAGCGGCTTCATGCAATCTGTGTCCTCGACGAACTGCAAAGAGTCGAGCAAACCCGGGGTAGCTATGGTCAGCTTGAGTGGTGGGCCCTGTCCAAATTCGACGGTCTTATGTTTCCGAAGACTCATTTTAGCATGAAGGTCGATGTTCGTGTCGTTGGCTTTGACTAGCCGGTTGATATGCATTATTCCATCGCGCTCGACGTACTCGGGCTCACAATTGTCCAACGAATTGGAAGTAGTGATTTTGAAAATCTCCAGAATCCTCTCCGCTTGCGATTTGGTGGCATTCACTTGGCTCTCGAGGGCCATGGTGATGAATTTGAGTTTACTATTCTCCGAGCGAAGAACCCTAGCAAGGCCAGTCACCATACCATAGTCTGGCGCCGTTTTTGAAGATTTTCCTCCTCCGGCAGTCACCCAAAGTAGTTGTTGGGCTGAGGAGAGTATCTTTTGTAAGTTTTCATAGCTCTTAATGTTCATATCTCGGATGAACGGCTTCTCGGTCTCTAGAAGGAGAATGTAGAAGTTCTCATCTCTCTTTTCCGCCGAAGCCGCCTCATGGATCGAAACAATGTCGCAGTTTGTATTCTTCGTAAGGCCTAGACAGACCTTGACCTCATGAGCAAGAGCGTTCTGCGCAGAAGAGCCAACTTCAACAACAAGCTTGACCTTGCTTTTTGGCTGGACCTCGGCCGTATCCTCAACAGCTGTAGAGACAATGATACTCATCTCATGGCATGACTGATCTTGATAATCCTGGAAGACTAGATCTGTCCCAGAGAATCCGGTTTGCGAAAGGACCTCATGCCACTGTGCTTCCGTGATACATGGACTCCATTCTCGGTAGGGCTCATCACCTTTTCGATATGTTAGCACTCGAATGGATAGAAAGTGGGTTAAGACTTACTGAGCCACCAGCCACGAAGCAATCCAAACACGAATCCTGCCCTGATAATGTCGGGTCGGGTGATCTCGAACATTACGAGTTTACCACCACTATTAGTATTAGCAAGAATTCTCTGTCGCCTCAACATTGGTACTCACGGTTTCAGTAATTTGCGCATGTTCTGCATGGTCACACTCAGATCTCGCGTGGCATGTAGTACCTACCCAAGGTTAGCTTGTTGAACGAGCCAGTCTTTAGAAGGTGTGACTTACGCTAGAGGCAACTAGTAGATCGTAGGTCCCCAACTCGAAACCCTGCTCGAGCGGATCACCTTCAATATTCAAAGATTTAAACTCCATTCTCTCATGGCGACACCCGAAAGTCTTCTCGCCTTTCTCGAAAAATGACGTTGAGATATCAGTGAAGTCATACTGAGCGTATCTCGTGGGGCCTGAACTTTCAGGAGAAAGCGAAGAAAGTATTTGGGCAGTAAAGCCCCCTGTCCCGGCACCAACCTCAAGGATTTTCATTCCCGGTTCCTTATGAGCAAGTGCGTCAAGATACTTGCCGAGATGTTTGCAGCACGACACAATGTCGAATACCTCGCGATAGTAATCTTCGGCAAGCTCTCCTTGAAATAGAAGCTCAAGGGGATTGACTTCGCCATTAATGATTTTGAGAAGATTTCGCCCAACCGTCACAAAAAATTTTCCCTGTTTGCTACTGCTTTCTATGCGGCTGGAGAGAGTATCGATGTATTGTGTGTCCTCCGAAAGCGCTTTCCAGTCAGGTCGACTGTGTGGTAGATCTCCAGCGTCGAATTTTGCAATCTGCCATTCCATCCATGCGATGTACTTGCGTATGTGCGGCTCCAAGACCGTTGATGAATGGCCCCCTCGTATTTCGATATAATTTTTCCAGACGAATGAGAAGAGGAGAAGACTCAATTGTTGATAAGACTCAACCGGTTCGGCGACCTCAGCATGTCCAGCTTTGCTGTACGACAAAGTCTGCTGAGAGCTCATCAGGTCAACGTCCGGCTTCCAGTCTATGCTGTAGCACAATTGTCTTTGGTCAGACTGTCCTTCTAATACGGTACCCTGGCTAGCGACTGTCGTTGTCTCGAGGCTCTCAATTGAAAGCAGGACATCGCCCGTGGCCTTGTCTAGAGCGAACATATTGGATTCAGTCCCGCGGTAGCCTTTAAACGCCGATTTTGTATAAGCTTGGATTGACTCTGACTCAGAATGGCTAAGACCGGAATTTGATATCCATAGCTTGCTCATCCGCGTTGGAATAGTGGTGGGTATCATCTCTTGAGCACCCTTGGTCAATGCCACGGAGAAAAGCTGGGCCACGCCGTCAAGAGTTGTGGGATGTACAACATGAGGCTGAGGATGATTCGAATTATCCTGGGCAGACCATTCAAAGGTCCTAACTTCAGCCATTGCCTCGCCCTCATTGTTGCAATGTATCTGCTGGAGAGGTCGGAAAGCCGGACCAAAAGTCAACCCAATCTCCTGCAGATGCTCGTACATACGCTCTGGTTCGACGGTCTTGTTGCAGGTCCCGACCGCATTTTCGTAACGTTGCTTGTAACAACGCGACCTTTCCGCTGCTTCTTTGCCTCTATCGACCTCAGTTTCAGCCTCCTCGTACTCCACCTCGATGGTTCCACGGCAATTCTCAGCCCACTGACCATCTTCATAGATACAGACTCTAAAGTCAGATGGTGCAAAGTGTTTGTTGGACGCATCTTTTGAAGGCCGTATGTAAAGCTGTGTCTCGACGCCTTCTAGGCTAACCGGAATCGTCAAGGTTTTGTGGAAGGTAGCTTCTTTGATATGATATCCTGTGATACGCCGATTCTCGTCCGCTAGTTGGCGGGCACCCTCAATAGCCATGACAAGCATTCCAGCAGCGGGGTATACGATGGAACCATTTACCTAAAACATTTAGCAATGATTGGATCAGTGAGAAGTGTTTCATACCTTATGATCCACTACCCACGGTGTCTCGGATACTTTAATGAACTTTCGCCATCTAGCTTCCAAAGGATTCCAATCGGTGGCAGGAGTCCCGAGTAAGTCAAGACGTGGAACTTTGCGAAGCCTGTAGTCTTTGCTCAATCTGCTTTCATACCAGTATTTCCGAGAGTGATCGAATTGATACTCTGGTAAATTTGGTAGTACCGCGGGCTTTTTTCCTGTCTTGTTGTTAACTCCATTGATCTCGGCAAGATTGAGCGGATATCCCAAAGTATGAAAGCGGCCTGCAGCGTTCAAAGTGGTCTCGAGAGCCGAGGCATGCCGAATCAAGAGGGAGCTGTAAGCAACATCGTTCCCTCTAGGAATTGTCTCCAGAGTCTCTTTGACTGGTCCTCGTAAAGCAGAATGTGGCCCGATTTCGATGAGATCGTGTACCGCGACGGATTTTTGATGAGCTCCACCCAGCTTCTTTTTTTGGGTCTTTGCAGAGTCTGAAGCCAGTCGCACAATTGCGTCCGAGAATTTGACAGGGGAGACCATATTCTTGACCCAATAGTCGCTTTGACAGGTTTCAGCTTTGGAGATTTGCCTAGCGGTTACCGAGGATATCATTATTGGAGTATCCTGAAGCGGCTCTCCAAACTCTAGCTCTTCAATCGACGTGCGATAAAGATCGGCGATCTCATTCATCTGTGCAGCATGGTAAGCTACATCGACCTGAAGCTTGCGTGCAAATATAATATCACTATCGAGGAGCAACTTGAGAGCGTCAATCTGAACCTCGTCACCGGATAAGGTGATGTTCTTCGGGCTGTTGATACAAGCCACAGTGACACGAGTACTTCCATGGCGCATAGCGAGTCGGTCAAGATAGGGGCGCGCTGCAGCTTCCGAAAGACCAACTGCCATCATAGCGCCGCGGCCGACTGGTAGGTCAGCTAAAGTAGCTGTAGACTTGCCTCGGAAGTAAGCCACTTTACATGCAGACAGAAGCGAAAGACCACCCAAACAATATCTTCTACGTATTAGCACCAAGCTTTATCAGTGAATCCAGAGCCCACTCACGCTGCAGCAATTTCGCCAGAAGAATGTCCAACAACGGCAGAAGGGACGATATTGAAACTCCGAAGTAGCTCGATAAGGGCAATCTGCAGTGCTGTGCAAATCGGTTGGCTATATGCTGGGTTGTTGATCTTGGATAATTCCTTTTCTTTCAGGAGCTCATCTGCAAACCGTTAGTTTTGGCACGAGGATGCTTCTGGCCATGGCTGAACCCTCAGTCGACCGCCTTCGCTCTCATGACAGTGATGAGATGGTTGAACTGCACAGAAAATTTAAGGATCGCTTACCCATCAGTAGCCACTCGCAGCCCAAATCTTGTAAGCACATCTCAAATTTCCGAAGGGTGTTCTGGAATACCGGGTATCTTAGAAGTTCTCGGCCCATTCCACTGTACTGTGCCCCTTGGCCAGTGAAAATGAATCCAAGGCCAAGCTTCTTGCTCGATCGAACGGGTTTTGATGAGCGAATTCCAATGTCTCGTAGCTCAGAGAAGGATCTGACGACGGCGAACGACTTCCAGGCCAAGGAACTTCGTCGAGCAGCCAAAGTGTACGCCAATTTCTCGATATACTCTTCAGTCTCTATCAAGCCAAGAGACAGGGCACCAAGATATTTGGCGTACGCTTCGAGAATACGAGAAATACCGCCTTCGTCAGCAGCGGACCAAACCAGGACTCTTGGACATGAACGAAGTCGGTCTTGTGTGACAATCTGCCTGTTGGTGTGTGCCCTGTTGGCATTGACTTCACCGTTGATCTTTTCAAGTGACTTGTTGATATTTATTCCATTGGTTTGGACTTCATCCTCAAGCTCGTAAGATGCCCTGTCGGTGTGACGTCCGTTGGTGTGTGCTCCATTGGTATATACTTCACCGTTGATCCCATTAGACGGTCTCTTGGTGTGCGATCCGTTGGCATAAGCCTCGCCATTAGTCCCGTTAGACGTGCCGGTCGCCAACGCACTTCCATCTATTGCAGTAGAAGAATACACCTGCTCTTCCAGAAGCGGAGGTGTTCGCACGGTACAATGATTGGCAGCAATACCCCTCTCGCGAAGGAAATTGTACGCATCATCAAGCACAGCATGCGAGTTGGCGCCACCGAAGCCAAAGGAGTTAACCGACGCTCGGCGCAGTCCGGTATCTGGCCATGGTATGCAGGAGAGGGGAAACTGTGATTAAATTCAGAATTTTTTCCTTTAGAGGAAATCAAAGACTATCATACCTTTAGATTCAAGAAATCTGCGTCGATCTTGGGATTCAGGTGTTCGAAGTTTGTGTTTGGTGGAATGATGCCTTTCTCTAGTACCATCATAGTTTTAATTATGCCTGCTATACCACTGGCGCCTTCAAGGTGTCCGATGTTGGATTTGACAGCGCCACTGGGAGTGTTTCGCGTGAGTATAGCGAGAACAGGATATAGCCAAAGCGCAGAGACTCACATGTACAATGGGTCTTCAGGACTGCGATGCTCTCGGAACACCCCTCCGATAGCGCTGGCTTCGGTGGGATCTCCGACTGCAGTGCCAGTCCCTTTTCGGTCACAGTGTCAGCATGGAGCCTTATCCGAAGGGTTTAGGAACATACCGTGTGCTTCAAAATACCGCGTAGCACCTGGATCCAAGCCTGCCTTCTCGTAAGTCCTCCGTATAAGAGCTTCCTGAGCATCTCTACTCGGCTGCGTTATTCCAGGTGTGCGCCCATCCTGGTTAGATCCTGTGGAGCGTATTACCGTTCTGATGGTATCGCCGTCCCGAACGGCGTCAGCGAGGAGTTTGATGACAACCACACCGAAGCCTTCGCCTCTAGCATAACCGTTTCCACGGTCATCGAAACTGAAACATCGACCTTCTGGGGAAAGGAAATTCATGTTCGTCAGCGACAGGAAAGGGTCAAGTCCGAAAATGGTATTGGAGCCGGCTACAAGTGCCTACATGTAATCATAAGCTCATCAGGCTATATCAAGGTTGGTCCAGAAGCGTACCATTGTGGATTCACCGTTACGCAGTCCTTGGCATGCGATATCAAGAGCTATCATACTACTCGAGCAAGCAGTGTCAAGATTGACGCTGGGTCCGCCCAACTTGAAGAACCAGCTGAGCCGGTTAGCAAGCAAAGTCATAGCGCCACCAGTAGCGGCATATTTTGGCAATGCCTCCAGGTCCCTTATCATCATCATCTTATAGTCGTCCGCAAAAGATCCCGTATACACTCCTGTTTTGGAACCAGCAACTTGGTCTAGTGGTATTCCGGCTGCCAAAGGTTTAGCCCAAATATAGGAGTAAAATTGGTGAACTTTCCTTTCCAAAATGAAGAAGAAAGACTTGATGAAAGCACCTACCATTCTCAAGAGCTCGATAAGCAGTTTCTAGAAGACCACGCTGTTGGGGATCCATCGACACTGCTTCTGCGGAAGTGATAGAGAAGAAAGGAGCATCGAAAACGGCGAGATCCTCCTCAAGAAAATGAGCGCCGCGTACTGGTATCTATGAAGTATAAGCTGCAATCTGAGAACTTAGAGGACGGTTTGGCCATGGGAAGAGCTCGAACCGTATCAGTCCTGTTGCTATCTGGATGGTAAAATGCATCTAGATTGATCCGATCCTTGGGCCACTCGGTCATCGCACATCGCTTCTCCGCTAGCATTTCCCAGAAGGACTCTGGAGAGGTCGCCTCTTGAGGAAATCTCAAAGAGAATCCCACGACAGCTATAGGCTCGAGGATGTCATGCTCGAGATTGGAGTCATAAAGTTCTGCTGTGTAGCTATTGAGCGAGTCGTTTCTCGAGCTTGCGACGGAGACGCCATTAGAATCGTTGTAGGGTATACCTGGCGCCATACTGGGATTGTATGAGGAGCGACTAAAGAAATAAAGACAAGCAAAGAAAATTTAATTTAGCAGCCGCTACTTGGAGTTCTTGGTTGCCCAAATCTCAAAGTGCTTGTATTCAAGACTCAGGTCGATCCACTCGCAGATCCACATATGAGCCAATACGCCAGTCAGTCTGGCTCTCTCAATACATAGACTCCGATCTAGATGGCCATCCCTTTGAAATAGTCTCGGGCTGATGTAGATTAATGAGAGTATTCTACTAGCTACATCCGTGATTCTGCAGGTCCAAGCACAATCACAATGCAGTTCGCAAGCATGGCTGAGCACGGGTATGAGCCTGGACATCATCATGGTGTGCCCTAAGTCATGTCGTCGCTTCGAAACATTGTTCTCAGACATTACCAGAACTCGTCCTAGCATCCTTGACCAAGCCTTCCGAGCGACGTTATCTGCGCCCCGAATTTCAGACTAGCACCAGGACGACGCGCAGTTACGTTCCAGCTCCTGGAAGAAAACCAAAGTATGAAGAATTCAAGGGTCGTGGGTTCGGGCGATTGGCGAGGCTGGCGGAGAAGGAGGAGCGAGGCATCATTCGTTACGGCGTCAATCCTTTGGTGATGTTCCGGATCAGTCGAATCCTGCGCGAGCTTGAAGCTGCGCAACGAAGCCATCGAATCGCATCGCAGTTTATCAGGGTATCTTGCAAGCTTGATGACTTTCCAAGTTTACGCCGCAGTGATGGCGTTTGCACAGCTGGATTACGATGTTCAATGGTGGTGTAGTTATATAACCCGCCGCAGGTAGCTGAGCAACCATGTCGGTACCCCTCAAGTGCAAGTGGATGACAGCAGATGGCGCGTTTCTCCTTCCTGGTCCGCCCCGCTTGGACCCCTGTAAGCCCCTAGAAGCCGCTGACACTACCAAGTACATAGAACTAAGGTAAGGTAGGTAAAGCTTGCTCACCTGAGAGCCTATCAAGGTTCAGCTAGAACTAGGTACCTTACGAAAGAGAAAAGATAACCACAACACCATTGTACCAGCGCTGTTAGGAATCGAACCTAATATAAACTAAATCACTCAACGACTACTCGTACCTATGCACGAGGTTTCCGCGCACGCTAAATATGACTAAATACCTTAATGCCTTTTTTAGCACGCTAAACCCGGTACGATCTGTAACTAACCTTTCTAGGTTGGAGTGCGCGGAAACCCAGTGTGCGCGGAAACCCCGTGCATACGAGTAAGGGGCACACCCGATGCACCGGTCTAAGCGCTAGACAGTGAGTGCGGTACAACCAACAACAGCGCATCTTAATCGCGATTCTTTTGAAACCGAGATATGCACGTTCCCACGAATAAGATCCTACTCGCTTCTTTTTCAAGTATTACTCCGCCTAGCCATCTGCACGTGGATTATGTATTCAGGCCCGAAGGGTCCAG
>JAABUL010004377.1_pt1 | contig 19043 bp, 18 predicted proteins | sample 5559151 | NCBI WGS metagenome assembly JAABUL01 (sample SAMN10711876, study PRJNA513368) | rock metagenome | isolation source: Antarctica rocks | place: Antarctica: Victoria Land, Pudding Butte sud | reverse complement strand
CCTTCTTGTTGCTCCTCTGCTTGCTGGCTGCGCACCAAAGCCGTGCCAAGACAAATCAAGGCATTGATGGTCAGGCTGTCTTGAGAGCCCTGCTGCTCAGTGCATGACTCCAAGTTCTGCCGAAGCTCCAAGATGATGTCTTTGATGCCTGAGAAGTCTGACTTTGCCTTGAGCTTGATCTGCTCAAACTTCAGCAGAAGTACTAAAGGGTGTTGGCTGCCAGCAGCCATGTGTGACTGCTCAAGCCATCTCAACTTGTCCATTGAGTTTGGCATATAGCGAGCTACGTCAATTGCGCACAGAACAGTTTCAGGGTCACTTTTGCCCTTGTTGCTGCACAACACCTGGTATAGCTGCTGAACATAGTCAGTAGCCTGCTGTTCAGCAGAACTTGCGCTGCTGGAATCACATCTCTTTGCTGCAAAGAGTGCAGCCAGACCTGTCAAGGCCACAGCTGAGCTGAGGTGGTCTGGACCATGCATATGCTGGCGGGCAGCCAGTGCTGCAATAAGCTCATGTTCTGCTTCTTGCCAGTGCCCTAGCATGGTAGCAAGAACATATCCAAGCTGTTCTCTGGCACTTGCAATTGCTTCAGGGTTTTTCGCAGCCTCTGCCCACATGAGCAACTTGCGCATTGCTTGCACGACTGTGTCTGAGTCCACTCTGAGGCGTGTCAATGCTCTCAAAGCAGTCAAGCCTAGGTGGCAATGTTGCATGAGCTCCCCTGAAGACACAGGAGTCTCTTGCAAGACTAGCTCTTCCAGCGCCTTGACCAAGTTGAGACGCTGTGACCTGAGCTGCTGCACCCCTTTGACGCCTGCCTGCACACACTCTGGCTCAACTGATTGCAACATTGCAAGGTAGTACACAATGAAGCCTTGCTTTGCTGCCAGGAAGTGTGGATGATGCTCATAGGTGTCTGCTGCCATGTCTCAGATGAGAAGGTGCAGCTGATAGTGTTCGTCAGAACTGTCTTTGAACCAACATTTCAGCCGCAGGCGCTCCACACACTGTATAGTGGCAAGTCTTGACATCCCCAAAACAGCTGTGGCCGCATTGACATCAAACTTGTTTGGGAACATGCCCAAAATTGCCAGAGCTAGTCTGTCATTGCTTGGCATTCGCTCTAGACTAGAGCTTATGCACAGCCGCAAGCGTCTATCCTTGCTGATGGATTCAATCCCCTTTGCAAGACGGAGGGCCTGCAGTACCTCCACCATGTTGTGCAAAGCCACAGCACAGAATCTCAGGTGCGTGTACGCCCAATGACATGCAGCTCATGTTTTGCAAACGCATGGGGAGGAGAGGAAGAAACCTCAGCATGATGCCTGAGCTGTGACAGTACATACAATCTGTTGGGCCCACAATGATGTGCTTTGCCCAAGCAGAATAACCACGTCCAAATAGTAGACGCCTTAGCATGTAGTGTAAGCAGCAACCTGCACAAAGATTGACAAGCAAAGCACTTGTACACATGCGGACAGACAGACTGTGGAATGTGTACCTTTGCTGCAGAAGCTGAGTTGGCAATGTAACTGCTGACAACCAACAACGCAATGGGCATGTTGCCGCACAATGCAGCCAGCTCTGCCACCACCGCCTTTGGCGTTTTGGACGCTGCAGACTGCCATATCATCTTCTCTGCATCCTCTGGCAAGTTGCTGTATCTCCATGCTTCTGCCGGTGAGGTTGTGAGAGGCAAACAACGCACGATTGCGTGAAGTTACAATCATCAGCAATGAGGAAGCAGCTGCCAACATCTGTGCAAGAGACTTCTCAAACTCCTGCAAAGTACTGGCAAACAGTGAAGCACACATCTGTGCTTGCAGGGTGCAATTGCAATGGGGCTAAGAAATCTAACCCAGACTGAAGATGTACTCAACATGCACAAACCTTGATTTCTGCAAAGACTCAAACATCACAAAGCAATGCGGTCTGACCAACAATAATCACACTGGCTGTTTTGTGACATTTGAGCAACTGATTCCACAATGACCTGATAAAAAGTGAAAATGCTGTAAAGCATGCTTCTGACCGTGACGCAATACATATCACATTATGGTGTGCACATGAGGGACTCTTTACATCTTGCCCATGAGAGTCCATCACATCCTCAGCGTTGTCAACAACCAAGCAAACCTTGGAATGCCCAGCAGACTGCTCAAGCATTTTGCAAATCTGCTGGGTGATTGCCTCTGCATCTTCAGGTTCCCGCATGTAATTTGCACAAGCTTTGAAAGTTGCCTTGCAGACTCACCAAGAAGTATGAGCAGCATTGCCTTGTCAACTCACTGTGGCTGATCGTAGCATGGAGGCCTCGTGGTTGTCCAGCTGCTGAAAAGCTCTGTGGATTTTCAGCAAAGCTGTGTCAGCTTAGTGAGTGCTGGCTGCCCTTCCCTAGGATCATCTTGTGCGTCTTCTTCTGGTTTCTCATGTAGCCACTCTGTGTTCACTTTATCTGCTTTTCAATGCGTTGTTGGTCATGTGCTTTCTGCGCTTCCCTCTGTGCAGCTGTGGCCCTGCTCATCTCTGATGCCCATGTCTGTAAACACTGCCGACACTCAGCCGCATTTGCACAACCCCCGTGAACACGTGATGCTCAACGACGACTGTTCGAACTCGGGTCGTCTTTTCTTGACTGGAAGCAAACAGTGGCGTTTCCACTCACCTTCCGTTTAAAAATTGGCTGAATCGATAGATGGGAAGCTTTTAGTCAGCTGAGCTACAGGTTGTCAGCTCGGCTGCTACGTTCGTCAAAACTGTCAGCTCCAGGTGCTCACCTTTCAGCCCGCTGCAGTTTGTCAGCTCGTCTGCTAGTTGTTGGCTCGGCGCAATGCAGTCGGCAATGCTGCACAGTGTCACCTCGTTTGCATCTCTGCCCTGCACTCTGTCAGTCCAGCTGCAGTCTGTCAGCTCAGCTGTATTTTGTCAGCTGAGCTGCTGCAATCCATCTGCTCTAGCGAACTCTGTTGTGCAATTCGTCTGCTGTAACAGACCAGCTGTGAAGCATCATCTCAGCTATAAAGTGCAAAATCCTTTGCAATCTGTCTGCTCATGCATGATCTGTCAGCTTGGCAGCGGTTTGTCAGCTCAGTCTGTCAGCTCAGCTGCAATGTGTCAGCTCAGCTGAAGGCAAGGTGCCTGAGCGTGTCACTTGGGCATGACACATGGGATGACACATGGGCTGCACTGTCAGCTATGGCCGCACAATGTCAGCTCCGCTGCATACAGCCAGCCAGCAAACTTTGGTCCAGCTGCACACGTTTAGAACCCCTGCAATGTGTCAGCCCAGCTTTGACCTGTCAGCTCAGCTGCAATCTGACAGCTGCACTTCAAACTGTCGACTTGGCAATCTGTCTGCTTTGGCTGCGGTCAGCTGAGCTGCAGTTTTTCAGATTGGCTGCCACGCTCCCAGTCAACTTCAGGCTGTCAGCTCAGGTGCACACCTTTCAGCCCTGCTGCAGTCTTTTTCAAGCCGTCTGCAATCAGTTGGCTCGGCTGCAGTCAGTCAGCACTGCTGCACAGTGTCAACTCCTTTGCAGCTCTGCTTGCATTATGTCAGTCCAGCAGCAGTCTGTCAGCTCTGCTGTATTTTGTCAGCTCAGCTGCAATCCATCTGCTCTAGCATATTCTGTCATGCAATTCATCTGCTGTGACAAACCAGCTGCAAGACATCAGATATGACGTGCAAACTCCTTTGCATCTCAGCTGCAATCTGTCTGCTCAGTCATGATAATTGGCAGCAGTCTAATTGCTCAGTCTGTCAGCTCAGCACAGCTGCTGTCCGAAGGCTCAGTTCCAACTCGTCAATTCAGCTGTCAGTTTAGCTGCATCATGTCAGCTCAGCTGCACCCTGTCAGCTGAGATGAATTTCTGATGTTGGCTGAGCTGTAGTCTGCCATAAGGATATAGGTAGGTGTTTCAACCTTTTTGCTTTGCCATGTTTGTTACGTTCATCTTGATGATCTGAAGCTTACTGCAGTAACTGGATACTGATTCAAAGTTTTTGCGGGTGTCTTGTATCAGATTCTGGACTTCTTGCTGAATGGTTGGGCAAAGAAGCCCATCCAGATTGCATCTTGAAGAGAGGCAGACCTGGTGGCAAAGGCGCAGCAACTCCATACTTGTCACAATTGGCTGGTGCACGAATAGCAACCTGCGATGAAGGTGCAAATGACCCAGTCTTGGATGAAGAGATAGTCAAAAGGATGTCTGGAGAGAGCACAAACCCTAAATGACAGCTAGAGCTCTGTACAGCAACCCCGTTGACTTCAACCTGCCAATTCTTACTTGCCAATTCTCTTGTCAAATTGTCTGCCAAAGATCAACATCAATGATGCAGCAATTCTCAGATGCCTGTCAATGCTCAGGAGGCTGATTTTCCTTTCCACATGATTTTCAAAGTAGAAGCAGAAATGGACTATGAGAACCCTCATCATAGACTCAAGGATAAGGAGTCCTGTCTCAGACAAAGAGCTGGTCAAGATGATGGAAGGCAGGGGTTTCACTAAGAAGATAACCAGAAGCTCTCCTCAAACAGCAATGAAGTGGCAAGGTGTCCGGATTTGAGATGTAGATCAGGATGTACGACAAAACGTTGAACTTCTCCATGATGATGACTGATTGGGAACATACAAGCCTAGAAAGCATTTGACTTTTTTTGGTTTGTTATACAATATTGAGTGGAATGATCTTGAACATACTGATGAGCACAGATAGACAGTCTGATTTAGTCACACAAATACAACTTGTTTCGAAAAATGCTGACATAGTGCATGTTTAATATCCATTCAATGCAAACGCCTGCATTGCATATAGGTGATATACGCCACAGGTGAGAAAGCCATGATGTTGCAAGTAGCCAACAAGAACATGTGCATCAAACACATGTGTTTTACAACACCCAAATGAACGATTGGCCGATGTCGAACTTCGACCTTCAAGATAGAAAAATAAATGAAAAGTGCATCAACAAGCTTGCAACGTGCTTCAGATTCACACCGGGCAGCCATGGCCAGTTTTGTTAAACCACATACAGCGCAATCAATGTATCAAGTTTTAATCAATTGCGATCCTTGCCAATGTTTACGAAAGCATCGTTGATTGCCTGAGTCAGGAATTCCACCTATCCCTCTTGGTGTCAAGGTCAAAGTCGTTTTCCTCAACTTTCTCGTCAGTATAGAGAGCTTGTTTCATATTTCAGAGTTTACTGACGATTCTTGCCATCCTTGGCTTTGCACAAGGCAAGGATGGCAAGCATCATATAAAAAAACTGTGTCGTTTACCTAAAGTTTCCGTGAACAATTGTCCTGCAGAACTTGCAATGACAAACAGGTTCTTTGGCTGCAGAGTTAGGGTTTGGATCGACCTGGGATCGACAATCCGTGTTTGACTCTGTTTGTCATTGCAGCTGCAAATTGTCAGGGCAGCTGCAACTTGTCAGGGCAGCTGCAATTGTCAAGCTCAGCTCAACTGCAGGCTGTCAACTTGGCTGCACAGATGCAACCCGCTGCAACTTTCAGCCAGCAATCTGTCGGCTTGGCTGCATTTACTCAGCACAGTTGCACACTGTTGCCTTCGCTGCAACTTTTCAGCTCTGAAATCTGTCAGTCCATCTGTAGCTCACCAGCTCACCTGCAATATATCTGCTATCTTGTGTTCTGTAACACAATCTGTTTGCATTCACGCAGTTGCATAGCTCATCTGTGTTGACATGCAGTGTTTTATAGGGGCAGGCAAGTTGACACGCACGATCTACTAGGAGCAGCTTAAGCTGACATGCAAGATCTGCTAGGTGTAGCCCAGCTGGCATGCAACCTACTAATTGACCTACTAATTGCAAGCAGGTGTGCAACAATTGTTAAAACAAAAACATACATAACAATGTTTGTTTTAACAAATGGATGAAGTTTGACACTTTTTCCCTTCCACACCCTTCCACAGGCATTCCCACCTGAATTATATTTCCACTGTCTCTAACGACAAGGGACATGCCAGGTACATTCCAGAATCACCCCCATGAACTGTTCAAGAAATATTCAAACCTGCCTGCACTTGAGGAATAACGTTTACAAGCTCATGAATATGAGGACGCACCTTCCCATCACACACATACTTCACAGAGTGTTCTTGACATTGTGTCAAACATTTCCGACAGAGACACTTATCTGGAACATATTTTCACAATCACCTCTCCCCTCATAACTCCCGTGAAAACAAAAAAGCCAGCTGCGGTAAGTAGGCCGCTTTTTCAGCTTGGCTGTTGCTCGGCTGCATGCAATAAGTATCTCGAAAGCGCAGCTGCAGTGTAATAAGCTCCGCTGCAATTTGTCAGCCTGGCTGCAACCTGTCAGCTCGGCTACAATATGTCAGGGCAACCGCAACTTTCAAAGCTCAGCTCATTTGCAAACTGTCCGTTTGGCTGCAACAGTTCCAACCAAGTGCGCCTTGTCAGCTCAGCTGCACACATTCTGCCTAGCTGCAACCTATCAGCTCTGCCTTTAAACTTACCAGTCCAGCTGTGTTTTGTCAGCTCACCTGCAAGTTGTCTGTTCTCTTGTATTCTGTCACACAATGTTGCTCAGCTCTATTTTTCTTACAATCAGTCTGGGAAGCTGCGCTGTTGGGGCGGTGCCAAGTGCAGTGATGTTGCTGCTTTGATGATAGCAGGCAGTAGTCCAAGAGCTGTGCCAGGTCACTGCAGCTGCCAACTTCAGTAGGTCTAGACTGATTACCATATCTTCTGGTCTCAGCAGAAGCATGCAGGAAACAGCCGACAAGCTGTTTGAGTTCAGATCACAACATTGCTCAGCAGATGGACCATTTAAAGCTGGTGATAATGGCAGTGGCATGTTCTCTTCCGATGGGTTCATCTCACTTGCACAACATGGCAGCTGAGCTGCGTGTCACTCCCAGGGCATAGTCATGTGTGTAAAGCCTCTGGCAAGCCTGAACAGCATACTACATGCAAAGATGTGGGCTGTGTTCCTTGTAGCCATTCATCACAGCAGGGTGCATGCTGTCGCTGTGCATTGCATTTACAGCCTGACACGCCCTGTCCAAGCAACCACATGCGTAACCAGCCTGAGCAATATCATGATTGTGCAACCACCCCATGATGAATGAGCAGAAATGTCCACTTCAACAGCATGCAAGGCTGTCAAAGCAACCACATGCGTACCCAGCCAAAGCAGTACCATGATTTTGCAAGGTGTGTAAAATTGAGCAATAACACGCTTTTGCAAGGTGTATGAACCCCATGTTAGCCTGTGCATCAACAACACTTGATGAGAAGGATTGCAAATTCTGGGTCCACGAGCAGATTCCATTCAAAAGCACAGGTACTAGCATAGGTATCATGTAACAGCTGCAACCACAGTACCAAAGCATTGGCGCAAAGGCGCCAGATGACAGCATCCTGCAATGTCTGTAGCATTGCGTCGCAGTGGCGTCGCCAGGTGAGCCCGGCACCTTGCAGGAGGTAGCACGTGCTCATATTGTTGTGTCAGGACAAAAATGGGTGGTTCTAAATTAGATGATGGGCATGAGTCTGACTAACCTTTTCCATGCATGATTCAATGAATCTTTCAGTGATTTCAGTACCTCGTTTGGTCTGTCACTTTGATGTCACACTCGACCTAATCAATAGCAAGTGAAAGGCTCTAGAGACATAGTTTGTTTTGTGGCACCAGGTAGCCAACCCCGGGAACACACCCAAGAGGAGCAAGCAAGTTGTTCAGATCCCTCTCTTGAGCAGTGTCGACAACAAGCGTGCAGCATCTTCTAAATACGACCAAGAATGTGTCGCAGACCCGTGCGAACGTCTGACAGGTATTGCGAATGGCTTGCAGCATATATATGGTCCGTCGCACAAGTGTTGCAACTTGATGCTTTGCTATTGCAGTCAAAAATTTCAGTATCAATTTCACCTAATGAAATTACTCTGTAAGTCCTGTAACCCTTTTGTAACGGTCTCCCAGGGTACTGAGTGAACACGAGTGTACAGAAGACCCGCTTGTAATGGCAACTGTCGGCATATTGCATACGACGCGACAAGGGGAATAAGGACAAAGTGGATGATCACTTTTCATCGTAGACTCTGGACTCGGGTTCGTAGCTCGCGAGCTTGACCAGTGGCTCAAAAAGGTGTTGTATGACAAAGACAAGCAGGTGTTGAAGCAGCTGAGGTGTATTTTGAGCATCCTTGTGCTGATTGCAATCACTCAGCTGTTCACTAGACGGCTGTTTGATAAATCAACACGGTTACAGGTATGCTGAGGTCAAGTAATTCATTCTTGTCCGCTTGATGAATTCAAAGCAGTGACGCTAGTCCCCGTGCGCAGCAAGACAGAGCACACCCCACAGTAGTGCTCTGGGGGGCAGGCAGCGTAGATTCAGCCTGCGGCCTGGTCCAGCAATACGTGCTATCTGGTCGCTCAGAGAGTCAGGCCTTGCTAATCCAAGATGGCGCCAAAGCTTGGCACCTAGTGAACGCATCTGCCTCTGCAGTGCTCAGCAGCATACCTGACGTAAGGTAGGTTTATTGTTTTTTGATGGCATAGCATATTTACAGCACTTGCTCCTCAGCTAAACAAATTTGTTGTCTGGTTGTGCTTGGCAGGGGCCAAATGCTGGCATCACCTTCCAAAGACTTTACCATCTTTAACAACTCCACTGCACTTATGAACGCAATTGCACACCCAACAGCCGGCATAACGGCACCCAACAGGCTTCTAGACAGCACCTACAGCACGTTCCGCCAGCATGTGGATGGCCTGTTGCCACCTCTCTACTTCCACCCTGAGTTTTACTACTTTCAGGCACCGGTACCTGACGCTTTGGGACTTCAGTCATTTTTGGTTGTGCCACCCATGGCATGCTTCATCAATGCTAAATGCTATTGCCAAAAAAAAGACAACTTCTCACCAGATGCCTTGGAAGCATCAGGCAGTGGTACACAAAATACATATACAAAGCCCTGTCTCGGCAGTTTTCAGCTCAGCCAGTACCGTCTGCGTGTTACTGTCAAGGGTTCCAGCCATGCACTTCACTATGATTCATCAAATACCATTCTTATGCAGCTTCAAGGTGAAAAGCAGGTTACGCTAGTGTCACCTTCCGAGTTGTCCTATGTGTACCCATATCCTCGCGGTCACCTGTTGTTTCGTCGCGCCCAAGTCTGCCTAACCCGGCCTGATTACACCAAATTTCCACTATCTCGCCACCTCCAACCTGTTGAAATCGTGCTCAAAGCTGGTGACATCTTGATCATTCCACAGAACACATCGCACACAACCCTAGCATTGGCACACTCAGTGTCCCTGAGCCTCCGATATGCACATTCGGCAATTGCGGCCCCAATGTAGGTCAAGCTATAGTCTATATTGGTAGAGCTTAGATGCATGAATTAGCATCATTCGTGCTCAATTGTGAAGTCTGTGCTTGCTTAGACCAAGTAAGCTGACAGCTTGATATGCTTTGCATGCAAATGGTGACTGCATGATAGTTGATACATCATACTTTTGTCCTACCCTCATGGCGTGAGTGTGAGCAAAATGACATGAGATGTCTGTGATCTGGTCCCTGCCCAATAAGTATGTAGCCTAGAGGGCAGACCTTGCACTGTGTATTGCGTACAGCACTGTGTATTGCGTACAATAAAATATATATTGCCTAGCTGGTCAGGTCGATGTTTTATAACACATGCCCATGTGGTGATGTATCTGGTCCCAAGAGAAGTCCAAATAAAATAGTAGTCATGGGAAAAGAGAGTCTGATGAATTGTCCCACCTTGAGCTTTTGGTACAGTCTCACTTCTGTTCATGCACCACTCCCTCTAATTCAAATATATGCACTGTTGTTTCACACGATGTACCCATGTACTGATGTTCTCTGGTCCCCAGGTCCTAAGAGAAATCCAAAGAAAATAGCAATGGATGTGATGGGCCAGAGAGAATATGTACACGCCATCCGAGATTGCGTGGGACCAGGGACCACTCACCCTTGCCTTGAAAACACGCAAGTCCAACACAAGCACCGCATCCAACACATGTGTGTGCTGATTCAGCATCACACCCATCAACACCCTATCCCGGTGACACTCTGGTCTTGAGCAGCTATCCTTTCCAATACACTTCCTCAGCCGGTACAAGTGAGAGGTTTGCTGTGTGCGAAGTGCTGTTTTGTCCTAATATCTTGGCAAAGCAGCGCAAGAGCTGCAACAGTCTGTCTGTTGTGTGCACATGCACTGGTTGCAGTGCTCTTGAGGACAACATTGCTTATATCAACTCGTGCTCTCCTTCCAGTGACAGCTGAAGTGCAGGTGGTGACGTTTCACATGTCCAATATACAGCTCTAGTCAAAAGTCTTGTTGAGGACACGCGCAGTGATGCTGACTGTATTGTATATTACCATGCCCAACTGGCACATTGCCATTAGTCATGCTGAATCTGGGGGATTACATAACCAAATTTGAAAGCCAGAGCTTAGTGTCCTGCTGTCAGCGCGGTACAAGTGATTTGAATCCACTGCTGGCGCAATCAGCAGCCTGAAGCCCAAGCCCAAGTCCAAGTCCTAAAGGCCAAAGACAACAAATGCTGGCAAACTGTTCCTGAGGAAAGGCAGTCTGCTCCATTGTGCTGCGTATGCAAGTTACTGCACAGGAAACGATGGCTTGCTGATTGCTCAGGCTCTCCCTCTGTCAGAGGAAAGCTTGACCAAACATCATGCCAGAGGTGCCTCTTGTGCAATGGCGATTGCTTCTTGCGTGTTGCTTTGTTGCAGAAAGTGGATACAAGGAAAGAAAGCCTATTCAGTTTACCACATATGCTGACCACTACAAGCCATCGTTGACTATGTCGTTTCCGTGCTGCATAGCAAGCAAGTTGGGCCTTTGCTTTTAGCTTTGCTTCAGTGGTCAAGTACTGCTGCTGTTGGCAATACAGTACAAGCGCTACTGTCGGTCCTCGCGGCTGGAGCCTTGCTCACAGAACAGTATACACATCGTCTCGCTGCGCTGTGACGCACGGTCAAGTCCATCAAGCAATGCGCTATACACAGCTGCTGCAATGTGTGCATATTATAAACCTCATCAAGACTTATGACGAGAGCTGTATAACATCGACATCCTCATAGCTACTGAATTCGCCCTGAGTCAACTCAGCCGTTTTGGTTGGGTTAGCACGCACTGTTTTATGGCTAAGGATTCTCTTGGGTACATTCAGCAGGTTTACTCAGCACGCAGCCGGAACATTGCAAGTCAGGCCCCTGAACCAACTCAGCAACGCGTGGGCTGAGTTACAACGAGTCGACTCAGCCCAAAAGCTGCTGAGTGAACTCAGCAGGTAAATGTCACTGAGTATACTCAGGACTTCTGACCCTGAGTATACTCGGCATTTGAAAGCTCCGTAAGATTGCAAAAGTGGTTACAAATTCACCAGCATTTTAGCTAGCATGTTGGTGTGTGATGTATAGTCTACTGCTTCATCCTCAACATGTTGGTGTGTGCTATGTAGTCAACTGCTTCACCCTCAACATGCTATCAGGCGCGCCGTGAACATGCATACTAACGTCGCACAGACACGTTGAAAATTATTACTGCCAACACACTGTGGCGGGGTGCCACAAAATTGGCATTGGCATCTCTTTGGCTTGCATGTTGGCCTCACTGTTGCTGCCTTTAGTGTATCTTGCAGCAACCTTGGCTTGCCGGTGGCACTCACACATCCCTATCAAGCCAGAATGCAACCGTCATCGTTTCCACCATCATCCCCGCAGGGTGTAGAGGGCTCTGGAACGGGACAACTGCAAACAAAACAAACTGGCATTTCTGTGCTTGCAAATATATGTTGCTTTCTAGACATGGACAAATGTAGCTTGGTAAGAGACTCATGGCAGGAAATAACAACGTATAGTAATGACACACTGCCAGCAAGTTGTCATTGCTGCCCAACACACTCTGGCTTTGCAAACTGATCTGAGTGCCCCAGCCGCATCAGCAACACCGCATATTGTAACCGCAGCACATAGGACGACCGCAGTTGCAGCGGCGGTGCAGGCAAGAACGTCGACAACTGGGACGGCTGCTGTTGCAACACACACCTCACTGACGGCGGCAGCCGAGCCGCCACAGACCCGTCCACCAAAAAAAGCTGAAGGTGTTGAGGCCCAGCGCGATGCAAGCATTCCTCCTAACCTGGCAAGCTAGCACCACACACATGGCTTAGTGGAGGGGCACGAGTTGTTCTTTGCAGTGCTCACTTACGCGATGGACCGCTTACCATGCAGCCGAGCCTGTAGCAGTCAGTCAAACACGTCAATGCATACAGTCCAGCAACGTCACAAGTTTGTTCTGCTATGATAGCCTTGCCTGACCATGTTGCATGGCCTGTGATGACAGCGCTGCCTAACAGTGTGCCTCACCTGTTACGTTCAACAAGGCTCGCCTCATTTGCAGCAATTGCAAGGGGTCAGGATCATTGGCCAACAGGTGGCGCCTCCCGCTGGACAAGAAGTCTGCAATGTGGAAAGTCTGGGGCCCCACTGTGATGGTTGGGTTGCCTGCATACATGTTGCGGCGTGGCAGGTTGGTCAGCTGGCACGAAGCAGTGCTGGGTGAACATATACCTCAAACAATACCTCATACAGTTGATTTGAGGCACACTTCGCCTTTCACCTTCATTAAATCATTGAGAAAGCTTACCACTTGCGAGGTCGGCGACGATTGCTATGCCAACCCCGGTATCCACGGTGATGGAGGTGAATCCAGTCTGGGAAGTGCTAGCGCTGGTAACTCCATCAAATTGAAGAGAAACAGGCTTGTTAGCCAAGAAAGTTGGTGCGGAACCAGTGAGCTCGCACAAGCTCGTTGCCGTGATTGTGTACGTTGTTGCAAAGTTTCCACCAAGGACAGCAGAGGTGGATGGGGCGACTATAGAGCAAGTTGTTATGGCGTTGGCACCTGCAGGCACTGGTGACGCTGTCGGGGATGGGGTTGGAGATGCAGTTGGCAGTGGGGTGGGTGATGCCGTTGGATTTGTAAATGCGTGTACACTTTACCAGATGCTGTTGGAGTCGGAGTTGGAGATGCTGTTGGTGAGGGGGTGGGTGATGCCGTTGGAGAGGGTGTGGGGGAGGGAGTGGCTGTTGCAGTTGGCGTGGAGGTGGGAGTGGCTGTTGCAGTGGGGGTGGCTGTGGGAGAAGGGCTGCTTGTCGGTGAAGATGTGCCTGAAGGAGAGGGTGACACAGTAGTTTCTCCAGAGCAGGAGCCAAAGCTGTTGTAGCCTGGCCCCTGCTGCAGCATAGAACCCATAGGCTGTGAGCCATCACAATGATACTGGCCACTTGCCAGAGAAAAGCAGGCACAAACCGCCTCCCCACCGTTGGATGGGCATGTACAGTCACTCGCGCTGCATTGGTCAACACCTGCGGCAGAGAACACAGTGCTTAGGTCTTACAAGCTATGATACCTCTGTAGCAAGAACAGCTCGAGGGCTATGCCAGCAAGTGCAAAGAAAGAGGATCGTCGAAACAAGCATGATAGTGCGTATTGATGTTCAGCATATGTGTGTGGAAGTGGCTGTGTTTGGCAATGATTGCTGTGCATGCAAAGTTTGCAAGGGAAAAGCCAAACAACTGACAAAGCCTTTCAGGCATCTGCCTGCAGCAACTATAATTTGATCCTGTCAGATGCTGTGCTGACATCGTACATGGTGCCGGCGTGGTCTCCCCAGAGCAAGACCCAACAGTATTTGGGCCAGGTCCTTGCTGCAGCATAGAACCCATAGGCTGGGAGCCATCGCAATGATAGTCGCCAGCTGCCAAAGAGAAGCAAGCACACACTGCCTCCCCACCATCTGATGGTCATGTACAGTCACTTGCGCTGCATTGGTCAACACCTGCAAGTAGCAAGCAAGCTACTTTGCCAAGCAGAATCACATCTACCTATGCACCCAATTGCAATTTGGCATGACTTACATAGCATTTCAGTTTGAGGCTCAAAGACGCTTCTCTCACTCGGTCAAAACTATATTGATTTGCTTACAAGCAATCACATACTTTATGCAATCATTTGGTTCAGAGCCAGAGGAATATGAGGTCCGATACCTATCCACATAGAGGGACATGCAGTTGCAGTGACACTTTGCAATGTACTATTTACTGTGACAGACTTGAGCCGAAAACAAGCAAGACCTGCAAGCGTGTGGAGCAGATGTGGCAAGCTTCATAATCTCACATGCTGCAGGAGTGCTCTTGGGGGTTGCCGTAGGTGTCCAGGTAGGGGAAGAGGTAGCTGCAGGTGTCCATGTTGGTGAAGAGGTGGCTGCAGGTGTCCAGGTTGGTGAGGAGGTAGCTGCAGGTGTCGATGTCGGTGAAGAGGTAGCTGCAGGTGATGGACTGCTTGTATGTGAAGGAGTGGCTGTAGGTGTCCATGTTGGTGAAAAGGTGGCTGCAGGTGTCCATGTTGGCGAAGAGGTGGCTGCAGGTGTCCAGGTTGGTGAAGAGGTAGCTGCAGGTGATGGACTGCTTGTAGGTGAAGAGGTGGCTGCAGGTGTTGGTGAAGATGTGGCTGCAGGTGTCCATGTTGGCGAAGAGGTGGCTGCAGGTGATGGACTGTTTGTAGGTGAAGAGGTGGCTGCAGGTGTCCAGTTTGGTGAAGAGGTAGCTGCAGGTGATGGACTGCTTGTAGGTGAAGAGGTGGCTGCAGGTGTCCAGGTTGGTGAAGAGGTGGCTGCAGGTGTCCAAGTTGGTGAAAATGATTTGTCAAGGATGGATGCAGCATGAAATTTTCCGCATCACTTAGTGTTGTGCCGCAATATGTCGCTGATAAATTGCTTATCACACACTGCGTCAGATAAGTAAGTTCATTGAGTTTTGATACCAAGTTTACCAAGAAATTGAACTACTGGTGACAGAAATAATGCGGCACAACACTAGCATCCCTATTGCCAAAAGATTACGGTGAGGATAAACGGGGTCTCATTCCCATTTGTATTGGTAATTGTGGAAGCTCATGTGCACCACCAACATGTCACAGACACTGATAGACGCACCTGCTGCACACACTCCAGCATCGCTGCTTCCTGGCCCGGAAACCAACCCCTTTTTTGGGTTGTCTGTTGTGCAGTGGTACTGGGACGGGTTGTAACAACCGTAGGCAGCGCCACCGACTGCTTCAGCGTCTGGTGTAGGGCAGGCACAAGGTGCTCCGGTAGGGCACAGCACCTGCTGCGCCCCTGTGAACAGCATGCAAGAGCGTCAGGGCAGAAACAGTTGTACGCATGCAAGTTGACATGCAAGTTGACAAGAGATGCAAGAATAAAGAGGTTGTCGGCTGAATGGATTCGCAATGTCAAACATAGGCTTACTAGGCTAAGACGATCTTCGACACGAATGCTGCCGTGTTGAGCACTGCACGGTGACCCTTTCCTACCTAGTGTAAGACAGTAGTAGTCGTCAGGGCTGTAGCTCTGGCTACCGCAGGTGTCTAGCTGAAGTAAGAAACGATGAAAGTGTCAGCTAGGACCCCATGCGTAAGCTGCTGGGATACCCACACTGCCTGCAGAGGTGTAGCCGCGAATCTCACACGTTCGAGATACGCACAACAGGTTTTGCGAGAAGAAGACAAAATGACGCGTTTTGCGAGAAGCAGGACGCGTTTGAGAGAAGCATGGCAGCGACAGTACCGCATCGGTGTAGACCTGGCCACGGAGTGAGTAGCAGCAAAAGCAGCAAGAGATCATATCGCCGTGTCATGCTGCTAGTGCTAAGTTCGTCTTGCTGTGAATGCTTTTGCCTAGTGAAGCTTCGCGAGTTGCAATTCACTAAACTAGTCCTTCGCGAAAGTGTGCTGAAGCAATGACCAACCAGGTCATCTTGACTAATGCTGACCAAGATTCTTCATCTTAGCGGGTACGGCACAGTCGGATATTAGTCATCGCATAGCTGAAAGCCATGGCACGGGCAATCACGCTCCGCGTGAACAAGGCAGAGACTCCAAACTTCATGAGCATCGCTCAAACACATGCTTGTGGATGCGATCTCACTTCACTCATTTCGAAAATTGCGTGACACGTCTGTCAGTAGCACGTCTGTCATTAGCAAGGCACAGCTATCTCCAAGCGAATGTCAGTGTGCCGTGAAAGCGACTAGGCTTCCATTGCAGTCAGCACTTGTAGTTACTCGTGTCAAACATGGAAACAAGCAGGATCAAATCAACAGATGACATCATAGCGCTGATGCATGTGTGTTACACTGGAAATGACGCTTTGCCTATACAACAAGACACTGAGCTGTGAGGTCCCTAGCTGATGTATGACATGACCCTCAAGATGTCAAATATATGCCTCAATCATGCTTCTGAGATTTAGGATGAGTGCCGAAGACATGTGGACACGCAAGCACGATGAGCTATGGGAGAAGCTTGAGGACAACACAAGGAAATCATTCTGCACTATGTAAGTGGCTGGTAATTATGATACCGGAACGCTGTGTGTTCATGCAAAATTATTTATGACATACATTGTACATGTGCATGCATGCAGGCATGGTGTGACAAAAGAGGCTTTGACACGGCCATACATCCCATCCCTAAGTGTGTGATCTTCCTAGAAGATCTGCTTGAGGAAATGGTTGGCAAGAAGATCCCTTTGGAACAGTCAAGGTTGCGAGGAAAGCTCTTTCCAAGATCAGGTACTGCTCTTTATGGTGATGAATGTCTTGAAAAGCATTGCAACATTGACAGATGCATATTGGTGACCTCACAGGGAGCTTCAAAGAGGGGTCCCACCACCTTACGGTGAACAGTTCAGGAGACCCTCATCAAATCTGGTAGCAGCAAAGCTATTGCAGCCAAGAATGAAGCTCGAATAGGACAACCAGAGTGTTGAGGCCATCAAGTCCAATGTATCACAATTGACACTTTGATGTGCATAGGCCCTTGCGGCAATCATCTCAGAGATGGCCTTCAAGCCACCAGTCTGGATGGTGATGAAGTTGTGAGACTCCTGGATACCTGCATAGGACATCATGACCACTTCAATGGATTCAAAGTGGCTGCCATTGTCTTACTGGGGACTTGAATGCGATTCAGAGGTAAGTGGTGATGTTGCTGTGCACCATTGCAATTTGCAGTGACAATTGAATTGGAATGCAGGGGATGACCTCATGGATGCAGAACCTAGCTTACTTGCCGTCACACCTGTTGTGCGCTGTGTGCCTGTGCCAATGCAAGTTGTCACATGGTAAGCTTACTTGCTGAAGCAGTAGGACATTCTTCAGATTTTGCAGGGCATCCTTGCCATCCTTGCCAACCTTGGAAGTGAAGGTTGGCAAGGATCGTCAGTGAAGTTGTTAGATGGCTACATTGTATGTTTAGCAAACAAGTGTATGTTTGAATGGCTTGTGTGGGAAAGACAGTCACTCACCATTGTCATTTTGCAGCTCACTCACACTTCATATCAAGACAAAACTCAACTCAACCATGCACTGTTCTGCAGCTCAGAACATTTCCTTGACTTTGCCTTCATGTGTTTACTGACCCTCACTCTTGTTGTGCGTTGTGTACCTGTTCCAATGCAAGTCATCGCATGGTAAGCAAAAGTAGAATTGAGAGGTTGTTGCAGGGTATCCTTGCCATCCTTCACTTTGCAAGGATTGGCTTGAAGTTGGCAAGGATGGCAAGGATTATCAGTGAACATAACTAGCTGGCTGCATTGTATGTTTGGATGGCTTGGGTCCAGACAAGTATGATGAAGACACTTAATCACCATATGTGTCACTCTACAGAACGGGCAAGGTCCATTCTTTTGGATGGCTGAGGTATTCAGGGTTTGCTCAGGACAAAGATCCCAAGCTTGATGCAGCTGGAGCACTTGCTGATCTGCTTGTATTCAGTCTCAATCTGACTGGGTTGAACATTGATAGCGAGTCCAGACAGCAGCTGGCAAGTCACATGCACCAGTGGAATGGCTGATTGCTTATCTGGCTTCACTGCTCTTTTCAGAAAAGCAATACTGTGCTGCAATGCATGTGATCTCCGCAGGTGGAACTACAGGGTAATGTTCAAGGACCTTTGGCATGCTGACAAAAAGCAGGATCGCAATGCTCTGGCAAAACCTTTGCACAACACCTTGCAAGAAGTGGAAGGGAGCCCTGTTGTGAAAACAAAAGTGTTGCACTTGTTCAGGTATGCAAACATCATACACAGTATACTTTCAGCTCAAAACTTGTGTTCATCATGCAACTGCACCTGAGCTTGATTGCCCACCACAGGGACAGTGGTGTCATCTTGCTGTTGCAGTGCACTGATCACTTTGCTCTGTGTGTGAGTATGATCCACACAGGATGTAATTACCGGTTAGTCATCACTGCTAATTTCAGCACTGCTATGCCGAAACGCTATCTCAAGAGATCTTGCCCTTGTAACTAACTTCACACATTAGCTCTTCCGATACTCTTACTATTTGCACACCCCCACGTTACAGTGGTTTCGGAGCTCGGAATGATGTGCATGCTGAAGAATGAAGCATGCACAAAGGGACGTATCGCGGCAAGGTCGAAGCGATCATCCTGACGTCCGTATTATCATGGTCGATACTGTCCCTAACAAATTCAAATGGGCACACGATGGTTTGGGGAAAGCCAAAACGGAGGACGACCACGAGCAGTTTACGTTTTTAGCTCTTTGCAGAAGAAAAAGATAAGTTGACGTTGAAAACACGGATTGGGCAAGACGTGTACCGTTTTCAACAAACGACTGAGTTTTTACATCTTCCGTGATGAATAAACATCACGGAATCGGATATGGCGATCCCCATGACTGAGGTTGCTCGGGATCACTCAAGCGCATCCTCTTTGTTACGTGTCATCCTTGGTTGTGCCTGGCCGATTCAAGTCAATATGAGCGCAAACATATACTTGACTCGGCGCCACGGGTGACCCTTGTCAGAAAGCCACATAAAGAATAGGATGGCAAGGATTATTCACAAAACCTATGGTTGAAGCTGATTGAATGCCGTCATTTGGGTACATGATCAATTACCCAG
>JAABUL010004375.1_pt1 | contig 19050 bp, 13 predicted proteins | sample 5559151 | NCBI WGS metagenome assembly JAABUL01 (sample SAMN10711876, study PRJNA513368) | rock metagenome | isolation source: Antarctica rocks | place: Antarctica: Victoria Land, Pudding Butte sud | reverse complement strand
GATGAGACGATTGCCATATTGTCAGTGATCGCTTCGACTTGATCGGCGCTCACGCGCTCGTAGTGTTGACGGCTGCCTCGCAAACGACACGCAAAATCGTGGCATCGAGATAAACTAAGCAATTAACGCCATTGTCAAATAAGAGCTCGTCAACGAGTCTTACACGGTCGTCGTGCCGATTGATACTGGATATCGACGTTGTACGATCTTGAGCAGAGAAGTGACTGCTAGATGTAGAAGACCACCTCACTGAGACTGCTTTACCTGAAGTGATGTCTTGAGGCAACGTGCGAAAACGACAGATACATCGACTTGCGATTTACGTTTATGAAAAGGATGCTTCATGAATCAGGAGAGGCTTTTGGCGCATTTGGAGACACGGACATACATGACTGGTCGACGCTTGAGACTGGATGACTCTTCTTATTATTGCGCTCGACATGGGACGAAACAGAAGCATAACTGAGTCTCAGCCAGCCCTGTCCGCTTGGCACTTGGTATCACTCTGTCTTCGGGAACGACGCGCTATGGGCCTGAATGCGCTGTCCATTACGAATACGTGTTGGGACCCTTTGGTTACCACGCGCTGCCGCAGATTGTTGAATAAAGTCTTGACGTAGGCCAACACTGTGAGCACAGTCGGCCAGCTTTTCAACACTCCTGACAACTGCCCCTGGGCCTGACACCCCAGCTCTCACGGGTAGACTCGGCCGTTATTGAGCCCGAACACTTTGCCGACGGGCCTCGAAGCTTGCAAGATGTGAAGTATCAACGTCCTACCGCGATGTCATTGGTCGTCAAGCCCACGAAAGAGTGGAGCTTCGGACCTCTTCACTCCTCACCCGAGCAACTCATTCCGGAAGCTTGGCGAAGAATATTGATAACCCCCAAACATCCTCTCTTCCTCCTTCTCTTTCTCTTCTTCACCACTCCCACATTCGTTAGACAACATCAAAATCCAGCATCTCATCCAATTCAAAACATCTCACAACCACTCAAACGATCAACTACCCAAGCTCCCAATCATCCAAAATGGGTAGCAACTTCAGCCACTGCCCGTCCGAGGGTCGTAAGCCAGGAGGATGCCACCTCAAATTCATCCGTGACATCGTCACCAAGGAGCACGATCTCGGTAAGCCAAGTCATCCGCCCACCTATCTTCTACGCATCCCCCCCGCTCTCAACAGGCTGACCATCACAACAGACAACACCGTCCTCCTGCCCATCAAAGTCGTCTTCTACGCCTTGGCCATCGCCCTAGTCCTCCTCATGATCGGCCGTCAAATCACCTCGTATCGTGCCAAGAAGCAGCAGGCTTTCATCATGAAGCGTATGCCTCAAGACCACTTCGCTGACGAGGACGTGGAGAAAGGTATGTGCATGCTTTCGACTGAGTGATATGGTACTTGCTGATGGTGTTGTATTGGGAGCAGCTCCTGCCCATGGTGTTCACTTCGGTAACACTCCAGCTCGTTGATTCTCCAAGAACACTTCGCCAGCCAGTGCCGACAAGACGGCACAGTCTCCTTCTGATGGTATGGTGGTGTTGGAAGGGCATATTGTGTGATTGCATGCGTTGCGAGTGAGTGGAAGTGAGTTGTGGATTCCAAAGTGGAACTTGTATGCGGAAAGGAAGGCTTGCATAGATCCGAATAACGCGCTCTATATCCTGCTCCTGCTTTATGTACCGTACATTGGTGATTCGTGACAGTTGGGAGTAGATGTCGTGATTGCACGTAGGTAGATCTCACCCTCACCTGTGCTCTGCTCCCTCGCTATAGAAACATCAGCCACTACTCCACATAGAAAACGAAAAATCACCCCCCTCACAATAAGTTCCCATCTCCAAAACTCTACCATCTTACCCCCGTCGTCACTAAGCTCCTACCACAAAACGCGACCTTATCGCACCATTCTTCCTCTACGCGCTTTCATCTGACCACTCCTTTTCCGGAAGACATCACATTTCCACACAGCGCCCCGTACGACTCATTCTCAATTTTCTAAATAGTGGTATCTCACTTACTCAAGATGAACACACCATGATAACATGAGGATACTTCATCTCCCCAGTCGTGACGAAGACTCACGCCATCTCATCCCTTAGTTCAGCTTTAGCATCACTACAAGACACCAGAGCAACCGGAGGGAGCTGCGAATGTTTGATCAAGTGTAGGAGCATCCGAGCGCGACATACACTACCGGCTTGCTCCCTCCTCCCCTCCTCCTCCTGCTAAACTCACTAGCATACACTCTCAAATGAGCCTATCTTTTCAACGTACATGAGTTCCCTCCGGCTGAACTCCTGCTCTGGCCTGGTGCAGAACTATCACGGTGTATGTTGAATGGAATCGAAGTCCACCGCTACGGTATTTCGAGAGGGTGGATGATGGGGTGGTGCTGATTGTTTGGACTTGATGGGGAGTGGCGATTGGACAGAATCTGCGGCTGTTTTGGAGTGTATCTGATGGTCGCTTGCGGGTGGAGGATACGTGAGAGACAAGGTGAGGATTGCGTTGGCTGGGCGTGTGGGAATTTGAATTGGAGTTGGAGATGGAGATGGAGATGGGAAGAGGGGGTATGATTCTGTCTGCGTGGTTGGAATTGTAGGCTGGCGGCTGAGATTCATTTAGCGGGTTTTTGTGAAGGATAGGGTGGGTTGGGGGAAGGTAGTGGAACTGGGTGGAAGGGGAAGAGAGAGACTTTCGCTGGATTAATTAGATGTGTGTAGTATGGTCAGGAGTAGACGTCCGGAGCGAGGCCGCTTGGAGGGCGTACTTGCGCAACATTGAAGTCTGGAAGCCGATATCTTGGAGCTTGACGCTGTTACGTCGACGACTTCTTCATCGGCGGGCTACGCCAATGTGGACACTGGGACAAGGTTCTCGGTTCATGACAGTGGAATTCTCGGTCTTTGGGTACGCTCATGGCGCATAGCACGCTCCCAGTCGATGGATTCTGCTCGCTTGACATAGGAAGAAATAACTGTTCGCCTTCGTGATATAGCGAGTAGTCAACTCATGATATTGGAAGTTCTCCAGAGTAGCGTCTGGTATTCCTGCACGACACATGTATGTCAGGATGTACCAGGAAAACGGGATGCGAGCATGCCATCTTCGGCACGGAAGTCCACTGAATAGATGCCTCCTACATTGCAGATCGAGCTCCATTCAATGGCGTGCGGATATCTCTAAAGGAAAATTCTTCAGCTGGGCCTTGATTAGTAATGTTTCTTGAGGTACCAATTTATGCACCGCCTCCAAGCGAAATCAGAGGGAAGCATTCGAGGGGAATATAGAAGAGGAAATGGCGTCCTCGCTAATCAGATTCGAGACTTGTGAAGAACTGATACAAGGTAGAAGTAGTGAGGAACGAAGCACTAGGCCCTCCAAAACCTCTATCAGGTGCGTATGGCATTGAACCGGGAAAACGTGTTTCAGGTGGGTGCATTACTGCTAAGCTCGTCATGTGGTCCAAGTGATTTTGCTTAAGATACGGTTGGGCTGAAGGTAATAGTTTTCGATTTGACAGCGACTCCAACCAGGGAATGGTCGCCATTCAAAATCATTGCAAGATGGGCCGAGAGCTGCCGAATGATTGCCAACCTCGTGATTCACGCTATCTTGTCTAGGTAGCGAACTGCCAGTAATTCTTGCAATGACACCCACAGAACAGCAGAACGAAGGCTCCAAGAAGCAGTGAAGATGTCAGTCATTTGGCCAGAGAAGACGCTGTCTACATCTGTACGGTGGCGTTGGTGATGGTAAAATCATCCCAGCTCGCAAGCCTAATTTGGCAACGCATGGAATCTTGAAGTCAGCATCATGAAATTGGCGTGTCCGGCCCCAGCAGTCAATCCAGAGCCAAAGTTTCACTTCACCGTTTCAGTGAGAGGGTAGTGGATGCCGTGGTTACTAGGCTCGTCTGAGCAAGCTGATTTTTTGGATCCGCCACGCAGAGCTATGACCTGAGATGGCAGTCCTAGCAACATGAAGGGGCACAGCATGTCCCATAAGCTTTTTTCATTCAACAGGTCTTGCATGGAAGGATTCGGGTACCCTTTGCTCGCATAATCCACGTTCGACTTGAATGCCCCATGAGTGGCAGCTTCGTTTCATGTTCAGCGTGCGGGTGTTCAACAAGTAACAGTCTAGGTAGATGAATTGGGTCGCTGGCTCGACGGCCAGCGGCGATCAATTAACAGTCTGCTCTGTAGATTTTTGTGGACTTCCTTGTGGACAGGACTACAGCGGAGATAGCTTAGCGCGCGGCTAAACGCCTGCCTTTCAGCCCTATCGATAATGCCGGGAATAAGTGCATCTGCCTTCCTCGCTGCTATAGACCCAATATCAAAATATGAGTTTGAAGCTCCCATTCCAAGCCTGCCGCTGACGCCGACCACAACCGTCTCACCAACCAATGCTCCTGCATGGAGTGTGTATTGTGATAGAGGCTATCAAGAATGGTACGATTTCTATTCTGCCTGGGAAGAAATTCCAAATCATCCGAGACAAGATCTACTCCCTTACCGGAAAAACGCCAAGTGCTTCTTGATAGTGGAGTTCCATCCCAATGTGGCGTCTTCGGCCGGCTTCCCTTCGAGATCCGCCATATGATCTATGTCTACGCCCTCGGAGGCAACCTTCTGCATCTCATCCGTGAGGGTCCCTGGCACGATGTGAATCATCGCCCCTTGCCAATGACCCAGCCGATTCTCCTTCGCTGTTACGGAAGAATGGAGCCATATCGCCTCCCATGTCTGCTCCAGACATGCAGACAGATATATGTCGAGGCAGGCCCTGTACTATACAGTACGAACACACTCGGTATCTTCGGGGTAAACGGTCTATCTATGTTCCGCGACCTTTCTCGACGAATCCGCAAAGATCACTTCGATGTGATCACTTCGATCTGCATCAATTGCCAAGTGGACGACTACGTTGGCGTTGGAACAAATGGGATTATTGAGTCTCACGAGACTGGCTTCTTGGATAATTGGAGACAGACATGGGAGGTCCTCGCAACACAGATGGTCGGCCTAATGGACCTGGAGGTTCAACTTTTCAAGATGTACTTCCCTCAATTGAAGTTGTCACTCCAAGAAGATTGGGTGAAGCCTATGTTGGAGGTTCGAGGATTACGAAGATTCGAATTCGATTTGGCGCAGGGCATTGGGTCTGATGAATCTACAGCTGATTATAACGAGAGATTAGAGTGGTTCCAGAGAGAGCTACGGAGCTCGGCCTGCTCTGCGAAGTGAGAGCCACTCTGCTCAATACACCTGTGGACCCGGATTTGCTCATTGCGATCTTTTGACGGCATTGGTCGGCCACGGTAGCCATAGGCGGGTGATCGGATTATTCAGGCCCCAATGATCGATGATGGTGATGGTTCTGACATTGCGATTCGAGTTACTGGACCTCAAGATGCCTCGGTGTGATACATTATCTTATTCGCGTCAGTCGATTTGATGGATGGACGCTGTGGGATTTGCTTAGCCGAGATTTCAAGCATCTTCACGTCCACAACGGAGATTTGGCGGGTTTCTGCACCTTATTTGTGCCCATCTAAACTTCTTCTCCTCCTGGTCCCGTTTCCCGTTCCAACCGCGCACCTGTATTGCCATAGCCGTCTGAGCTGGATACAGATGCTCATTCTGCTACCTCCCTGCTAACGAATAATTTGTCCGTCGGGCCCCTATAAGCATGAATTTCATGGAAGACTGCCGCACGGACCGAACTCAGTCATATGAACGGTCGCTAAAGAGCAGATCTGTTGGAGACGAAAAATCTAGGCTGGGGTCTTGTGGTTGTTCGATCTTTGGCTTCAGCTAGCAGTCGCAGCTTTGGAAAGCAACAGCATGAAATCTATGTTTTGCAGGGAGCGGTTGCCTCGAGACGTTTCGAGTGTATCTTCCACAATGCAACAGTACTCTTGTGGATGCAACATCTCGATGGCGACCACTTAACGGCAAACCCCTTAGTGTAGTCGCGACCTCTTCTTACCAAGACCATCTTCCTCCCAATATTTCCACTCCGTTCCTCCAATCGCTGAAATGGCTCCCATATGGCGCTCCAGCCTGCCCTCGGCCACCGACATTCAGACGGACAGATTATTGATTTTCGACGTAGCAGGCGCCTCCTCGCGCCCCCTCACGGAAGCATGTGACTCTGAAGCCATGTGGAATTATGATGGTGAACCACTGGACACGGCGAGGCCCCTTCAAAGGCAGATATGGCATCCGAATGCCTTGAATATCACGGTGCGAGGCCACCAATCTTATTTTGGAGGGAACTTGGCAGTCACCACACCTAGTCAGCACTAGCATCATCAGTCGCCTTCGAGAGATTGTCCGTGATCCGAGGCCGGATGAAGAAAAGCAAGAGTTGATCTTTCCTTACCAGCCAGGACTCAATCATGGAATCAACACTTAGAACACTAAGAAGATGACCACCATTGCCCGAGAAATTACCACGACCGAGGTGTCGTATCAGTACCTCAAGCTTCTCAACCGTCTTGCATGAAGGTCTGTGCCAGCCAGTTGGCCCGCCACTTTGAACGTTCGTGTCCGGCAAGCGAGAAGAGGCTGGACACTTTTAACGGAAAACTCAAGTTGCAAGTGCACGGCCACGGACCGTACGCTATGAAACCTGCAACCTTTTCACAATCTACAGTAAGTCCCAGCCACAAGAGCTCGGCGGTATCATACTCCACAGCTCTTTCCACTTAAAAACGAGGGCTGCCAGCGAACATTCATCACCAATCCCGTCACAGACTCCTTCACTGACTACCCTGCGATCTCACATGGCCCGAGCGAATCGATACTGACAAGAATCTCGTCTGCCCGCAGCCATTTGCAAACGTCGGGATAGGCCAAGAAGAGGAGAGCTTCGACACGTCTTCAAAGTCATTCTCTGATGACACTACAGATATCTCAATTCTAAACAGCGATTCCGATGCCCTGACGAGCGCAGTGGCCACATGCACCAAGAATTCAAACGAACACTGCCTGAAATGTGTGACTGTGCTGCTGGACGCTGAACTAGCAATGGGAAAAGCGAAGTCTTTCGGACAAGCATAAAAGCGATCACTCCGCTGCAGCTCTCAAACCAGCGAACTCAAGAGGCGGAAGCCGTCTTGCCACATTTGATTCAGCTTTCTTTGAAGCAGTGGGCATCTCGCCATAGAGGGACTGTGACCGTCATTGTTCGTGGACGATTTGAGCTAATCCGATCTGTCTTCCGTGCGGAACCAACAAAATCCCGTTTAGGGGTAGGGCAAGGAAAGATGAGGCGCTTGCTATACAAACCTTGGAGTAGCTAAGTAAGAAACCTAGCTTGTGTTTATCCAAAGGACTCTGGCATAAGGGAAATGAGCTAAATAAGTAAGACTTGTCGAAGGGAGATAATTTAAGTAACGGCCTGGATATTCTGCTGTATTGCGAAGAAACATGCTCAGCTTCAGTCCCTTTGCGTATGATTGATGAAGGGCTTCCAGGCCCTGTCATGAGCGTTAGGTAGCCTAAGCTCACGCACAATGGAAGTTCAGTGCCACCATCCCAACAGGTAGCAGCTGAATCAAAGCTCTTCCTCGACCACCTCAAAGCCCTCCCGATACAGCCTACAACCCACCCCCCCCTCCCCCCCCCAAACCTTCACCAGCACAATCACCCACACCCAAACAACCAACAGAAGCCTCTCTCATGCCTAACTCTGATTCTACATCGAGAACAAGCTTTTCCCAAGACCCACCTCGCCAAGAAATAAATCTTAAATCCTCAGCATCGTTTTTGCATTTTGGTCGGGAGGAGGGGGGGAGGTGGGGTTTTGCTTGAGACTTTTTTGGGTGACGAGATGGGTGGAGGTGGTTTTGGTGTAGAGGGAAGGTAGGGTATTGGAGTGTATCATTTTGGGTTCTAAGGTTGATTTGGTGGTGCACAAGTCATGTGGAAGTGAAGCGAATGCGGAGCTAAGATTATGAAATTAGTGGCGAATTTTTCTTTCGGTGATGTTGGACGGGTGGTGTACGAAAGAAACCCAGATCAATTCTCTCATTTACCGAATTCGGCTGTAATTCCCAATTCTTCGCTTTCAGTCTCGATAGTAGTGAAAGGGGCAGCAGAAGTGATAGATAAGAGGCCAAGCAGATCCAAGACGCTCGCGTTGAACCTACCTACGCTTCTTGAAACATCTCGCACATTGTCCGATATGCAAGAATGAGCCTTCGTAGTCTGGTCGATCAGGAACGTCAGATAACCTTGCACCCCTATCTAAGGCCTCAGCTGCTTTGTCTGCAACCGCCCCTAAAGTTTTGACAACATGGAGCTGTATTCCAGCCAAAATAGCCTCACAACAAGGCCATGCCACAAGCTCCCATTCACTGCGCGGTAAACCCTCACATATATCATACTCAGGCATCTAATCCTTCGTAGAGGTAGATGATAGGATACGATATACATAATGCAAAGCCAAGCTAATCTCTGCTTTCAACGCAGACAAATCAGCAGCCTGAATCTTCAATGGTGATGGAAATAATATCGCAATTCGACTTTGAATACGGCGATTTGACTTATTCTGCGGTGATAACGAGCGGTACTGGGGGTAGCTTGCGCAGATACATTCGTGAGAGTTTGGAAGACAGACATGGCAGGGAGAATGCTGAAGAAATTGAAAAGGTCGCTAAGTGCTTTGGAGGATCTAACTGTTGGTTGGAGCAGAGTGATATGGGTTACCAGTGAGGGCGCTAGAGATGATGCAGCATATCGTATCTTATGGTGGTGGATCTGCAGATGGGGGAGTCGATGGCTGTTAGGAAAAGGTTGGTTAAGGAGGTCTGTTATAGTATGATGTCGAGCTAGATATTATGCCGCCTCTGGTATGGAAGAAAAGACGTCACATCTGGGTGGTCAAATCGACCCATTTGCTCTGCTAACAGGTAGCGGTTAGTTGTCAAAACGCAATGAGTGTGATAGGTTGGGCATGCGTAAGGGCTCTAAAGCCTAGACCTTGACTAGTCTCCTACTCACCTAACACATCGTGTTTAGATGATGATATATCTATAGACGAAATGATGACAGATAAGTAGATAGATGAATCAATTTGTTGTATGGTCTTCAACCTGTATGATGGCTGTCGATGGGGTACTTTACCAACCACCTCCCCGCCTCAATCGAGATGGGATGCTCATCATAAACATGAGCTGGAAGCTTTAGACCGTGTTCTGGGAGGCGGACCGATAGACCGTTCGACGTCTGTTGATATCTTTCGTCGCAGCTCCGGAGAGCTTGCCATTCATCAAGGAATGTAGGTTCGTCGATGGCGCCACGGGCTCGAGCTATGTTCAAACAAGCCATGATCCGTATATGTAGCGTCTTGTGTACTTTCATCTCCTCTGTTATCTTTTGTGCGGCTTCCAAGCCCAGCTTGACTACGCCTTTGCCGTCCTTTTGCCTGGCATGAACGTTCGCACCCAGCTCGATCAAGACTCTGGTAGCAGAGATGATGCCTAGTTTTATCGCGATATGTAATGGGGACTCGCCTCTGCGGTTACGACCGTTCAAATATGCCCCAGCATCCGCCAAAGTTCTTATGTAGAATTCTAATTCTCCGTCGTGGTTGCTGCCCTCCGGGCGAGTGTGGCTGGATTGAAGAAATGCTAGTAGCGGCGTGTTCCCAGCTTTATCATAAGCGTTTGGGTTTACGCCTACAAGAAGTCTCGTGCATTGCGATTGTCGAAATTGACGACGTAATGACATCGATTGTTTGCGCGTCGACGTTGGTTGTTTATCGTTCGAAGCATCTTCAAATCGTACTCTCGCAAGACAGTGAAGGCCATTTCGCCCGTAATAATCTTCTGCAAAGAACTGGCCACAGGCTTTGTTCACTATGTCTTCGAGCTGGTTGTTATCTACGTCGACTCTAGCCGAAGGGCCCTCATCGAATGCCAGACCACCGCAAGATTGCACAGGACGATTACCAGCAAAGCTCCAAAACAAAGCATCGAAGGCTTCAAAGCGCTCTGGGTCACTCAGTTTGGCTTCCTGTGCAAGATAACGGAGCCGCGACAGCCATGTTCTCCCAAGATTGTCCCTCCGAACATCTCCCAAGGTTGTCCCTCGAACCAAGTGATCCGTCAGCGTTGCGAACAGTTTGATTACGGTGCTGTGATGAAGATCATACTGAAGTAACACCTGAAGCACGTCGACCCCTTGGTGGTCCACCTTCCCAAAGTCAAAGCCTAACCGGGAGACATATGACAACAACGCAGGCAGATGATCTTCCCGCTCCAATAAGTTGCGAGGATCTAGGACATGCAAGAAAGTCTGGCCAGCAGTATTGACTGCATTTGGGTTGCCGCCTCGTTTTATGAGACCAATGATGGATTGGTAGTCAAGGCCAATAGCTGCAGCTACATGAAGCGTAGTATTATCAAACCTATCCAATCGTAGAATATCCAAGCAAGAGAACCCTCCATAGTCTTCAATGGAAAATTCCAAAGGGACATATTGTGAGGATGTAGTCCTAAACGAGCTATCTAGCAGCTCCAAGCATTTGCTGCACCAGCTGGAGAGCGTGCAGCCATCAGCACCATATTCAAGAAAGCCGCCGGGAAGGTCCACCGGATGTTCGGTGGCGTAGATGGTGTCTAAAGCTAGCTCCTGGGGTAGGGTCCATGGGATCTCATTCAAAAAACTGAGACTAGAGACCGCAGCACTGGAGCGTTTCGTTCCTTTGGAAGATAGTGAGAAATGATCGAAGGCGGTCATGATTTCACTGATTTGAGAAGATGAGTAGGACAAGCGTTTGGTAAAGCTTCGTAGGCTTGGTGACCATGATTTCTGGCGCTTTGATTCAAGGTTTTCGGTGTTCGATTCCAGAGTGAATTCAGGTCCGAAAGTTCGTTGAACGACGTCTCTGTTCAGGTCTGTGGAGATCTGTGTGGGGATGGATGTTCTCTGTGAATGCGGAGACTCGAAGGATAGGGCGACACCGATGGAAGTGATGTCTACGTCCGCTTCACAAGAATCAGGCCCTAGGGCTTCTGGTACTTGAGGCGCAAAATGATGGTCAGTAAGTGCTGCCCACGGCGAATGGCCGGCCAAAGCGTTGCTAGGTTCAAGCGGATAGTTGACGTATTGATCCCAGATTGACTCATCGGCAATGAAGCCTTCTGAAAATGACACTGGCTCCGGTCTTTGAGGAGAGGCGGCTGGACAGGAAATCAATGTCTCGTACCCCGACACTGGCTCAAATGAGGCTGCGACGTGCTCAAGAGGCTCCGTCAGAAACTCGATGTTCGAGAAGCCAAGGTATGTATCCTGTACGCCCACGAGAGCGCTAGGCTCTGTCTCATGATTCCAGGGCATACTGGCTAAGTCCTCTGGTGGTGCGATACTGTCCAAATTGCCTCTAACGTTGAACTCGGTCTCGTTCTCGTTCTCGAGAACAGAGCTGTACCATAGCGTTTTAATGGACGAAAACAGAGGGGACGTCTCATTTTCAGGTTCACCTTGGAGACCACCACTGATAGGCTGCCGAGACGGTGAAAGTCGATCAGTCCGCGCTTTTGAGCGGGCCTCTCCCTGATCGCGGCGTTTTCGAGCGACAACTATCTTCCGATAGCGTGGTGTGTGCGTAATTCGTAGCCGGCATTCTGTCCTATCTCGTGGTCGTGCAGATACGAGACGATTGGTATGCAAGACTCCCTTGATATTGTTCTGAGCACAGCGGACTCTGCCAGCCTATCAGCATCTGCTCAATACGCTTTGCGTTGAACATACGAGATGCTTTTGCCAGTGAGTCTTCTCGAGACCTCACATATGTCCTCTGTAGAGAGGTCCGTGTACATATAAAGTCGTGTGAGCTTTCGCTTTTCCGACCCTGTCAATTTCGGATGTCTCCCTTGCTTCGGTCTCGTCGCTGCCAGCTGCGTATGCTTGTGACCTTCCGTTAACGGGTGCCGGGTATTCCTGGCTTCCGAGCTCCAAACGACCCTTGTTTCTATTTGAGGTGTGTGGTGCCATTTGTTAGGGCACGGTCCGATCGTGGTACACAGCTGGATCTGCTGTGTGGGCGTTACACGGGGGCTTCAGACACCAGCGGTCTCTTCTGGAGCGCCAAACTGGTTTGTGAGGCGCTGAAGGATTGCAGTTGAGGAGATTAGGATTGCCACAGGTAATGAGGACGGAAGGCGGAGGAGAAAGATTCCAAGGCATAATATCAGTCATCGCGGGCTTTGACAAGGTCGTAAGGCTATCCACGATGCTGTATTTCATTTCTGCGTTGCCATTTCTGCGTTCCTCTAGGCTGCTCTTGCTCATTGGTGCATCAATCTGATTACTAAGATATTCAACCAATCATATTGATCCACATCCTACGCCGAATCTGCTGTACTCCAGAGAACCAGATGTGGTTTCAAGGGTTCGCCAATCAGATTCCATCGATGAACAGTTCCAGACTCCAGACAGTGTCGCTTCCCTAGGATTTAGATGCTGGATGACTGTAACCAGAGCAAGCTCAGGAAGCCGACCTCAGCGAATCTATATATATGACGTTGTACCCTTGTCTGATGTATAATCCAAGATGGACTTGGATGTGTCGCCTAGCGCAGATTGGGGACGCAAAAAGGCAACGCAGAAATGAAGATTCAGAAATGGGGACGCAGAAAAGGCAACGCAGAAAAGGAACGAGGAATCTCGAGACTCCAATATCTATAAAATAGCGGACACCCTGTCTGAATTTGGCCTGCCATTTTGTTCCACATCCCTCTTCGTCGCAGGCGAAACATTTCCAGTACTGTTTCCGACATACCACACCGCCATAAGCATTTACGCATCTGATGGTCCTTCTTCGTCCCTGTATCAAATAATCCAAGTAGATCTCGGCAAGGACCGGGCCTAAGAGCTTGCTACTCTGATCAAGAGGTAGGATTCCGTGTCCGCCGAGTGTAGAACAGAGTCCTTAGCAGATCCTGTCGCTGACGTTGTCACAGCCATCGTGCCCTTACACAGAGAGATGCCACCACCCACCGAAAAAGAGTCAGCGCAAGAGGCTTTGCACAAGCCCACTAGGAAGAGAGAAGTGCGTACTATTCGTCATGGACATACACACGGGTTGTCAAGCTGATACATATTTCGCAGACCTTGAATTTCCAGACACCTTCCCGCCAAGGCCCCTTCAGTTCGCCGACACAAGGCACGCATGCCGTACGCCGTGACTGGGGTCAGAATGGCGCTCCCGTAGCGAATGGGGCCGCTCAACAGCAAGCACAGGCTTCCACCGATGGCAGTACAAATTCCAGCCCTATGACACAGAGATGGCAAGCCGAAATAAATCGAGAGCAACCGTACAATAATGTTGGCGCATATATGACAAAGAATGAGAATGATGGTGCTGTTGTAATAGCGCGGGGCAAGCAACACGGATCCAGATCTTCTTTGTCTGGACAGAAGGATTCAGCTGCTTCAAATTCAGGCAGCGGCCTCAGGTAGGAGGTGCGGAGGTTTGGCAAGAAGAGCCAGAGTGTTGAACATAGCTTAGCTTGGATAGCTTCGACGATGATGCGTACTTGATTGGATAACAAACCTGCCGCATGTATGACAAGCATCCTTGTTGACGTTACCAAGTAGGGTCGTTGTCAATGACCGAGGCTGTGCTCTGTACCCAAGTTTGGTGAACGTAGACCTGTAGTATTGTCTGCACGATCCAAGTTCAGGTTCATGCACAGGTTATGTTGCTCCGTTTTACTTTTCTTTTTGAAACTTCAGCTGCTCGCAATTGGAAGCACTTAATGCAGAGTTCGTGGCAGAACATTCAATGAGATGGCTCGGATCCTAGCTTTGGGATGACCTAGAGTCGAGCCTTGCTCTGCGACAGAAGAACAAATGTTATTAGGCCCTGAGGGAAGATCGTGGGGCCAATGGTCGACCCGTTCCTACTTACGTTCAGGGTTCATCGCTTGCGGTTCTCACCGTTTCAATACTTTGAGTCTATCATCTTTATTGCTTGCAATGCAGGAGCTTTCTGATTGCTGATTTTTCGAAAAATCGTGACCCTTTAAAAGACTTGGGGGTGTGCAGATATTGTTGCTATACGTGAGATCGGCTACAACGTCATCGCTCGTTATGTTAGCTATTTTCACCGAGGATTATCTTTGCTTCCATGTATTGCACGTAGAACACTCCTTTCTCTGCTTGCTACATCGCAGCACAAATGCCAATAGGATCTGAGGCATCGATAGAGACTGGCTTCTCAGTCTTTGGCAATTTGTCAAGCCGGAAGGCGTTGAAATGGTATAACTGGGTTGGTGGTGGCAAGTGCATACTTCTGCCGTCAAGCAAAGAGTACAAGCAACGGCGTCAGCACGTTCGAAACCTTGGTCAAGGTTATGACTATGCCTGATGATAGTTACATTCAAGAGACCTCCCGAAATGCCTTGTTCGTTTATCCTGAAGGCTTAGTCGAGGTGGTTGAATGTAAAGTGCGATTTCCGCTAATTCAATATCGAGGCGGCAAAAGCGCATCGGCGCTTAGGACATTCTAGGTTTAGCGCAATCCTGCATAGTGACGTTTTGTGTATTGACATTCTCTGTCATTCTTTGTGATACATGAGCCAGACAGTATCCAGACTCAACAATGGCACCCAATGATAACTTCATCCAGCGTGCCGTGAACAATGGCGTTGCAACAGCAGGCGGTTACGCTGGTGGAATCGTCGACGCAGCAGGGAAAAGCGTCTCCGGCGCAGGTCGCAATGTTGGCAATAGGTGATTCTCCGCCCTCCTTCACCCACCCTCCCATGTTCTATTGCAAGTCTGGTGCAATGAGACTGATCAAAAACAGTGTGACCAACGCAGCCAACAGTGCCGGCGGCTCTGCCTCGAGCTACGGCAACGGTATCAAAGATGCGACAAAGGCGTCTGGCCCCAGGACGCAGACGGCACAGAACCCACTGGGGACGAGCAGTAACAGCTATGGAGGGAAGAAAGTCATGACTGGGGCTGGGAGCAAGGGAACCTCAAGTGGGAGCAAAGGGACTGCGAGCAATCCGTTGGGGCTGTCATGATGTGGATCATATACGTGCAACATTGGACGTGCGGTCCGACTTGACACCATGAATGGATGCTGCCAATGGTGTCCTCGATAACTTACGGGGGTTTGCACACATTTAATTTCGCTCCGGTGCTCATGGGCAATGAATTCCTCACACATTGGAAGAAGCAGATTCTCTAGGCATGTTCCAGCATTGGTCGCCCCAATCGTGTGAATGCTCCTGGAGGCTGATGTCATTCGTTCTGTCTCATATATGGCTGCTGGCCACTCTCTGGGGAACTCTAGATGATGGAGCTCTGGTACGGTGATCGATTGCTATGTTTCTTATTCTCTACCTATCGAGGATGCATTCTGCGATAGCGCCAGTGTCGGGCTTTGACCTGATGGCCTACCATACACATGAATACTGATCAGATCCGCCGCTCCTACACTCACAGTCATAAATCCACCATACCTATACTCCGGATTCTCCTCACCAGAGCACTTATGAGCCAGCACCCACGCCGAACTTGCAACATAAGTCACCCTCACAGAGTCTTCGTCTTTGTCATTTTTCATGTCGATAAAGATCACGCAACTTCCGTGTGTATATCTTACCGGCAACTGGTACCAATGAGGGTCAGTCGAAGGCTTTCTGCTAAAGATGTATGCCGCCCATTTGTTTCTATTCCCGATTATCTGGTCGGAGGCTTCTTCGCAATCGAACATGACGTATGGATATAGGAGTTCGCGCGGTAGGGGTGGATCGTAGCATGTCAATTCTCCTCCTAGTCTTGTAATGATGCTTGCTGACGATCCATTCGAGATGTTCGTAGATGTGTTTAGACCTGGCTTTCCACCACTAGCCAGAGCCTCCAGTATTGGCACATCGGGCTTGATGAAAGAGTCACCACTGATTTCCGGAACCTCGCTCACCGCCTGCGTTCTAGTAACAATATGCGCATCGCCAGATGTCGTTGGCACCGACACCGTTTCCGCTACTGCCATACCAGCCACACAGACACTCACCAAATCCCTGAGCCCTGCTGCTCGTTTCCCGCCCCAGATGTTGGTGGCCTGGTCAGGACTCATGGTGCATCGGTTTGCCACATCCAATACTACGCCATATAGCGTCCAGAGCTCGAACGTATCCTCGTCATCTGCATTCAAAACGTCCACAAGGATACAGCAAGTGCCATGATTGAACGTGGCCGGGAGGTGAAAAGCCGCGTTGGAGTTGCGGCTGAACGTCAGTGGCATACCGCGCGGCTTACCCTCGATCATATCGTCAGCAGCTTGGTAGCAATCTCTTTGATCTGCTGCGCCCCTGATCTCAGAGGCTTTGGGCATCTCAAAGCACATGGCCCCAGCATTCACGCTGGCGCCGTTGACGAGAGATGGCGTGGCCAATTCCAACTCCGTGGTATTCCAAGCGCTTGATGCATTACCATCTATTCTTCCACCGTCAACAACCGTGGTATTCGACATCTCACCCACCAAACCCCCACCGCCATCCCCAGCCCCCACCTCCCTCCCAAACACACTCACCTCCACCACACCCCCCAGCCCAACACTCCTCCTCCCACCCCCCACACATCTCCCCACCAGCTCCAACGCCGCCGCATACACCGCCCACGGCTGAACCTGATCTATACCATCATCATTCGCCACCTCCAGGCTTATAACACACGTCCCCTTCCTAACCGTTATCGGTAATTTAAACCCTGCGTTTCCCTTGCGAGCAAATGTTGTGGGGCGGTTGGGGGAGGGGATGGTAGCTAAGAGGGCGCTGGCGGCGGAGAGGCAATCGGTGTAGGAGGGTCGGTGGAGAAGGGGGGAGGAGAAGCAGCCTCCGGTTTTGGCTGTGGTAGAGGAAATGTTTTGGATGAGCTGTGCGTTTGGTGGGAGGGAGACGGATGAGGCTGTCCAGGGGTGCAGCGCGAGCGTCAGCAATCTCAAGAGCATGCTTGGAGTACCAAGATTCAGTAATGTCAGCAGAGGCAGGTTTGGATTGGGGAATGAGGCGCTTCTGAAAGGACTTTTTCGCGCTGCGGCTGCTGTTTTGTCGGGTTGTCATGACGTGTTCTTGCGCTTTGCGCGTGGTTGTTCTTGTGAGGATATTCGCGACGTTGTAGGAGGGTGCAGTTTTTGGGAAGAGTGTGGAATTTCATGGGATCGAATATGTCATATGTACAGTAACGCCTATTTGATAACGAATTTAGCAGGGGCTGGTTTGTGCTCATTCAGTCCAGCATGCACTTTAAAGAACAGTTGTAGATACCATCTCAGCCTGGGGGTAGGTCCACGCTCATCCTCTAGCATTCTTGGCATCTGTCTTCTCTGGATTCTTCTGCTCCTCTTTCTGCTTGTCACTCGGCTCATTTTTCCTCGACGGCGCCTTTTTGTCATGATGATGCGATTTCCCCTCTTTCTCTTCTTTTCTTTCTTGCTCCCTCGCCGCTTCTTTCCTCTCATTCATCTTTCGTTCCTCTGCCTCGACCATATCTATTACCCACCATTAGTACTTACTCTCTTATAACTATGATTATGATATGAAGCGAAAGAGCAAAACGTACCTCTCCACTGATCCTCCCCCGCATACCGCTCATGATGAATCTTCTTATCAATCAAATGCTTATGCTCCGGATCATCCGGATCCAACACCTGCACCGTCTCCCACCTCCCCTCCCCCTTCCCCCGATCCCCCACCTCAAACGCCGCGGTGGCAATCAACACCGCAATCGTCAGCGTCTGCGCATACACCCTCGACTGCACCAGTTTCTGCTGCGTCGTCAGATACGGCGACCGCCCAACGAGGCCGAGCGCGAGACCCATGGAGAGCACCCATGAGACGCCAACGATGGGGTAGCGGTTCTCTTTGCCCCAGTCCATGAATTTTTCGTAGGAGGATTTGCGGGATTCTGTGTCGAGGCGGGCGCGTTCGGAGTCGTCTTTGTAGCCTTCGTCTGGGTGGCGGGATTTTTCGAAGTTGCGGGAGAAGCGGTCGGCTGTTACGATTGCTGTGGTGGAGGGAAGTTGCGTTAGCGATGGTGCGTTTTGAGCTTTGGTTTGTTTGCAATTGGTGTATATAGAGCCAATCCGAGCTTATCTCGATCTGATCCAATTTCTATCCCGTTGTGACCCAGTCGTCGTTTCCTCGAGTCGCCCCCACGGACCCAGTTGTGTATTTTACTCCCCGAACATTCCTTATCCCCTCTCGTTATCCCAGGGCGGAAAGATCACTTACCCCCAAAAGTCGCGCTGGACGTGCACAGGAACGCTCGCAACGGCAGCGTCAATTGCCGGAAGGCAGGAAACCGTAGGCCAGCCCCATAGACGCCTCCAACTCCCAGACCCAGTCCTATCACACCACCCAGACTGCCTCCTTTGAGCGTTTCACTGCGCGCAACACGTGCGTTAGCCCAGAGCTGCGATTGATAAGGAGAGGTAGGGTGATATGATATGAGATAGGAAGGTATGGGATCATATAGGAAAACGCACTTGTAGTGAGCCTGCTCTTCTTCCTTCGTGAGGATCTTCATGGCCGCTGCTGGAGGTAAGCAGCTGTTGGAGCAATGGGATCTGAGGCGGATTAGCGGAGATATTGCAGTCACGTGAGGTGACGCTAATGTCTATTTAGTATAGGACAGCTTGATACGGATGTGATGGTACTTTCTGCACCGTCTTTTTTGTAACTCAGTATATTTCCTCATTTTGTAAAATATTTTGCAACCACCGAAACACGGGGAAACACGAGGCTACGTAGACTACGAGCCTCACATATCTACTAAATTACAGGTTCTCTAGGTTGCTCTCATGGCTCACCAATCTATCCTATCATAACGGCGTACATCCTAGCTTGAGTGCAACAATACTCACATTCAGCAGCCGTGGGTTGCCCACAGCAATGTGAGCGCATCATCGACTGCGTAGACTACGCGTCGCAGAGACAATTCCATATCCACTCATCACTTCCCCAGGTAATTCTCACACCCGATTCTACCCACTATCTTATTAAAAT